>Ga0316198_10002758_pt1 | contig 10589 bp, 10 predicted proteins | sample OudBieAanoxic_MG_FD_204935 | JGI IMG/M metagenome (GOLD analysis project Ga0316198, IMG submission 204935) | Coastal sediment microbial communities from Oude Bieten Haven, Netherlands - site A anoxic | ecosystem: Environmental > Aquatic > Marine > Coastal > Sediment | place: Netherlands... | reverse complement strand
CACCTCTTACCAGATGACGATTTGATTCTTTCCGTAGCACGGATTCCTCCCGCTCGGTGGATTTGTCGTGACCCGAAGAATCGACGTTCAATTCCTGCAACGCTCGGTGGGGTGCCGGAGACGTTTCCGGTCCGACGGATCGCAGGGTTTCTGCAGCCTGACGGTGCGACAGAATCTCGGGGTGTATCCCTCGGAGCGAACTTTCCGTCTCATGGGTAGGAGCCGCGAGTTCGGCAGGCTCCGGAGGCCCAAAGGTATTGACGAGGAACCGGAAAGGACGGCTCACATGCCATTTATTCTCGAAGCCAAAGACGTGCTCCCCGAAGTTGCGGAATTCAAATCTGTTTTGATCGTGCCGTGCCGGTTCTGCCCCGCTGCCAGCACGGCGGTGAAAAGCGACGAAGCCTATATCGAGTTCCCTCGCAGAGCTCTCAAGACCGCCTCATACGAACGACAGATCGCGGAGATGAAAGAGGCGTTCACGCAACGCGGGATCACAACGGTGGTTTTCAGGAGCCATCTCCTCCACCAGTTCGTGCTCTGTATGTGGACTGCGCGGCGGAGACGGGCATTGCTGGAGCGGGCCAGGGATTTCGACGCCGTCGTGGTGATGGGCTGTGAGGCCGCAGTCGCGACCGCGCGAAGCACCCTCGAGTCCTCCGCATGTCATGTCATATCCGCGCTGCGTTCCGAGGGGATCATGAGCATTCAGCCGAAGTTCTCCCTGCCGTGCACCGTCAGGCTCGAGCTGGAGAGCATCACCCCATATATCTACCCCGAGGGAGAAAACGTGGCAGCGAGGCAGGCGTGAACGTGCCGGTGACCGTGTGATGGGGCCGGAATCGATCAAGGAAGCACTCAATCAAAGGAGCAAGCTCATGTCAGACAATTCTACGGAGACCAACACATCGCAAAAGAGAACAAAAAAACGAATCGCAAAGCGGTTGGATGCCGCGGGATGGGGTTTGTTCTTCATCTGGGTGGGTATGTCGCTCTTGATGGATCTCTCCTGGGGCGTAGGACTCATTGGGGTCTCCGCCATCGTCCTTCTCGGGCAGGCGGCTCGGCGGTCCTTCGGTCTGAGGCTCGAAATATTCTGGGTGGCGGCCGGAGTCCTCTTTTTCCTCGGTGGGGTCTGGGAGCTCAACAGCATCGATGTCGACCTGCTGCCGATCGTGCTGATCCTGGCCGGTGGTGCATTGATGTTGTCGTTGTTCAGGCGTGGCTCGCGCAGCAACTGGCGAAATTGGTGCCGCGGCACCTCGTATCGCAGCGCAGATAGATGGCATTGCTGCTCGTGGTCAACCGATGATCGCTGATTCGTCACTCACAAACGGCGCCGCCCGCACGCCGCATCGGTTTGGGCGGCGCCGGTTTTTCACGATCTTCCGGATCTCGGTGCGACGGTGATGACGATGGGTGTATCCCTGGGAGCGGTACTGCTGTCTCCGGGGTAGGGGTCGAAGATCCCAAAGGCCCCAGGGAGGTATGGATGAAACAGCTGAATAGACGTGAACGAAGTCTGGTGTCGTTGGGTGCGGCGCTCGCCAGCAACTGTGTGCCGTGCATCGAGTTCCACATTCCGGGGGCGAGGCGGGCCGGGCTTAGCGATCGGGAGATAGAAGCCGCTCTCGAGATCGCCGACAAGGTTCGACAGGTCCCGGCGCGTGCTGTCCTCGAGACCGCGCTGGCGAGGATCGAAACCTCCCCGGATGGTACTACCGACCCTGTGAGCTCGGACTGCGGCTGCTCTGGATCCGATCCGACGGTTGGGTGTGACGGAGTGAGCTGATGTCATTGGAATTCCAGACCGGGGTTCAGCGTCGTCGGACGTGTTCCGGTGATATGCTCTCAAAGCACATCTCGGAAAGCTGCGACCTCGGAGGCACCATGGATACCGAAACCGTGCGCTTTGTATTCGAGGATGTCGCCCAGGAGCTTTCGGATCCGCTGCGCCGGTATCTGGAGCGCCTGGTTGGCAATCGCGCCACTGCCGACGATCTTGTCCAGGAGACTCTTGTCAAAATCGCCCGCGCGTTGCCCAAGTTCGAGGGTCGGTCGAGCGTCAAAACCTGGGCTTTCACCATCGCGACCCGGGTGGCAACCGATCACTTCCGTCGGCCGCACAGCCGGGCGCAGATGGTGGAGATCGATGAGTCGGCGCGGGTCCTCGTCAGCGATGCCGAAATCGATCAGCGGCTGGTCATCGACGAGATGAACAGCTGCGTGCGGGAAGTCATCGACAGCTTGCCGGAAGACTACCGCACGGCGCTGGTGCTCCACGATCTCGAGGGGCAGACCGCCGCACAAACTGCTGAGATCGCTGGGTGCTCGCTCGCCACTGCCAAGATCCGCATTCATCGGGCGCGTCTCCGTCTCAAGGAAGCCCTCAACCGGCAGTGCGATTTCTATCGCGACGAAAAGAACGTTTTTAGGTGCGATCGCAAAAATGACTGTTGATCGTATGTTCGGAGCCAGGCTTTAGGAACTCAGGAAGTTCGCCCGGCAACTACCCAAAGCCCGGCAATCATCGAGTCACTGGTCCGGCCGTCAGGTGTGGAGATTCTCGAGGCCGGCCGCCTCCGCCCAGGCAATGGACTGCGTCCACTCGTCTTTGGTCAGACGACGGGCGATCGCGGGATGGTCGAAGGCCTTGTGCTCGGGTCGGTACTGAGCCATGAGGTTGAGGTAGGTGTCCGGCCCCAGCTCCGTCGCGATCCATTTGACGAGCCGGTCGGTACCGCCGATGTTGTTGGGCATCACGAGGTGTCGGACAATGAGTCCGCGCGTGGCAATACCGCGCGAATCGGTCTTCAGCTCCCCCACCTGTCGGTGCATCTCGCGTATCACTGTCGCCGCCACCTCGGGGTAGTCGGACGCGTCCGATGAGTACCGAGCCGCCAGCTCTCCGTCCTGGTACTTGAAGTCCGGCAGGTAGATGTCGACGACGCCGTCGAGCATCTTGATCACCTCGAGATTGTCATAACCGCCGGTGTTGTAGACCAACGGCAGCCGCAAACCCTTCGCTGCAGCGATGCGCGTCGCCTTCACGATGTGCGGCACCACGTGACTCGGAGTCACGAGGTTGATGTTGTGGCAGCCGCGGCGCTGCAGAGCCAGCATCGTGTTGGCCAGCTTGTGAGACGTCGTGCGCTCGCCGTCGCCGCGGTGGTTGATCTCCCAGTTCTGACAAAAGCAGCACAGCAGGTTGCAGTTCGAAAAGAAGATCGTCCCGGAGCCTCCGCGGCCCACCAGCTCATGCTCCTCGCCGTAGTGGGGGCCGGCCGAGTAAACCTTGATCCGGGCTGTCGTCGAGCAGACTCCGGTTTCGCCAGCGAGCCGGTTTGCGCCGCAGCCGCGCGCACAGATTTCGCAGCTGCCGAGGATCTCCCACAACGCTTCTTCACGCGTGACCAGCTCGCCCTTTCCGAGCTTCAAGTAGCCCGGTTCAAACTCGTGATGTTTTTCTTTGGCAAGCGGAACTGCCTCGCCGAGACCCCTCCGATCGCCACCCGGCGGCACCAAGACAGTGCTTGCCACCGCCAACGATCGCCACACGAACTCCCGTCGCGACGTCGCCATGGCTCACCTCCTGAATGCGGTATCTGACTCAAATGTGGAGCGTGGTCGACGGAACGGCAAGGCCTGCCGCCGCCCATCATCATCGACGCTAGGTATCACCTAGCGTCATTGTGATGTCGGCGCCCCTCCATTGGCGGCGGTTATCTGTATCCCGGAGCACGGGTCAAATGTTCCCGAGTTGTGAAATCTGAGGCCCGGGACAAACACCTATCGCCTTCTTTCGTACCCCTCACCATGACGCCCGGGTTGCGCTGAACCGGGATCACAGGAGGGGGTCGATCAATGGCAAGAAGGTCCATGCGGTTTTCAGTCGCGCCATGTGTTGTCGCGACATGCTTGACTGCCGCTGTTTCTCTGGCTTCCGACCGTGATGCGGATCGCGAGACCTGGCAACCGCCGGAGCAGATCATGGATGCGGTTGGCATCGGGGCGGGGATGAGGATTGGGGAGGCCGGTGCCGGCGAGGGGTACCTGACCTTTCACCTCGCGAGAAGGGTTGGAGATCGCGGCGTCGTCTACGCCAACGAGATCTCGGAAGGTGATCTCGAGACCATCCGCGATCGGGCTCGGCGCGAAGACGTGAACAACATCGTCACCGTATTGGGCGAGGTCGAGGATCCTCTCTTCCCGGAAAGAGACCTCGACATGGTGATCATGGTGTATGTGCTGCACCACCTCGATCGTCCGATCGAGTTCCTGCAGAATATCGAGGGCTACGTGAAACCGGGCGCCCCGGTGGTGATCATCGAGAAGAACCACTCCACGGATCGTTCGCACCCGCCTCAGTTCATGACCGGACGTCAGATCCTCGAGACGATCGAGGAGTCTGGTTACGAGCTTGAAAAGACCGAAACCTTCCTGCCCAGGGACACGATCTACATCTACAGGGTTCGTCACTGAACAGCGGTCGGATTCTCGAGCCAGCTGCGAGCCCGGGATCGTGGGTTTCACGCACCGTTTCGTGATGGAAAACGCCGCCCGCGCTCACTCAGCCAGAACCCCGGAACCCCGAGCAGGATCAACAGACCCGCGGCCGCCGCGATCCACGGCCGGTATTGGACGGCCCCGACGATCAGCAACAGGCATACGAGGCAGAAGATGACTGTGGTCACCGGGTAGCCCGTGGCCTTGTAGGCTCGCGGGGTCGACCGGTCCTTGAATCGGAGCACGATGACCGCCACGCTGGTCGCGAGGTAGAAGAGGTAGACCGCGGCCGCGGTGTACATCACGGTGTCGATGAAGGAGCCGAGGACCAGGATCAGGATCACCGACAGGCATCCCTGGACGATCAGAGCCCGTGCCGGTGTGCCGGTGCGCTGCGACCACTTGCCGAGGGCCCCGAAAAGCTTGTGATCCCGGCCAACTGCGTAGGCGATCCGCGCACCGGCAAAGACGAGCCCGTTCACGGCCCCGAGCGCGCACAGACAGATGAGCGCGCTGACGAGGGAGCCGGCGGTCTCTGGAAACACCGAGGCCACCGTCTCCGCAGCCACGGCCTCGGAAGAGGCCAGTCCGTCGAATCCGAGCACATGTAGGAACGAAGCATTGACGGCCAGGTAGATCACCGTTACGACCGTCATGCCGAGGAGCATAGCGCGCACGATGTTTCGCCGCGGCTCCCTGACTTCCGCGGCGACGAAGGCCGTTTCGTTCCAGCCGCCGAATGAGAAGAGGACCAGGATCAGAGCGATTGCGAGCGGTACAGGCTGCTCCGGCGAGAGCTCCTCGACCGGGGCAGGGTCCGTGCCGGGACCGAGGAAGGCGACCACGATGACGAGCGACACGCCGATCACCTTCGCGATCGTGAGGATATTCTGCGTGCGGACTCCGCTGCGTACGCCGGCGACGTTGACGGCGGTGAGCACAGCGACCGCCGCCGCCGCGAGGACTGGCTTGCCAATCCCCCAGCGACCAACGAGGCCGTCGGCGTAGGTAGAAAACACGAATGCCATCACCGCGATATCACCCGGGCGGACGACCAGGGTTTGGAGCCACCCGAAAAGAAAGCCCGGCAAGCGGCCGTATGCCTTCGTCAAGTAGACGTAGTCCCCGCCTTGCTCGGGGTAGGTTGTGGCCAGTTCTGCATAACCGACGGCGCCGCAAAAGGAGAGCAGCCCGCCGACGAGCCAAAGTGCGAGCACGCCCACGCTTGACCCGACCCCCCTGGCCACCACGGGCGCCGCAACAAAGATGCCCGCCCCGACGATGATGCCGACAATCAGGTTGGTGGTGTCAAAGAGTGACAACACCCGCCTGGGGCCGCCCCCGGCCTGGGCCTCATTCCGCCGCATGGGGATTCATCATGGGTGACGGATTTCGCATGGGTGCCACGTACCTCATTGTTGCATTGTGAGCATGGGTGCCACGTACCTCATTGTTGCATTGTGAGGGTAGCGTGCGCCGAGCAAAGCTCGCATCGGTGCCACCGATCACCGTTGATTGTGCAATGATGTACCCGTCACCCCGACTGACGATAACCCCGGCCGAACTGGCCTCGGCAGCGGTCCGTTGAGAGGATTCCCGTGCTGCGAACTGCGATTGTGATCGATGAGCGCTACGAGGACCACGACACCGGGTACGGGCATCCAGAGCGCGCGGAGCGGGTCGCCGCTCTCCGCGACCTTGTCGACAGCCTCGGTGGTGCCGGTCTCATCCGCCTCGAACCGCGGCCGGCGACCCCCGAGGAGATTGCGCTGGTGCACGCTGAGGAGCACCTGAATCTGGTGGCGAGCACCGCAGGCGGCGGGCCGAAGGCCTTTGACGCCGACACACCCGTGTCGTCGCACTCCTACGAAACGGCGCTCCTGGCCAGCGGAGGTCTCCTGGCGCTGGTCGACACGATCATGGCCGACGGGGCGGACAACGGCTTCGCCCTGGTGCGGCCTCCGGGACACCACGCCGAGGCTGACCGGGCGATGGGTTTCTGCCTCTTCAACAACGTCGCCATTGCTGCCCGCTGCCTCTGTGAGCACCACGGCCTGGAACGCGTGCTGATCGTGGATTGGGATGTGCACCACGGAAACGGGACCCAGCACAGCTTTGCGGACGACCGGAAAGTCCTCTACGTCTCCACCCACCAGTACCCTCTCTACCCCGGCACCGGTCGCGTCGACGAGGTCGGAGTCGGTGAGGGGACGGGCTTCACTCTCAACGTGCCGCTTCCTGCCGGCTGCGGCGACGGCGAGTTCCTGGATGCCTTTGTTCGTTTGATCGACCCTGTTTGCCACCAGTTCGAACCACAGTTCGTGCTGGTCTCCGCGGGATTCGACGCCCACCTCCGCGACCCTCTCGCCGGCATGCGGGTCAGCGAGGAGGGATTTGCCTGCCTGGCACGGGTGCTGTTGCGGATCGCCGCGGAGCACGCCGGCGGGCGCCTCGCAGCGGTGCTCGAAGGGGGTTACGACCTCGACGGGCTGTGCGGATCGGTGGCGCGGGTACTCGACGAGATGCAGGGTGAGAACCTCGCCGAGCCCCTGCCGTCGACCGCCGGCGACTGCCCGGCGGTGCCGCGAGTGGCCGAGGTGCACGGCCGATACTGGGACCTGAAGGGTGCGTCCTAGCATGGGCATGGGTGCCAGGATTCGCATCGTTGCATTGCATGGGTGCCACGTACCGAATTGTCGAATTGTCAGCACTTGTGAAACCTGGGTGAAATTCTTCAGATCGGTGGGGTTGTCACTCAAAGAGCCGATCGCCGCCCAGGATAAATCAAAACCAGATCACCGCATCCTGATTTAACTGTTGCGATTCGGGGTGTTGTGATCCACCTTCTAGTTGTAGAGATCTCGACCACATGGCGATGACCATGGGTGCCACGTTCCGCATTGTTGCATTGTGAGGGCGCATCACATCATGGGTGGCACCCTAGGTCGAGTCAGCCCCTGGCGATTGCTTCGAAAATGGACAACGTGTCTTTGCGATGATGGGGGGTATGGGTCGTCAGTTTGATGGCTCGTATGCCGAGTACACGGTGGTTCCCGAGTCAATTGTGTTTCCCATCCACTCGGAGCTAGGCTGGAGGGTCCTCGGTGCTCTGCCGGAGATGCTCCAGACCTGCAACGGATCGCTCCATATCGGGCTGGAGGTAGGCCAGGGCGAGACATTGCTGATCCGCGGCGGCACATCGTCGATCGGCATGACGACCAGGGCGATGGCCAAGAGCCTTGGACTCCGCGTCGCGCTCACCACACGCAATCCAGCGAAGCGCGATCTTCTGCTGGAGCGCGGTGCCGACGAAGTCTATGTCGATGATGGTGCGCTCGCAGAGCAGCTACGGGAAACGCATCCCCAGGGGGTTGACCGCGTGCTCGAGCTCATCGGCACCACGACTCTCCTCGACTCGCTGCAGTGCGTTCGCCCCAAAGGCGTTGTGTGCATGACAGGAATCCTTGGCGGACAGTGGGAGCTCCGCTCGTTTCGGCCGATGGGCCACATTCCTACCGGGGTGAAGCTCACCTCGTACTCCGGCGGTGCCGGCGACATCACCGCCGAAGAGCTGCAGCGGCATGTGGCACTGGTTGAGTCGGGGGCGCTCGAGTTAAACCAGGGCCCGGTGTGGAGCTTCGATCAGCTTCGAGAAGCACACGCGGCGCTCGATGAGAATCGAGCCAATGGCAAGATGGTCGTGGTCGTTCGATAAACCATCGCGCGATGGCTGCGTCTTCTCGAGGTGTGATGGGTGCCAGATGGGTGCCACATGGGTGCCACCCTTGCTAATGTGACAATGTGATACGTGGTACCTTTCTGAAAAGAGCCAAAGAAAAAGGTGCCTGGCAACCTTTCAGAATCGGAGGTCTTGATGAGAAGGGTGATCCTAGGTCTGCTGGCGCTGGTCTCGGTGGGATGTGGTCCTCCGGGGTTCGTGTCTGACGACTTCGAGTTGTCTGCTGGGTTCGAAACTCCGGAGTTCAGAGTACGCCCGATCACGGTTGCCGATGCTGAGAAGGACTACGAAGCGGTCATGGAGAGCATGGACGTGATCCATTCGTCCTTTCTCGACGATAGTTGGCCAGCCGCGTCGTTTACACTCGATCAGAACCGACGGGATCTCGGCGCGAAGGAACGCAAGTTCGAGCGGCGGCAAAGCTTCACCTACACGGTGGTTTCACCTGATGATAGCCGGGTCCTCGGGTGCGTCTATATAAACAAGGGCATTAATGGCCCAGATGCAGCTGTGTTCATGTGGGTCCGTCCTTCCGCCAACGACACCGGGCTAGATTTTCGGCTTGAGGCTGCGGTGAGGGACTGGATGAAGAGGGACTGGCCATTCGAGTGGGTGGTGTTTCCTGGACGGACCCTGTCAGTGGTGGAGCCGGATTCGCAATCGCCCCGGGGGGCAGATTCCGATCCGCTCCTCGGAGCCTATTGGGCCGGAAACGTCGGGGCGGATGAGTTCGTGTTCCTTTTCGCGTCCGCAGCGCAGGGGTACGACGTGGTGGTTTACTCCCTGAACCGGGGTTCTCTTCAGACCGAGATGCCGGCGAAGGAGGTCAGGGTGCAGCTGCCGGAGGTCTCCCTCAGCTTTCCCACCGGCGCGGCGTACCGTGGACGCCTCCAGGCCCAGGAAGACACCATTGATGGCCAGCTCTTCTATGGAAATGACGATGGTCCCCAGCTCCATCTTGAACGGGTGACCGACCCCCTCCGTTACCCGATGCTCCCGCGGTTGTCGACAGACCCGGAAACGGAAGAAGGGAACCACGGGCCTCCTGGAGAACGTCGTCAATAAGACCGAGGAGGGGATGTATCGGTGCCGCGCATAGGTGCCACGTGTGCGCCAGGCAAAGCCTGGGGAAGGGGGAAGAGATGACGTGAGTCAGAGATGACAGCGGAGTCTTTGAAACCTTTCGAACGGACCTTGCGGGTATGAGTCCCGTCCGGCCAACAGTGGCCGCCAGCCGGAAGCGAGCCTTGCGCCGTGGGGGTAACCGAAGCGGTGAAGCGTAGAAGGCAACGGTGCCACTGATAACGACCTCACATCTTCAACAACGGTGCCACGAAGCGCCATGTTGTTAGGTTGTTATCAGTGGCACCTATGGTGTCTACTTCCGCGAACAAACGAGCGACGCTCGTCTCTCACTCATCGACAACCTGATCAGCGGGAACACGTCGGAGAACACCGGCAGCGGTAGCGCGAGCGGCGGTGGCGTGATTCTCTACGCCCACGACGGCGCGGCCTTCGAGGCGACCGGCAACCGCATCATCGGCAACACGTGCATCGCCCCGGCGGACACCGTCTTTGGCTGCGGCGTCAGCATCTATATCAATTCGTCGGAGCCCTCAGTCTTCAGTGACAACGTCGTCAAGGGCAATCGGACCGAGACCGCTTCCGGAACCGAGGTCTGGGGAGCGGGAGGGAACATCCGTTATGGCCCCAATGCAGATGAAGGTCTGACCATGTGGCGGAACGTCTGGATCGACAACCGGGATCTCGGCACGCAGGAGGGATACCACGTCAGGGTCAACATTGGGGAGAATCACACGCTGGCGTTCAACAACTCGGTCATCGCCGGGGGCCCCATGACCGGTCTCGGCTTGTGGACCTCTGGTGGGAGCACTGCTCGCCTCACCAATCTGACGGTCTTCGACCACGCCGGAACCGGGGTTTACATCAACTCTTCCGGACCCCAAGCCACACTCTACAACACCATCGTCTACGGCAGCCCGACCTCGACCGACTTCGTCGGTGGCTTGGTGTCGACGGGCGGAAATCTTCTCGGAATCGATCCGCTCTTCGTCGATCCCGCGACCTGGGACTGCCACCTGCGCGCCGGGTCGTCGGCCCTCGACAGCGGGGACATGTCACCGACCGGAGGGCTGGGTCCTTTCGACGCCGACGGCAGCGCTCGGGTGCTCAACGGAGTGGTCGACATCGGCGCCTACGAAGGAGTGGCGACGATCTTCGAGGACGGGTTTGAGCTCGGTGACACCTCGGACTGGTCGGTCGTGATCATGGGTGCCACGTTCCGCATTGTTGCATTGTGGGGGAGGGTGAGTAGAATCGGTTT
>Ga0316198_10002757_pt1 | contig 10590 bp, 7 predicted proteins | sample OudBieAanoxic_MG_FD_204935 | JGI IMG/M metagenome (GOLD analysis project Ga0316198, IMG submission 204935) | Coastal sediment microbial communities from Oude Bieten Haven, Netherlands - site A anoxic | ecosystem: Environmental > Aquatic > Marine > Coastal > Sediment | place: Netherlands... | reverse complement strand
CCGAGCTCGAGGCCGAACTCCAGGAGCTGACGCTCGAGATCATTCGCCGCGCAGCCTCGGAAACGATGCCCAGGTTCGGTTTCATGGGAGGCCAGGGCGACCCTCAACCGGACACCTTGCCCAACATCACGACCTCGCAGATCATCCTGACGGCGGCCCGTGAATGCCGGGATCAGGTCGCCATGTGGGATCTCCTCGGTTCCTTCGACAAAAAGGTGAGGCTCCAGTTGAGCATCGAAAGCGTGCTCGGCCAACTCGAACTCACTCCGAGTGAGGGGTTCATCCTGTCGCGCCTCGATGCCGCCAAGGATCTCTCGGCCCTCAAGCACCTCTCGACCATGCCCGAGCAGGAGGTGGTTTCCAGTCTCTATTCCCTGGTGGTCTCGGGTGTCGTCGCCATCGATGCCGCGACCGCTCCCGACGATCCGCCAGTGGCTTCGGCCCCGGTTTTGGTCGAGCCACCAATCGAGGAGCCGGCCGGCGTCGAGATCGATGCCGGTATCGACGAGAGCGAGTTTGAAGAACGCCATCGGGAGGAACGCCACCGGATCATGGAGTTGGCTCAGAACGTCACCCGGATCGACCACTATCGGGCCCTCGGTCTCAAGCCGGGCGCCGGGATGGATAAGATCGAGAAGGCTTTCTCGGTGATCCGCAAGCGCTACTCGCCGAAAAGGGTGGATGAGCCCCATCTTGTCGATCAACGGGCCAACCTCTCCGCCATTGTCGATCGAGCCCGTGAGGCATACGAGTTGTTGTCCGATCCCAAGGCCCGCCGCCGTTACGACAAGGTTCTCACCTCGGTGGAAAAAGCCCAGGCGGAGAGTCTCTCGACCAAGCCGCGAACCGACCCGGCCGCTCGGGCGGCCATGGTCAAGGCGAACCTCGCACGTGCCGACCAGCTCATCGCGACGGGAGAAACCTATCTCGCCATCCAGTTGCTTGAGTACGCTTGTGCCATGGATCCTCGACCGGAAGATCTTCTCAAACTGGCCAAACTCCAGATGAAGAATCCTCTGTGGATCGGTCGTGCGCTCGAGCGCCTGCGGATCGCCGTCGAGGTCGACCCCACCTTTGTCCAGGGGTGGATCGAGATCGCGAACTTCTGGAAGGCCCGTGGCCACACCGAGCGGCAGCGGAAAGCTCTCGAGCGGGCGGTCGGAGCCGACCCGTGGAGCGAGACGGCCGCCGAGATGTACAAGAAGCTCGTCGGAGCCCGCGAACTCGAACGGCTGCTGCGCCGCGTGAGATAGCCCGCCGGAAGACCGCGGACCAGACCCGATGCCAATCCTCATTGACGGCAACAATCTTCTCCATCGGTTGCCAAAACCACAGCGCAGCCGGGCTGACGTTCGGGCCCAGGTCCTCGAGATCACCCGCCGCGAAACCCTATCCGTGATCGTGGTCTTTGATGGACCGCCGCCCACCGGCTCACCGGCACGGGAAAGCCTCGGCAAGGCTACCGTCGTGTATTCAGGGTCTCGGGCCGCGGACGACGTCATCATCGGCTTGCTGCCCGGCGGTGCCGAGGCCAAGCAATTCTCCGTCGTCACCGATGATCGGGGTCTCGCCGATCGCGCCCGGGAGCGCGGCGCCAAGGTCCGGCGCCTTGCCGAATGGCGGGGCAGAAAGAAACAGGAACCGCCTCGAAGATCCACCTTCGAGTCGAAGCTCTCGAGCCACGACGTCGCTGATTGGGAGAACTTCTTCGCCGGGCGCGATCGCGACGACGAGTAGCGAGACCTCTTGCGGGCGGGACGCCCGCACTAGAATTTTCTCGTGCCTTTGTGGCGCGGGCATCCCGCCCGCGAGAAGACCACAACCGTCACAACCACCAAGGCACCAAGACACAAAGAGCCGCACAAAGGACTTCATTGTAAAACCCTTCGTGTGCGATGGCTTTGTGTCTTCGAGTCTTCGTGGTTGCGACGGCGCGATGGCGATGAAGAAAAAACGCCCCGCGTCGTTGCCGACGCGGGGCGTGAAATCGGTCAGCTCGTCAGATCAGTCGATATCGAAGCTCACACCCTGAGCCAGGGGGAGCTCGGTGGACCAGTTGATGGTGCAGGTCTGGCGCCGCATATAGGCCTTCCAGGAATCCGAGCCGGCCTCGCGACCGCCGCCGGTTTCCTTCTCACCACCAAAGGCGCCGCCGATCTCGGCGCCGGAAGTGCCGATGTTGACGTTGGCGATGCCGCAGTCGGAGCCTTCGTGCGACAGGAACCGCTCGGCCGAGTACATGCTCGAGGTGAAGATCGCCGACGACAGTCCCTGGTCGACCGCGTTGTGAACCTGGACGACCTCGTCGAGGGTGTCGTAGGTCATCACGTAGAGGATCGGCGCAAAGGTCTCGTCGCATGAAATGGGGATCTGACTCTTGAGCCGAACGATGGTGGGCTCGACGTAGTACCCCGGACGGTCGATCCGGTGGCCGCCGCAGACGATCTCGCCGCCTTGTTCGCGCACTTTCTCGAGAGCGTTCTCAAAGTCGGAGATGGCGCCTTCATTGACCAGCGGGCCCATGAGGATGCCGTCTTCGAGGGGGTCGCCGATGGTGATGCTGCCGTAGGCCTTGACCAGTTTGGCCACGATGTCGTCGGCGATCGACGAGTGCAGGAAGAGTCGGCGCAGGCTGGTGCAGCGCTGACCGGCGGTGCCCACGGCGGCAAAGAGGACCGCGCGCAGGACGAGATCGAGTCTGGCGTCGGGCTCGACGATGATGGCGTTGTTGCCGCCGAGTTCGAGGATGCTGCGGCCAAAGCGCTTGGCGCAGGCCTCCGAGACGTGCCGGCCCATCTTTGTCGAGCCGGTGAAGGAGACCAGCGGGACGCGCGGGTCGTTGATCATGCGCTCACCAACGACCGAGCCCGGTCCGATGGCGACGTTGAAGATGCCGGTGATCCCGTGCCGTTTCATCACCGTGTTGCAGATGTTCTGAACCGCGATCGCGGTCAGCGGAGTGGATGATGAGGGCTTCCACACCGTGGTGTCGCCGCAGACGGCTGCCAGCGCGGCGTTCCACGCCCATACGGCAACCGGGAAGTTGAAAGCGGAAATGACGCCCACCACTCCGAGCGGGTGCCACTGCTCGTACATGCGGTGGCGGGGCCGCTCGGACATCATGGTCGGGCCGTAGAGCTGGCGCGACAGCCCGACGGCGAAGTCGCACATGTCGATCATTTCCTGAACTTCGCCGAGGCCCTCGGAAAGGATCTTGCCCATTTCGAGGGAGACCAGACGGCCCAGGGGGTCCTTGTACTTGCGCAGTTCGTTGCCGAGGTCGCGCACGACCTCGCCGCGCACCGGGGCGGGCACCATCCGCCACGCGGGGAAGGCGTCAGAGGCGGCCTGCATGACTTTTTCGTAGGCGGCTTCATCGGCCTGGACCACTGTGGCGATGGGTTCACCGGTGGTGGGGTTGACGCTGACGAGCTCGCGGCCGTCCGCGGAGGTGATCCACTCACCCGTGCAGGCTCCGGGGTTGGTTGCCTTGAGTCCGAGATCGCCGAGAATTTTCTGTATGTCGCTCATGTATTCCTCCCGCAGTCGATGGCTGCGACGGGATTCTACTCCGAGATGGAGGTTATGTGAAATGCCCCACAACCGGACGACAAGGAGGTCGGATTGTGGCTCGGCTGCTACCATATCGGCATGGAAGGCCGAATACTCATCATCGACGACGATCCCGGTGTTCGTCGCGTGCTCGATCGGATCCTCAGTGGAGCGGGATACGAGGTCGAGCAGGCGACGGATGCGTTCCAAGCCCTCGACCTGCTCGACTCGCGGCAGCCCGATGCGGCGCTGCTCGATATCAAGATGCCGGGGATGGATGGCTTTGGATTGCTTGACAACCTCTCTCGCAGGGGCCTCGAGATCCCGGTGGTGATCCTCACCGGTCACGGTGACCAGTTCACCGCCCAACAGTGCCTCGACGCGGGGGCCGCGGCCTATCTCACCAAACCTCCCGATCGTGCCGATCTGCTCCTCACGGTCCGGGGGGCTGTCGCCCAGGGGCGGGTGGCGCGCGAACTCGATTCCGTGGACGAACCACCACCCCTGCTCGGTTCGAGCGCCGCCATGGCTCGGCTGCGTGAAGAGATCACCCGTGCGGCGCCGACCCACGCCACGGTCCTCATCCTCGGCGAATCGGGCACCGGCAAGGAGCTGGTGGCCCGTCGACTGCACCATCTGTCCGGCCGGGCGCGCAAGCCTTTCATCCGGGTCAACTGCGCCGCCATCCCCGAGGAACTCATCGAGTCCGAGCTCTTCGGTCATGAAAAGGGGTCCTTCACCGGCGCCCACCAACGCCAGGTGGGCAAGTTCGTTCAGGCGGACGGAGGGACCATTTTCCTCGACGAAGTCGGGGACATGAGCCTCAAGACCCAGGCCAAGGTCCTGCGGGTCCTGCAGGATGGTGAAGTCGAGCCGGTGGGGGCCGAACGGCCGTTCACCGTCAATGTCCGCGTCATTGCAGCCACCAACAAGGATCTGGCCGGCGGGGTGGCTGATGGGAGCTTTCGCGAGGACCTCTATTTCCGCCTGGCGGTCTTGGTGCTCAAGACCCCACCCCTGCGTGAACACCCGGACGACATCACGCCCCTGGTGGAGCACCTCACCGAGCAGTTCTGCACCGAGTACAGCCGCCGGACGAAGAAGTGGAGCCCGGGTGCGATGGCCCGACTCGCCCGCCACCCGTGGCCGGGCAATGTTCGCGAGCTCAAGAATGTCGTCGAGCGGGCGGTGATCATGGAGCTCGACGACCTCATCGAAGGGGTCGATCTTTTTGATGCGACCACCGGGGGTGACGAGCTGCAGCAGCTGCTGTCGGAACCCACCCTGCAGGAATTCCAACGCGCCTCGGAAATTGCCTTCCTGCGGCACCACCTGGCGGCCAACGGCTGGAATGTCGCGGCCACGGCGCGTGCCGTCGATACCCCCCGATCCAACCTCTACAAGAAGATGCAGGCCTATGGCATTTCCAGGGAGGACCAGTGAGCAACGCCCTTAGCCTGGACGACTTCACCGCCTGCGGCTCGCACCAGCACGGGCACTTCCTGCTCTCCTCGGGCCTCCACTCCGGTGACTACCTCCAGTGCGCCCTCTATCTTGCCGAACCGAGTCGCGCGGCCCACGCCGGGGCTCTGCTCGCCGCGGCGATCGCCGACGCGGTTGCCGAGATCGACCTGGTGGTCTCCCCCGCCATGGGCGGGCTCATCATCGGTCACGAGACGGCCCGCGCTCTCGGCCTGCCTTTTCTCTTCACCGAGCGCGCCGATGGCGAGATGGTGCTGCGGCGTGGATTCGCGGTGGCGCCCGGCCAGCGGATCGTCGTTGTCGAGGATGTGGTGACGACCGGAAAATCGACCCGCGAGGTCATCAAGATCCTCGAGGCGGATGGAGCCGTGGTCGTTGGACTGGCCTCCATGGTTAACCGGTCAGGCAACCCGAACCCCTTTGAACCGAAGCCCTACCGAGCTTTGCTCGAGGCCAGCTTCCCGACCTGGAGCGCGGACGAGTGCCCGCTCTGCGCTGAAGGAATGCCAACCAATAAACCGGGTTCAAGGCCGATCAAGAAATCGTAACCGAGCGGGCCCGCTCGGGCGGATGCCTTCGGGTCGTCGTGACCCGTGTTTTGAAACACAAAGAACACAAAGAACCACAAAGAAACCACTAAGTTCCTTCTGATTCATCGCAGGGTTGTCTGATACTTCAAGATCGGAGGGGCCCGGGTCAATATCGCGATGCTTCGTGGAACCTTCGTGGGTCTTTGTGTTCTTTGTGTTTCAAAACGCCGCTTCGGCAGCCACGATCGATGAGCCGTAGGCCAGGAAGGCGTTCAAGAACCGACTCACCCTCTGTGCCTTTGTGTTTCCGTGGTTGAGTTCGGCGTCCCCGCCGGGTCAGGATACCCGGGGAGAATTCGGTGCGAACTGGAACGGTTCGCTCGAGATGAGCGCCTCGGGATCGTCCCGCAGAACCTCCTCGGCGAGATCGCCGATGGTCCGACCGACGAGGGGATGGACCCATTCGGGCACGAGTTCGGCGGCCGGAACCAGTGCGAAAGCCCGCTGGTGGAACCGGGGGTGGGGCAGCTCGAGTTCGGGTCCGCGCCAGACGAGGTCGCGAGCCATGAGCAGATCGAGATCGAGGACCCGGGGGCCCCATCGCTGCTCGGTCGTACGATCCCTTCCAGCTGCACCTTCGAGTTCGCGACAGGCGCGAAGCAGGGCCCCTGGCGCTCCGTTCCATCGGATCAGGACGGCGGCGTTGCGATAGCCGGGTTGGTCTGGTCCGAGAGGTCGCGTCCGCCACAGGCGGGAGACGCATACGACCTCTCCGCTCGACGCGAGATCGGCGATCGCGGTTGCGAACGCCCTCGCCGGGTCGCCGAGATTCGCACCGAGACCGATAATCGCATGAAGCATGATTGTGAATGATACAGATCACCAACCTACGAATCGATCGGAATTAGTCTTGAGTGGGGGGCAGACTGTACAAGGAGAGAGCGATGCGTTTTCAATTCGTGAAGGTGTCGGTTGTCGTGTCCTTTGTGATCCTCGGAATCGGCGTCTTCCCGGCGGCGGCGAACGGGTCTTCGGGCGGTGCCGAGTGGGTCGAGGGATCCCTCCTCCTCGCGTGGGGCACTCCGGCTCCCGGTCAGACCCAGACCAAGGCGATGGTTGCGAGTCTTCGTCTCGATGACGGCTCGCGGGTCAATCTCGACATCGGTGAGGAACACCTGTCGGCCCTCGGGGGACCCATGGCGGCCTACGGGCGTCGGGTCCGGATTCAGCTTCCCACTGGGAGCGGAGATCTCGGCTCCTCCATGGTTCGTCCGTTAAATATCGAGGTGCCGGAGGGTGGCGAACCGGGTCCCTCCCGGGCCGCCGGGTCGTACCCCTATGTTTCGCTCATGTGTAAGTTTTCCGACATCCCACTTCCACCGGAAGGCCTGAGTTACTTCCAGAATATGTACGCCAATGCCTATCCGGGTCTCGATCACTATTGGCGCCGCCAGTCGTACAACACGGTCAACGTGGTGGGATCGACGGCGGCAGGATGGTTCACCCTGCCCCATACCCAGGCGTACTACGAGGGATTGATCAACGGGACCAGTTACAGCACCATGCTGAGCGCGCTCTACAACGACTGCACCACCGCGGCCTCCGGTAGCGTCAACGTCAGCAACTACGACGGCATCAACCTCATGTTCAACGACACCTTCGGCCCCTATGCGTGGGGCGGTTGGGGAGGGGTCACGTGGGAGCCCCCCTGGGGCTGGCACAACGTCGCGGTCATCGGCCACGAGATGGGTCACGCCTTCGGTCTTCCGCATTCCAACAACGCCGACGGGGATTCGAGCCCTTATGACAACCCGTGGGATGTGATGAGCGACTCATGGGGCTATGCCGACCACGATTCCACCTACGGCACCGTGGGCAAGCACACGATTACCTTCCACAAGGACTCGCTCGGTTGGATTCTCGCCGGTCGAAAGGCCGAGGTCTCGACCCAAGGGCTCCACCGGTTCAATATCGACCACCTCACCCATGCGACCACGACCAATCTCCACATGGTCAAAGTCCAGATTCCGGGATCGTCGAGGTTTTACACAATCGAGGTCCGTGACCAATTCGGATACGACATCGGTCTTGCCGGTTTTGCGGTGATCATCCACGAAGTAGATTACGGACGACAAGAGCCGGCGTGGCTGGTGGATGTCGAGAACACCAGCAACGGCGCGGATGCCGGCGCCATGTGGCTGCCCGGAGAGTGCTTCGAGGACACGCCCAACGAGATTCTCATCTGCGTCGAGTCGGTCACCACCGAAGGCTACCGGGTCAAAATCGGATACGGTGACTGGTACATGGTCTTCGACGACGGATTCAACAACGGGACCTCGGGCGCATGGAGTTTGGTGCTGGATTAGCCCGGTCAGGCAAAGCCTCGCATCGGCCCATCACCGGCCACACAATTGCCGCATCTCCTCTGCTACCCTGTCGGCATGCGCGAGAAGCTTCTTCGGCTGCTCAAGTTCATCTCGATCGGGGTCGTCGCCGGCGTGCTCGCGGGCGCTTTGGCCGGCTGGGTCGCGGCCCAGTTCCTGCACGTGCCGCAGGTCGATACCCTCGAGACCTTCCGACCCGCCACCGCGACCCACGTCTATGCCGATGATGGGTCCGAGATGGCCTCCTGGGCCGTGGAACAACGGGTCGAACTCAAACCCGAGGACATTCCGGATCATCTCAAACAGGCCATCGTCGCCATCGAGGATGCCGATTTCTACAACCACGGCGGGGTCGATCCCCAGGCGGTGATGCGAGCCGTGTGGTACAGCCTACGTGACCGCAAGCTCGGATCACGAGGCGGCGCGTCGACCCTGACTCAGCAGCTCGCCCTCAACCTCTTTCTCGAACGTGAGCGGACCGTCAGCCGCAAGGCGAAGGAGGCTCTGCTCGCCATCGATATCGAAAAGCGGTTCTCCAAGGATCAGATCCTCACGATGTACGCCAATCAGGTCTTCTTCGGTCACGGCGCTTATGGGGTCGAGGCGGCATCGCAGCTCTACTTCAACAAAACGGCGATGGAGATCTCGTTGGCCGAGGGGGCGCTCCTTGCCGGGATGATTCCCAGCGCCAACAATCTCTACAACCCCATCAAGCGACCCGAGAACGCCCTCGCCCGGCGGAACAAGGTTCTCGACCGGATGCTCGAACAGGGCCACATCGATGCCGATCAGCACGCCGAGGCGATCGCCGAACCCCTGGAGGTCGCCCTCCATCGCGACCGGGTGGAATCAGGGGCGTATTTTCTCGAGGAGGCGCGCAAGGAGATCGAGCAGCGATACGGCACCGATGCCCTGTACAAGGACGGTCTCCAGGTCCACCTCACCATGGACCCGTATCTCCAACAACTCGCCGAGAAATCCGTTCGTGAGTGGCTGGTCAAGCTCGAGATGATCTATATCGGATGGCGGTCGCCGTCCAATGTCCTCGATACCGCGGGTATCGAGGATGTCGCTGAGTACGAACACCCGTCTTGGCGGCAACTCGAGCTCACACCGTCCGCCATGGTCCATGCGGTGGTGGTTGAAGTCGGGAGGCGGGAGGCAATGCTCCAGCTCGCCGATTATCGTGCGCGGCTCGATATGGACGCCGTCAAGTGGACCGGCGCCGTCTCGATGAAGCGGTTGCTCGATGTCGGGGATCTTGTCTTTGTCAGGCTTCCCGAGGAACTCCCCGAAGAGGCGGAAGCGGTGATCCCCGTTGCGCTGCTCCAGGAACCCGAGGTCGAGGGCGCCCTCATCGCCATGGACAACCAGACCGGCGCCATCCGGGCCATGGTAGGCGGCTTCGACTTTGAAAGGTCGGAGTTCAACCGGGCGGTGCAATCCACCCTCCAGTGCGGTTCGGCATTCAAACCCTTTGTCTACCTCACGGCCTTTCAACAGGGTTACTCGCCGGCGGACACGCTTTTCGATGGACCGTTTCTGCTCCCGGACGGGACGGGTGAGCTGACCTACTGTCCGAAGAACTACTACAACATCTACTACGGAATCACGACTCTGCGCCGAGCCCTGGAACTCAGTTACAACGCGACGGCGGTCAAGCTGCAACAGTTGGTCGGCTCCGAGCAGGTGGTGGAGACGGCCCGCCGGTTCGGCATCTCCACCGAGCTTCACCCCTATCCCTCGCTCGCCCTCGGTTCGCTCGGGGTTCGCCTCATCGATCTGGTCCGCGCCTACTCGGCCATCGCCAACCTCGGCGAGCTGCCCGAGCCCTACTTCATCGCCGAGGTCAATGACCGCGACAGCCGGCCCCTGGAGCGGTTCTATCCGAGGATCGAGCCCATCATGTCGGCGCCGGCCACCTATCTGGCGCTCAATGTGCTGCGAGGGGTCGTCGAGCGCGGGACCGGGCAATCGGCGCGTTGGCTCGACGCCAATCTGGCCGGAAAGACCGGCACCACCGATGACTACTCCGATGCCTGGTTTGTCGGCTTCTCTCCCCGGATGACGGTCGGGGTCTGGGTGGGTCGCGACCGCAAGGAAGCCATCGGCAAGAAGATGACCGGGGCCAAGGCGGCGCAGCCGATCTGGAACGAGTTCATGAAAGGCTATCTCGAAACCCTCGACGAGGCGACGCGGGCCGAGGACTTCTCGGTGCCGGCTGGGGTCGTTTTCACACCCGTCGATGCCTACACCGGCGAGCGGGCTGTGCCGCCGTGCAGCCACCAAACTGCGGTGGTGCTCGAGGCGTTCCTCGACGGCACCGAGCCGAGCGAGCCGTGCCGCGAGCAGGAGATCCCTCTGCGCGAGCTGCCGTGGCCGTTCCAGCTCCCGTTCTACGAGCCCAAGCCGGGCGAGCCCATGCCTGATTCCATGTCCATGGCGGCCGCGGACGAGCGGCTGAAACCGACTCCGACCAAAGCGGAAGCCGCCGCCATCGCCGCCGAAGCCGCGGGAACACGGTAGTCAACCGCAAAGACGCAAAGGACGCCAAGACCATCGCAGAAACCACAAAGGCACCAAGGCACGAAGAGATCACCAAGAGAAAAGGAGCGGTTCGGCCCGCGGCCGAACCGCGCCTT
>Ga0316198_10002755_pt1 | contig 10593 bp, 7 predicted proteins | sample OudBieAanoxic_MG_FD_204935 | JGI IMG/M metagenome (GOLD analysis project Ga0316198, IMG submission 204935) | Coastal sediment microbial communities from Oude Bieten Haven, Netherlands - site A anoxic | ecosystem: Environmental > Aquatic > Marine > Coastal > Sediment | place: Netherlands... | reverse complement strand
CCAAAGAGCTGAGCCTAGATACCGAGACCAACCTTCGCGGCGGCGACCTGCTCTACTTCACGGCCGACGGCAAGGTCGTGGGTCGGGAGGCGAGCGGCACCATCGACGCGACACTGGCTCAGGCCGCATTCTCGCTCGGCGCCGTGGGAGACCTCGCCGGACCGCTCGACCTCGGCGACGGAAAGTGGAGTGTCCTCGAGCTCACGGGGCTTCGACCGGAGCGAGTCCAGCCGCTCGAGAAAGCAGGCGCCCGCATTCAGCGCAAGCTCTGGCGCGAAGAGCGCGAGGCCGCGCTCGACGCGCTCATTACCAAGCTCCGCGTCGAGCTGAAGCCGGAGATCTACCCGGAGCGGATGGACGTAATCCTGCTCCAAGCGGCATCGGCACCACCCGCGCCCACCCCACCCTAGGGTCCGCGGCCGACGGTGCTCGGGGCTTGCGTTTTGCAGCGTCTCCGACTAAATGAACGTTCATTCATTTTCTCAGAGCGAGGCATCCATGTCGTCCACCTTTCAGCCGTTCAAGGAAGAACACCAGATTTTCCGCCAGCAAGTTCGGACCTTCGTCGAGAACGAGCTCGCGCCCAAAGTAGACCAGTGGGAGGAGGAAAAGCTCTTCCCCAACTCGGTCTTCAAGCGTGCGGGCGAGCTTGGGATCCTCGGGGCGCACTACCCCGAGGACGTCGGCGGGAGCGGCGGCGACTTCTGGATGAGCGTCGTGAAGTCGGAGGAGCTTGCTCGCTGTGGCTCAGCAGGCGTGACGATGGGCCTGCTAGTCCAGTCAGACATGGCCACACCGGTGATCAACGACCTCGGTTCACGCGAAGTGAAGGACGAGTTCCTGGCGCCAGCGCTTCGCGGGGACAAAATCGCTGCGCTCGGCGTGAGCGAGCCGGGCGCGGGCTCGGACGTCGCGGGCCTTCGAACGACCGCCCGCAAGGTCGGCGACGACTATGTGATCAACGGCTCGAAGACCTACATCACGAATGGGACGCGGGCCGACTTCGTGACCTTGATGGTCAAGACCGACCCAGAGGCAGGTCACAGCGGCATCTCGATCATCATGTGCCCAACCGACGTCAAGGGCTTCAGCATCTCGAAGAAGCTCGAGAAGGCTGGCAACTGGGCGAGCGACACCGCGGAGCTCTTCTTCGAGGACGTTCGGGTTCCACAGCGGTACCTGCTCGGCCAGGAAGGCATGGGCTTCGTGTATCTGATGCAGAATTTCCAATCCGAGCGTCTCGTTGGCTGTGTCAGCGGCCTCGCGGGCTCGAAGCTCGCTCTCGACCGCTCCGTGCAATACGGGCGGGAGCGCGTCGCCTTTGGAAAGCCGCTCATCAAGCGCGAATACTGGCAACAGAAGTTCGTCGACCTCTACACGAAGTACGAGGCGGCAAAAGCTCTGACTTACAACGCGTGCGCAGCCTACAACGAGGACAAGTTCGTGAACGAAGGCATGCTGTCGATGGAGACCACACGCATCGTGTCGATGGCCAAGGCGTACGTCGGCGACGTGACCGCGGAGGTCATGGACCAGTGTCTGCAGTTCCACGGGGGCATGGGCTATCTCGAGGACCTGTGGGTTGCGCGCGCTTGGCGCGACGCGCGACTGTTCCGCATCGGCGGAGGTGCGACCGAAGTCATGCGATACGCAGTCGCGAAAATCATGGGCTTTTGAGCGCCCGGTTTCTGGCGCGGCGCTCCTGAATCGCGCAGGCTCAGTGCCATGCGCTGCTTTGTCCTTCTCTCTGTGCTCGCGTTCGGCTGCGGGGAGCCAGAAGCGCCGCCGGCCGCGCCGGGTGGCGACGGACGCGGCCCGATCAACGTCACCGGCGTGAACGGCAGCACCGGCGGCTCGGGCGGGAGTGGCGGGAGTGGCGGGGTTGGCGGTGCGGGTGGTCGAGCGGCGGGCGCTTGCGACAACGTCGCGGACCTCCAGACCTTGGCGAGCGCCGGCAGCGTCCGCGATGTCGCACGCGACTGCGGCGTGAACCGCTGCAATGGTTCGTCGTTCCCCAATGGCAACGTCTACGAAACGTGCGTCACCTCGTGCATCGAGAACGACGTGCTCGGACTGTCGAGCGAATGCGCCGGATGCTATGGCGCGATCGAGCGGTGCAACCTCGATTCGTTCTGCCAACTCCGATGCCAGCTCAACACCTGCAGCCCGATGTGCCTGTCATGTCTGAACATCGCTGGGTGCGTGGAAGAGTTCGAGACATGTCGTGGGATCGAGGGAACTGAGTGCGCGCTGTAGAGCGCTGTACACTGGCACTGCTACCTCTCAAGACTTGAGGGGCCCCGAGCCCGGACGGCGATGCTCCCTCACTCCTTGATCGCGGCCTGCACCATCTCCCAGGGGTCTGTAGTGCCGATCACATCCACGATCATCACGGCTTCCGCGGCAGAGATGTTGTCCTGCAGGGGGGTGCTGATGTCCAGCCAACCGGCGATCCGTCGCGCGATGGCGAGCCGCGTCGCCCACTCGGCACGGGCACGCGCGAGGCTCCCGTAGTGCGTCCAGCGCATCGACCAGAGCTCATCCGCGAGCCAGTCGCCAAAGACTTTGTTCGGAGAAACCGGCTCCTCGACGCGTTGTCCCGCGCGTTCGAACGCATCCGCCCACGGCCTCGAGCTCTCCGTTCGCTCGCGGCGGTCGACTAGAAATCCGATGGCTTCCCCGAACCAGCGAGACGCGGTCGCCGCTCGCGAAGGCCCGTGAAACTCGAGCAACTCGTCCGCTACCTCGGGCCAAGTCATTCCATCGAGCGTCGGGAAAGGGTCGGCTCGAAGCACAGTCGTCAGGCTCTTCCCTTCGAGCAAGTCTGAGAGGAGTCCGGCTTCGCGCTCCGCATACTCCGCAAACGAGAGGGTCTCCGTCCCCGACCACGCGACCTCGTCGAGCACCGCGTGCTCGGGCTTGAGCTCTCCAGTTGAATCGAGGAGACAAGGGCGCGCCGTCTCAACCGTGATGGGAGGAAGGGACCCCAGGGTGCGACATGTGCAGCGATGCTGCGTCGAAATGCGTCCGCCAGCCGGCGTAGCCGTCAGCGCATAGGGGAACTGAATGCAGGGGGTCGGCTTCATCTCGGAACCGAGCTGGGAGTGAATTGCGCATCCCTGCTCGCTCCAAAAAACGCACCGACCGGTGTCGCTGCGCATCATCATCACCGCGGCGTCCTCTCCTTGATGGCGATCGATCGCGTCCTCCGAGATCATCGCCAGCATTTCGCAGTCATCTTCGCTCAACGCGCCAACGGCGTGAATGTCACTGCAGCAAAGGCCGTCTCCGACACAATCGAAGCGGGCGCCCGGCCGCACCAACAAGGGCTCTCGTCTGGCAAGGGCCTTCATCGGCTACCCAAGCGCGGCTCGGACGAGAGATAGAGGACTTCCATATCGGGTTGCACCACCGCGTCACCTCTCGGGTTCACTTGCTCCTCGCCCGTTTCCGGATCTCGGTATCCGATCACGAGGCAACCCGTCGACGATCTCAGCTCCCGGCTGAGCTCGTCGAAGCTGAGTGACCGGTCGATCGTATCCGGAAGATGTCCGACGTAAAGGTTCTGATGTCCGTCGAAGACCATGCGGCTCGTCGCGTCGGCGACTCCAGGGTACACGACGGTGTGCGCTAGGAGCGAGTAGCCGACCCGGCGCGTCTCGATCACTTCATCACTGCCGGCGGTCCGAGCGTGTTGGACGTTCTCGGAGTCTAGAACCTCTGCAATTACGCGGACCGGCTTCTTCCGGTTCGCCGCCGCTCGGCTCTTCTTCAGCGCCGAACGGATCGTGAAGACGGTCAGGATCGTCGTCGCGTCGGCTTGCTGCGGCACCACACGGCGGGAGCCGGTGACGATGACCGTCGACGCGTATGCGATCCGGGCTTTGTCGAGCTCGCTCTCCTTGGTCGGGTCGCCCTGAACCCACATGAACTCCGGTGGCAAAGCACGCGGTCGTTCGTAGGGGCCGAAGAGCACGATGCGTTGCTCTTCGGTGTTGATCTCGTCGTTGAGAACGTCGAGCAGCATGCCGCTGCCCATTTCGTACCCACAGACGACGATGTGATTGACGTAACCACTCATTCGAAACTGCTCCTCTCGAATGCTCAAGACCGCGTTGAGCAAGCTATGACCGACGACGCCGGCAAACAATGCCAACGTGAACAAACCGCCAATCATCATCGCCCCGCCGATGAACCGTCCAACGGTAGTCGTAGGCGTGATGTCGCCGAAACCCACAGTCGTAATCGTGACCAGCGCCCACCAAAGACCATCGCCGATGCTTTGAATCTGGTTGTTGTAGTTCCGCTCGACCAAGAACAAGCTGATCCCGCCGAGAATGGTCTCTGTTCCGAGTACGGAGAACGCAAAGGCAAAGAGCAGGCGGTCCTCTTCGAACGCACGGGTCAGCCCCTGGAACGGATTTGCGTACTGGAAGAGCTTCGCCGTGCGAAGCAAGCGCAGAAGACGCAGGACGCGAAGGCCCCGCAACGCCGGCACCAGGGCAAGGACCGTCAGGATGTCGACCAGCATCATCGGCGTCAGCGCGAAGCGGATGCGGGCGAAGATCTCGGTGCGGAGCCGGCCCAGTGGTGGCTTGTTGAACACCAAGAGCTCCGGCGGCCGAAACGTGAGGATGCGGGTGCTGACCTCGATCGCGAACACCCAGAGGAGCGCCCGATCGAGCTTCCCGACAATCATGTCGCCCCGCGAGCCTTCTTCGAAAAACGGCTCGGCGATCAGGAGCGCGATCGAGAGTAGGATCAGCGCCCAGACGAGCGATTCGACGACTCGGTACGCATGGCTTCGCGGATCGTGGAACGCAGCATGCAGGAAGTCGCGCGCGGACATGCGCGGCGAGCATCATTCGATGCTGGCCGCGTGTCAACCGCTCATGGCCGCACAGCGCAGCGCTACTCGGCAGCGACGGGAGTCTCTTCGACCTCGTCGAGCTCGATGGCGTCCGCCAGAATCTCGGCGATGTCACGCTGCGCGACGTCTTCTTCCTTCTCGTGCGCCTTGAGGCCGTCGGTGAGCATCGTCATGCAAAACGGACAACCACTCGCAATCGTCGTCGCACCCGTGTTGAGAAGTTGAAGCGTGCGCTTGTTGTTCACGCGCTCTTCGCCGTGCTCCTCCATGAACATCTGCGCGCCGCCTGCGCCGCAACAAAGGCCCTTCTTCCGGTTCCAGTACTCGACCTCCGTGAGCTCCAGGCCCTCGATGGACTCGAGGATCTTGCGCGGCGAATCGTAGATCTGGTTGTAGCGGCCGAGGTAGCAGCTGTCGTGATAGACGACCTTTCCTTTGACCGCCTTCGAAGGCACGAGCTTGCCGGCAACGAGGAGGCCGTTGAGGAAGTCCGCGTGGTGCACCACGTCGTACGTACCGCCGAAGTCGCTGTACTCGTTGGCCAGCGTGTTGAAGCAGTGGGGGCACGCCGTGATGATGGTCTTCTTCGACGCTTCGTAGCCGTTGAGCGTCTCGATGTTCTGCTCGGCGAGCATCTGAAAGAGATATTCGTTGCCGGCGCGGCGCGCGGGGTCGCCGGTACACGTCTCCTCGGTACCGAGAATGGCGAAATCGACTCGGGCCTTCTTGAGCAGCTTCGAGACCGCGCGCGCGACCTTCTTGGCGCGGTCATCGTAGCTGGCAGCGCAACCGACCCAGTAGAGAACCTCCGCGTCTGGCTTGTCGCTCAGTGTCGGAATGTCGAGGCCATCCGCCCAGTCACCGCGGTCCATCGCCGAAATGTTCCACGGGTTCCCGTTGGTCTCGATGCCGTTGAACGCGCCCTGGAGCTCGCCAGGGAACTCGTTCTTCATCATGACCTCTTCACGCCGCATGCCGATGATCTTGTCGACGTACGAAATCATGACGGGGCACTGCTCCTCGCATGCGCGACACGACGTGCAGCCCCAGATGACATCCGGATGGAGGATGTTCGGAACGAGGTCGACGACCGTCTCTCCGACGAAGTAGGCGCCCTCGGGCGCCTGAGGGAACGTGTGAATCGGCTCTTCACCGTCGCTCGCCTTAGGCGCGGCCTGAGCGGTGTCGCCAGGCTCCGCAACCAGCGCATCCTTGCCAAACATGTCCTTCTCGGTGGCGTAGAGGTGGTCACGAATCGCGAGCGTGAGGTGTTTCGGCGAAAGCTTCTTGCCCGTGATGTAGGCCGGGCAGTTGTCGCTGCAGCGCCCGCACTCCGTGCAGGTGTACAGGTCCATGATGTGCTTGTACGTGAGGTCAGTCAGTCGGTTGATTCCGAGCGATTCCTCGCGCTCGACCTTGCCCTCGAGGTCTTCAACCTTGGGAAGCGCGTTGGGCCGACGTTCGTACGCGAATACGTTTGGAATGACCGTGAGCACGTGGAAGTGCTTCGAGTACGGGAGGATGTTGAGGAAGATGAGCACGAACGCCGAGTGCCACCAGAAACCAGCATGCTGGAACGCCGTCACGACGCGCGAGTCGACGCCCGACAGGAGCTGCGCGAAGATGCCCCCAAAAGGCTCCCACCAGCCCGCGTGGATGGGATCGCCGGTGGCGGCAGAGTCGAGAGCGAGCGATGCCCCGACGTAGAGGAAGTCGGCCGACATCATCGTGATGATGATGAAGAGGATCAAAATCGGCTCGGTGAACACGTAGCGATCGACGTGATGGCCAAGCGTCATACGCGGCTTGTTCTTGACCTCCTTCGGGTCACCGCTGTCGTCGCCGCGCTTCACCCAGCGCAGGTAGAGGAAGGCGATGGAGCCGACGATCGCGGCGAAAGCGGCCATCTCCTTGGCGAAGGAGTAGAGCTTTCCGAACAGATGGTCAGTGCTCAAGATCCCCCAGAAATCGAAGCTCGTATCGAATCCCCGACCCCAGAGCATCAGGCTGTTCAAAAGCAACACCTGGAACGCGACGAAAATGCCAACGTGGGCGAAGCCGGCCAAGGTGTAGTTGGGCATCTTCTTCTGCCCAAAGGCGTAGACGAGCAGGGTTTTGGCGCGGTCGGCAATCTGCTCGCCGCTCCACTCGAACCGAGGGTCGGGCACGCCGACTTTGACCTGGCGCAGACGGCGGAACGCCGACCACGAGAAAAACCCGAGGGTGCTCACCAACAGCAGCGTCATCCAAATCGGACCCATCGTCTTCTCCCTGACTTCGTGCGCGGAATCAGTGCAATTGCAGCCTCGCGCTTCGCGAAGGTTTAGGGGTGCCGCGCGGCGAAGTCAAACCCCGTGTCCAGGTCAACCGAGCCTCCCTGGACGCCATGGACTATCATGCTGGCGTGGGCCGTTTGGGGTCGATATTACTCCTTGGGCTTGCGGCCTGCGCATCTTCCGTTCCGCGCACGGTGCCGCGGGTCGTCGACGGGCACATTGAAGATGGGCCGGCCATCTCACCGTACGCGTACGAGCGGTTCATCGAGGGCGAGCTCCAGGCTGCGAAGGGCAGACACGGTGAGGCGGCGATGGCGTTCGAGAGCGCAACCGCGGCACCGGCCCGCGACGTCGTCTTGATCACCCGACTCGCCGAGGAGTATGAAATGAGCGGCGACGCGCGACGCGCGGACCGCGCCCTGTCGTTGGCGGGGCGACTGTACCCGGGGTCCGCGCGGGTCGCGTTGAGCGAGGGCCTCATCATGCGCAGCCGAGGCGAGATCGAGGCCGCCCTCGCGGCGTTTGCGCGCGCCGCCGAACGCTCCCCAGGTTGGGGCGATCCGATCGTCGCGGTCGCGGAGACGCTCACCTCGAGCGGTCATGCCGAGCGCGCCGCGGTCGTGCTCGTCGACTACCTCGCGGGGGCGCCACCGCAGCTCGCCGAGGGCGCCCGCGCAGCCTTGGTGAGGCTCGCGCGACGCACGGCAAGCGCCGAAACGCTGCTCCGCGCCCTCGCCTTCGACCCCAGCTCGACGCGGACGGCCCAAGCCTACGAAGCCGCAGAGCTCGCCATGTCGCTCGAGCAGCCGGCCCTCGCAGCTCGGTTGCTCGACGGCGCCCTGGCCAGCGAAGACAACGTCGCGCTGTGGCTCGCTGCCCTCAGACAAAGCGGTGAGAGCGCTCGTGCCGCGAGCTACTTGACCTCGGCGGAGGCGGCTCGCACGGCGAGCATCGAGGAGCGCGCCACCCAGCTTCTCGGTCTTCACGAGGCGGAACGCCTTCTGACACTCTTGGCCGCCGCCGAACGCTCGGCGCAGATCCAGTACGCGCGCGGGAGCGCGTTCCTGGCGCGGGGCGACTACCTGCAAGCTGCTGCTACCCTGGCGGAGGTTCCTCTCGGGGCTGCAGCCTTCGAGCCGGCGCGCATCGCACTCGCAGAGTGCTCGGTCTCGCAGGAGCGAACCGGCGCCGCCGCCGAGGCCTTGAGCGTGGTGCCGCATGCCTCACTCCGAGCGCGAACGAAGATGGCCGAGATCTACGTGGACGAGGGCGACCTCCGCGCCGGACTTCGGTTGTTCGATGCCAAGCACTCCCGCGAGCGCGCGGCACTCGCTGCGATCTTCGAACGCGCGGGCCGCTACGAAGAAGCAGCGGCGTACTACTCGTCCATCAAGGTCGACTCGTCGTCCGAACCGCAGATTCGCGCGCGAGCGTCGGCAGAGCAACTCGCCTCGCGAGGCCTTCGACGAAGCGCGATCGTGGTACTCGAGCACTGGACAGCGGCTGCGCCGGACGACCTGTTCTCCCGTGTGCGCCTGGTCGAGCTTCTTCAGGCGGAGCGCCGCTCAAAAGAAGCCACCCAACGCGGGAAAGAAGCGCTGAAGTTGATCGACGATCCGCTACTAAGCGCGCACCTGGCCGGATTGCTGCGTTCGCCCCCGACCGCAGCTCGGTGAGCGCAGCTCAGTACTCGCCGAAGAGATCTTGAATCCGCACGTCGAGCGCGGTTGCGATCTTGTACAGGGAGCTGATCGACGCGCTCGATTCCGCGCGCTCGATCTGGGACAGCAGCGACACGCTCAGTCCGGTCCGGCGCGCCATCTGCTTCAGCGTGAGACCCCTGTCTTTGCGAAGGCCACGAATCGTTTCACCGATGACGCGGTGCAAGTTCTCTTCAGGCGTGCGAAGCAGGCCCTTCTTACGCATCACGCGATCGATCACTTCGCGGAACTCGTCTGGATTGAAGGGCTTCTTGAGGTAGTCGACCGCGTCTAGCTTCATCGACTGCACGGCGGTTTCGAGCGACGGGTAACCGGTAAAGATCACGACCGCGACGTCGCTATCGACCTTTCGAATCGACTCGAGCACTTCGACGCCACCCATGCCTGGCATCATCAAGTCGAGAACGACGAGATGGTAGCCACCATCTTTCACCTCGTCAGGCGCGTCCTTGGGATTGGCAAGAGTAGTGACCTGGAAACCGTCCTTCGTGAGAAAGGTCTCCATGAACTCCAAGATCGCTTGGTCATCGTCGACGACGAGAACTCTTACCGGTGGTAACGCCTTTGCCATCTTGCCTCCGCTGCAATTGTAATTGCAGTGTTCAATTCTAGTCGGGGCGAGAGGATTCGAACCTCCGACCTCACGGTCCCGAACCGTGCGCGCTACCAAGCTGCGCTACGCCCCGTATTTCAAGCTCGGCGGAATCTAGCGTTCTGACCGAGAACTGTCAACGAACTATCCTACATTTACCCACACGTAGACCTGGTAGGCGTCAGCCCAGGGTCCAGCGCCGGCAACCCACGGTCCGAGATCCAAGCGACCGTCCGATCCAAAGTACAATGATTTCAAGTGAGAGGCACGCTCCACTTGGAGCTCGAAGCCCGGTAATTCGACCGCGTGTGCGACCCCGGAACCCTCTTCTGAGAGAGGTGAGCACACCGCGTAGAGCAGGCGCCCACCCTTTCGAACCCGCGCGGCCGCGTTCCGGAGAATGAGACGCTGGGTCTCACCCATGCGGGCTGCATCGGCCGGCCTGGCTCGCAGTAGAATCTCGGGTCTGCGGCGAACCGTCCCAAGACCGGTACACGGCGCATCGACGAGCACGCGATCGAACTCCCCGCGCGCTGCGCCCGAACCCACGGTCCAGTCGACGCACGCAGTCTCGAGTGTCTCGGTGCTGAGCCGGAGCCGACGGAGCTCGTGCTCGATCTGTTCCAGACGATGCTCGTGCAGATCAGTGGCGAGCACCCGTCCGGCGCTGCCTGCTGCTTCGACGAGCTGTGCGGTCTTGCCGCCTCGCCCCGCGCACACGTCGAGCAAGCGCTCGCCGGGCTGGGCACCGAGCAAGCATCCGATCAACTGCGCACCTTCTTCTTGCGCGGCAAATCGGCCCTCGGCATATCCCGCAAGCCTGCGAAGATCGCCAGCGCCGGACACCCGAAGCCCCAGGGGCGAGCAAGCGGTCGCTGAAACCGTGGCGTCCGGCCGCGCGTCGAGAATGTCGCTGCCGACTTCATTGCGATCCGCGTCGGCGCGCACCCGAAGATCGATCGATGGAGGCTCGTCGCCGACGCTCAGCAGTTGCTCCGCGCGCTCTTCGCCGATCGAGGAGGCGAGCGCCTCGTTCAACCAGGTCGGCACGGCCAATGCCGTTGGGGGCCTCGGTTCCGTGGGTCGCTGCGCAGCGATCTTGCGTAGGATCGCATTCGCAAAGCCAGCGAGCCC
>Ga0316198_10002754_pt1 | contig 10594 bp, 10 predicted proteins | sample OudBieAanoxic_MG_FD_204935 | JGI IMG/M metagenome (GOLD analysis project Ga0316198, IMG submission 204935) | Coastal sediment microbial communities from Oude Bieten Haven, Netherlands - site A anoxic | ecosystem: Environmental > Aquatic > Marine > Coastal > Sediment | place: Netherlands... | reverse complement strand
GCCGCTATTGGGGTAACTCCGGATGCCCTGGAAAGGACCGATGCTTTGGTAACCGCTGGAGTTGATGCGGTAGTTATAGATACTGCCCATGGCCATACAAAGGGGGTAGTTAATATGCTTAAAGATGTAAAGAAAAGATTCCCTAAACTCGATGTGATTGTCGGTAATATTGCGACGGCGGATGCTGCAAGGTATTTAGTTGAGGCGGGAGCGGACGCCGTAAAAGTGGGAATAGGACCTGGTTCAATTTGCACTACCAGAGTGGTAGCTGGTGTCGGATTTCCACAATTCTCGGCGGTACTGGAGGTTGCTGCGGCTATCAAAGGGAGCGGGATTCCTGTAATAGCGGATGGTGGAATACGTTACACTGGCGATATCCCAAAAGCCATTGCGGCCGGTGCAGATTGTGTAATGTTGGGGTCTTTATTAGCAGGAACTAAAGAATCACCAGGAGAGACAATTATTTACGAAGGCCGAAAATTTAAGTCCTACAGAGGTATGGGATCTGTAGAGGCCATGAAGGAGGGAAGTAAGGACCGGTATTTTCAGGACGTGGAAGATGATATTAACAAGTTGGTACCCGAAGGCATTGTAGGACGAGTTCCTTATAAAGGAGAGCTATTTGAAAGTATACATCAGTTTGTTGGCGGACTAAGGGCCGGTATGGGTTATTGTGGCGCCAAAGATATTGCCACTTTAAAAGAAACAGGAAGATTTGTAAAGATTACTGCGAGCGGTATTAATGAGGGCCATCCCCATGACGTAACTATTACAAAGGAATCTCCCAACTACAGCCGTTAATCCTGTTCAATAAAATCAGATAAAATAGGTATATGGACAGGTTTCAACTCATCGGGTACATTCAGAAATCTGCATCTGGAAACCAGGTAATTTATTTTACATTTCCACTGTACGTTTTCCAGTCTTTTTCCAGATAGATATTATCTCCAAAGTATCGCGCAATATTTAAAAAAGGATCTGGTTTTTGATATCCGGGTACAGGAGATAGCATATTGAGTTGCTCATCCATGAATACTACGGTCGGATAGCTCAATCGACCTTGCAACAATGCAGCCGCTAATTCGTGATAACCTCTTTTACCCGATGGAACATATTTATAGGTTTTTCCTTTAAAATCAATAGGTTCTTTCCCTTCGCCATCCAACTTAACCATATAAAAGTTATTGGTCATGTATTCTGCCACTTTGGCATTTTGAAAAGTGTCCTTATCCATTTTTTTACACCAGCCACACCAATCGGTATAGACGTCAATAAATATTTTCTTTGGATTCTTGTCAGTTGCCGCCAGGGATGTAGCTTCATCCCAGCTAAGCCAATTAACTTCCTGTGCATTTGATGCAAAGGTTAATAAACCAATAATGGCTACCAGAATGGGCTTAGAAAATGCAGGGGACTTAAATTTCATAAGTTTCGATTTGAGTTATTAGTCCAATTACTATACCAAAACTAACGAAAATTCAGCTGCTTTATTTCACTGCGGCTTTTTGACTATTGGCTTCAAACAAATCTTTAACGACAATTTGGTTCCTAATCAGATCATCAAAAGTCTCCCTTTCCCGTATAAGTATCGGTTTACCTTTGTACCAAAGTACTTCAGCGGGCCTGTATCTTGAGTTATAATTACTGGCCATAGTAAAGCAATATGCTCCTGCATTTTTGAAGCATAATATATCACCCTCAGAAATTTCATTAATTCTTCTGTTATTCGCAAAAGTATCAGTTTCACAGATATAACCTACCACGGAATAATAGCGTTCCCTTCCTTTCGGATTGGAGATGTTGATAATTTGATGATTTGCACCATATAACATAGGACGAATAAAATGGTTAAAGCCTGAATCTACACTGGCAAAAACAGTAGAAGTAGTCTGTTTTACGACATTTACTCTTGCAAGAAAATAGCCGGCTTCACTTACAAGAAATTTTCCGGGCTCAAATGCCAGAGTAAGTTCTCTACCATACTCTTCACAAAATTCATTGAATCTTTTACTTAATTTTTCACCCAGTTCCTCAATATTGGTCTCTATATCACCATCCTTATACGGAACTTTAAATCCACTGCCAAAATCAATAAAATCCAGCTCTCTAAAATTTTTAGCTGTTTCAAAGAGAATTTCGGATGCATATAAAAACACATCGATATCCAGGATATCACTTCCCGTATGCATATGAATCCCATTTATTGTCATTTTGGTTAATTCTACTATTCTAAGCAAATGAGGTATTTGATGAATACTAACGCCAAATTTTGAATCAATATGTCCCACCGATATATTAGAATTGCCTCCTGCCATTACATGAGGATTTATTCTGACACATACGGGTATATCGGGATGTTTGCTTCCGAATTGCTCCAGTATGGAAAGATTATCAATGTTAATTCGCACTCCTAAAGCTGCTGCTTCTTCTATTTCTTCTAAGGAAACTCCGTTGGGTGTATAAATGATTGATTCAGGTTTAAAACCAGCCAATAGGCCGAGTTTTACTTCTTGAATTGATACGGTGTCTAAACCACTACCAAGGCTATTCATCAATCTCAGGATTGTGAGATTAGATAGCGCTTTTGCCGCATAATTCAGTTTTAAATTTTTGACCGTATTAAAGGCATTAGTTAGCCTGTTGAACTGAGATATTATTTTTTCAGCATCGTAAACATATACGGGATTACCATATTCTTGGGTAATATTTAAGAGATCGGAATACTTCATTTTTAACCTTGGTTTAAACAAATCTAAAATACTTAAGGAAAATGCACAAAATAAAAGATAGATTTATTATAAATAAAACAAATAGTTACAAATGAAACATTTTAGCATTTGAGTTATTTGCGACTATGGCACACCCTTTGTATTTTTAGAAAAAAGTTTTGTTATGAAGTTACCCTTTTTTCCTTTGCAATCTGTTTTCTTCCCCGGCGAAAAAGTACCTCTCCACATCTTTGAGGATAGGTATAAACAACTTATCAATGATTGTCGCAGGGAAGCTATCACCTTTGGTATACCGGTGTATATTAATGACAGTATTGCTTATGGTACCGAGGTTCAGCTCATGGAAGTTGTAAATACCTATGAAAGTGGGGCTATGGATGTAGTATGTGTAGCAAGACAGATATTTAGAGTGATTTCTTTTGATAATACCATGGACGACAGATTATACGCGGGTGGCGAAGTAGAATTCATTGACAATATTAAAGACAGTGAACTCTCCGTAAAACAACAGGTATATTCTAAACTTAAGGAGTTATATGAACTAATGGAAGTACCATTTACAACTGTTGAAATAGAAATGTTTAATAGTTATACCCTTGCACACAAAATGGGTCTTTCATTTGAACAGGAGTACGAGCTATTACAGTTAGCAAGTGAAAAAGAACGATTAAAATTTATTATGAATCATTTATTGGTAACTATTCAGGTTCTCAATGAAGTTAATCGAACTAAATTGCTTATTGAGTTGAATGGTCATTTCAAGAACTTTGATCCATTAGATTTTAAAGCTTTTAAAATTTAAAGTTAAAACTGATTTTAAACCCATTTCAATACAGTAATTAAGTCTACTATTCTATAGTTTATTGATCTTTAAAAAGATTATGTCCAATTTATCGTTTTATTAGGGTAAATGCGGCCGGTTTCCTATTTTTGCTCCCTAACCCACATAAATCATAATATGAATCTTCACGAATATCAGGGAAAAGAAATTTTAGCAAGTTTTGGAGTTCGAATTCAAAGGGGTCTCGTAGCCCACAATCCTAAAGAAGCTGTAGATGTTGCAAAACAACTTATGGGAGAGACCGGTACTGAATGGTTTGTGATAAAGGCACAGGTCCATGCTGGGGGAAGAGGTAAAGGAGGAGGCGTAAAACTCGCCAAAAATTTAAAAGAGGTAGAGGAGATTTCAGGTGATATTATAGGAATGAATTTGATTACTCCACAAACTTCAGCTGAGGGTAAAAAAGTTCATCAGGTACTGGTCGCAGAGGATGTCTATTATCCTGGAGAAAGTGAGACCAGTGAATTTTACATGTCCGTTTTGTTGAATAGAGCTACAGGAAAAAATATGATAATGTACTCAACTGAGGGAGGTATGGATATTGAAGAAGTAGCGGATAAAACGCCACATCTTATATTTACTGAGGAAATTGATCCGGCCGTTGGGTTATTGCCATTCCAGGCTAGGAAAATTGCTTTTAATCTTGGTTTATCCGGTATTGCCTTTAAAGAGATGACCAAATTTGTAACCGCGCTATACAGGGCATATGATCAAAGTGATTCTAATTTGTTTGAAATAAATCCGGTACTCAAAACTTCAGACAATTTGATATTGGCTGTTGATGCCAAAGTTTCTATAGACGATAACTCGCTATACAGGAGAAAACAATATGCTGAAATGAGGGATTTACGTGAAGAAAGCCCAATTGAAGTAGAAGCACGTGCCGTAGGATTGAATTATGTGGATCTTGATGGAAACGTAGGGTGTATGGTCAACGGCGCCGGATTGGCAATGGCTACAATGGATCTAATCAAAATGGCAGGTGGGGAGCCGGCTAACTTTTTAGATGTGGGCGGAACTGCGGATGCGAAAAGAGTTGAAGAGGCATTTCGAATTATTTTAAAAGATTCTGCAGTGAAGGCTATTCTCATTAATATTTTTGGTGGTATAGTAAGATGCGACCGCGTAGCACAGGGGGTAGTAGATGCTTACAAGAACATGGGAGATGCTATAAATGTTCCAATTATTGTTCGATTGCAAGGCACGAACGCAGAATTGGCTAAAGAGATCATTGATAATTCCGGATTGGCTGTACATTCAGCTGTTCAATTTCAGGAAGCTGCAGATAAAGTCAAAGAAGTTTTAGCCTAAAAATAAGCTAATTAAGAAATTTATAATAAGGGGTAGTGTATTTAACATTACCCTTTTTTTATTGCTTACATTCCTGTTATTAGAATGTATGCTCTACTAAAACATTGTTAAAAAGAGCCAAATTATGTAACATGTTTAAACTTAGAGCGTCTATTGTTACATATTCATCAATCATTAAACAAACAATCATGAGAAAATTTAGTTTAGTTTTAGTCGCTGCGGCACTATTTATTTCAGGAAATCTATTTGCGAATAATTCAGACAACACCGATCCACAAAGAAGTCTGGCAACACAAATTCATGAGCTTTTAAAGGTAAACAAATTAGTTGTAGACAATTCTGAAGAATTAACAGCTAAAGTACTATTTACTGTGAACAGTGAACAGGAAATAGTGGTCATTTCTGTAGAAACAGATGATTCAGATTTGGAATCATTTGTAAAAAGTAAACTCAACTACAAGAGAGTTGAATTGAACGAATTTGCAGAAGGTAGAATGTATAGGATGCCCTTGCGTGTTAAGGCCTAACAGCGTTTTATTAAAGATAAAAGCCCTGAAGGAATTCAGGGCTTTTTTTTGTTCTTGTATTTGACGTAACTAAGGTCAGACTTTATTTTTGGTTTCACATACTTCTTTGAAGGAGTACTTTCTGTCTTTTTGGTTTGCTTTAATACTTCTTTTGGGGTTTTTGGATTTTCTTTTGTACCTCTTAAATGTATAACAAGTCCATTAAGGAAATTGCGCAATACCTGATCTCCACATTCTCTATATTTAGGATGCCCTTCTTTTCGGCAAAAGGCACCAATTTCGCTCTTCGAAATTCTGAAATCAACTAATTCAAGAATTTTTACTATTTCATCATCCCGAAGCATTAATGCAACGCGGAGTTTTTTTAAGATATCATTATTGGTCATATCAAGCATTTTATGCAAGGTATTACAAATTAAGAAGTCATTGGGGGTTTTTGGTCTATCTGCCGGTTTTTTATACGAAATTGCCCATTTTACTGTTATATATACGACTAAAATATAGGAGGGACACAACAAATAGGATAATGAGTACTTATAAAGAAAAACTTAGCATATTATCCGAAATGATTGCTTTTGCAAAGGCCGATCACGCTTTAAAAGATTCGGAATATAATTTTCTATTCGGTGTTGCTGTTATTTTGGGTATTGAAAAGGACATATTTGATTCTCTCCTCAAGAAGCAGATAAAAATAGTCATCCCGAAAACTCAGGCAGATCGTATTCTGCAATTTCATAGACTTGTGCTCTTGATGAATGTTGACCAGGAACAACATCAAATTGAAATTGGTAAACTACACAATATTGGACTAGGCATGGGTTTACCTCCATCTGCTATTGAGCAGGTTCTTACTGTTATGCATGATTATCCCGATAAGATAGTCCCCCCAGATGTGCTTATTAGTATTTTTAAGGCCCATTACAACTAAATATTGGCATTGCCATTATGGTAAATTCCTAATGTTTTGTATTTAAGCTGTGCATTTCTATAAACTTTCCGCATTTAAAAAACACTCCAAAAGTGAATAAATACGCCATAATGACACCAAAAGCACTTAATAAACAGCCAAAAAGGCAGTTAATTAAGCTTGGTATATGATTTGTCTTGTATTAACCAGTTAAATAAGTGTAACAAAAAAAGATATCACCATGAGTATTGTAAAAAGAAACAATTTGGTTTTCCCTTCCTTAATGGATGAAATCCTTAAACCTGATTGGTTTGGGGGATTGGAAAATTATAAAAGCACATTTCCTCCAGTTAACATTCAGGAGAATGAAACCGGTTTTGAATTGGAATTATCGGTTCCCGGAAGAAAAAAAGAAGACTTCAATGTCGAAATAGATGAACAAATTTTGACAATTACCAGTGAAACCAAAAAAGAAGAAGAAGTTAAAGAAGGGAATTACACGCGTAAGGAATTTTCTTATTCTTCATTTAAAAGATCATTTACCCTGCCCGAAACGGTCGATGAGGAAGGAATTAAAGCTTCTTACGAAAATGGTATTTTAAGGTTTACTTTACCTAAGAAAGAAGAAGCATTACCTAAACCCAAAAGATTAATTGAGATTGGGAAATAGGGATAAGAATACTATGAGGAGCCCTCTTTGGGGCATTCATAATAGTTGGTTTGTTTAGTTGGTTAAGAAGAGCGTCTTGGTTATTCAGGGCGCTCTTTTTTATTACTCCTGGTGTTGCAGCATTTTTATTTCATCTCTGAGTTTAGCAGCATTCATGAAATCCAGTTCTTTTGCAGCCTTTTCCATTGCTTTTCTTTTGTCGCGGATTAACTTTTCCCTTTGTTCCTTCGTAATGTATTTCAAATCAGGTTCGGCAGCTCTGATTTCTTCTTTTATAAAGTGATATGTGGAAACAGAATTCTTAGCCAGGGCATTGTCCAGATTTTTATTAAGCGACTTGGGAGTAATATTATTAGCTATATTATACGCCGTTTGTTTATCCCTGCGGTAATTCGTCTCGTCAATTGTTTTTTGCATGCTTGCCGTAATTTTGTCCGCATACATTATTGCCTTGCCGTTTAAATGACGAGCAGCTCTTCCCACAGTTTGCGTTAATGAACGGTTACTTCTCAGAAACCCTTCCTTATCTGCATCCAATATGGCCACAAGGGAAACTTCAGGTAAGTCTAACCCTTCTCTAAGCAAATTAACCCCAATAAGAACATCGAAGATCCCTTTTCTTAAATCCTGCATTATTTCAACTCTTTCCAAAGTGTCTACATCGCTATGTATATATCTGCATCTGACATTAATCCTTGCAAGATATTTAGCGAGCTCTTCGGCCATTCTTTTTGTAAGTGTAGTAACAAGTGTACGCTCGTCTAGTTCTACCCGCTGTTGAATTTCTTCTACCAAATCATCAATTTGATTTAAACTTGGACGTACATCTATTTCAGGATCTAAAAGTCCCGTAGGACGAATTACCTGTTCCACAAAAACCCCCTGACTGTTTTGAAGCTCATAATCTGCAGGTGTGGCACTAACATAGATAACCTGATTCTGAAGTGCTTCAAATTCTTCAAATTTTAATGGGCGGTTATCCATGGCAGCAGGTAAACGGAACCCATATTCCACAAGATTTTCTTTGCGAGACCTGTCACCACCATACATTGCATGTACCTGAGGAATGGTAACATGACTTTCATCAACAATCATTAAGAAGTCATCCGGGAAATAATCCAGAAGACAGAATGGTCTTGTACCAGGTTCGCGACCATCCAGGTATCTTGAATAATTTTCAATACCTGAGCAGTAACCTAATTCACGAATCATCTCTAAATCAAAATTGGTACGTTCTTCCAATCGTTTTGCTTCAAGAGGTTTAGCAATACTTTTAAAGTAGTCTACCTGATTTACAAGATCTTCCTGTATCTGATGTATTGCGCCCTGTAGGATATCTGGTGAGGTCACAAACATATTTGCAGGATATATATTTAGGTTTTCATAACGCTCCAATGCCTTATTCTTGTAAGGATCAAATGCTTCAATTTCTTCTATTTCATCCCCAAAGAAATGGATTCTGAATGCATGATCAGCATAGCTTGGAAATACATCTACAACATCTCCTTTTACCCTGAAGTTTCCATTTCGGAAATCTGCCGTTGTTCTTGAATAAAGACTCTGTACGAGCTGATGAAGGAATTTGGTGCGGGAAATAACCTGATCTTTCTTAATGGAGATTACATTTTTTTGAAATTCTACGGGGTTACCAATACCATATAAACAGGATACTGAAGCCACTACAATAACATCTCTTCTACCTGATAACAATGACGAAGTGGCACTAAGGCGAAGTTTCTCTATATCTTCATTAATTGAAAGATCTTTTTCAATATATAATCCGGAAGTTGGTATATAAGCCTCGGGCTGATAGTAATCGTAATAAGAGACAAAATATTCAACAGCATTTTCAGGAAAAAACTGTTTGAATTCAGAATATAGTTGGGCTGCTAAGGTTTTATTGTGGGCCAAAACCAGCGTCGGCCGCTGAACTTTTTCAATTACATTGGCCACAGTAAAGGTTTTACCCGAACCGGTAACTCCTAACAGTGTCTGATAGCGCTCGTCGGTATCTATGCCTTCTGAAAGCTGATTAATTGCTTCTGGCTGGTCTCCTGTTGGATCAAATTCCGAAATTACCTTAAATTTCATTTGACAAAGTTACAAAAGGATCAATATTATTCTTAAAATGGTATGCGATATATTATGGTTACCTTTTTAAAGCGAAAAAGCCGCGGATTTCATTATTTAAGTTATCCCTTGCTTTAAACCAATAACTGGAAGCGGGTAATGGTTGTCCATTAAATGTTCCATCCCATCCCTTAGAGTTGGGCATAATCTGTGCCAATAAGACGCCATATCTATCAAAAACCTGAATAAAAGTGAGTTGAATTTCATTGCTTTCGCGGGGAGCATTGTATTGCCAAAAATCATTTATTCCATCCCCGTTTGGAGTGAAAAACTTCGGAAAATCGTCAGGCCTCAATTCCCTTTCAATGGTCCGCTCTGCAATTCCACATCCATTCTTATCATTAACATAAATAGTATGTGTGCCTTCGGAAAGCCCGTTAAATATAGGCCTATCCCGATACGGACCGTCGATATTGTCCAGTGCGTATTCGTAATCTCCAAGTCCGCTTACCTCAATCGTAATTTGTCTGCCGCTTATTTCCTGCGAGGTGCTAACTGAGGTAATCTGAGCTATTTCAGATAATACTACATTAAAATCTTTAGATATACCACACTCAAATGTTTCACCGCCCTGAACAACTAAATTATAGGCTTCGTAACGATAAATGCCTACTTCGGACAAAGAAACTTCAGAAGTAGATGAAAGCAAAGACTCAGTTCCGTCTTCATTGACCTTAAACCATCTAAAACCATCTGCTGTATCATCAGTACCTATACGTGTTGGAATCTCGTTCTTACATAAACCAATCTGAACCGGAAAATTGGTTTCAGGTTTTCTTGGAATAATTTCACCGCTTATTGTGTCAAAATAGGCATTACAATCCACAACGGCATTCCCTGTTGTAAAACTTTCCTCAGGGCAAGATCCGGCATCCCCATTTTCATTATAAGGAGTAATTGTTACAAAAATTGGACTATCCTGAGGAAAATCGCCCGGCGGATTATAGGATAATACATTTCCCACATCCAGATTATTAGTTAAATCGGATGCTCCTGCTGAAGTACCAATCGATATTCTATAGCCCGTTGCAGTAGGTGCATAGACCCATCTTAATTCGGTCTTGACAGATACATTTCCTTGGTTATCAGCTGGTTCAATTAGTGTGGTGCAGGGTGGAGGTGTAGTTACCTCTTCAGTTGTAAATGATTCACTCGGACAAATAATAAGTTCTCCATTAAATAAAAATAAGCTTATAGTTACGTAAATAGTCGTGCTTTCCGGGAGTCCAACTTCGGGAGTATAGCTATTAGTTAAACCTGCTGACCGTCTGTTCAGGATATCTCCAGCGCCCGGAGTGGTACCCAGAGATACTAAATATCCTACAATACCAGGCACGGGCGGCCAGCTTATGGTAGTATTCACAGGTACTAATAAAGATCCATTCGCAGGACTGGTTATATTTGGACAGGCTTGTCCTGCAACCAATGCGGCATTACTTATTAATAGTATACTTAAAATTAACTTTTTCATTTATTAAA
>Ga0316198_10002753_pt1 | contig 10595 bp, 8 predicted proteins | sample OudBieAanoxic_MG_FD_204935 | JGI IMG/M metagenome (GOLD analysis project Ga0316198, IMG submission 204935) | Coastal sediment microbial communities from Oude Bieten Haven, Netherlands - site A anoxic | ecosystem: Environmental > Aquatic > Marine > Coastal > Sediment | place: Netherlands... | reverse complement strand
AAATCCATTTTCATACCCAGCTTCTTTTAATAACTTCTTAGCTTTTTCTATATTATGTGTATAAACACCTTCTGTATCTGCATTATAATAATTTTTCATAACCGGACTCATATTAGTTCCAATGGGTTTTCCTAAACCTGCATCCAGTGTATCGATGATCTCCTGTGAATTCATTGCATAGGCTATAGCCTGCCTGACTCTTAGATCATCAAATGGTTTCACCTTATTGTTTAAAGATAATATCTGCATAAGATTTTGTTCAGTTACAATTATATTGTGGGTGCTTTCCAAAGTTGGAATATGGGTAGATCCCATACGTGGATAGAGATCTATTTCTCCCATTTGAAGGGAAAGAATTGAACTCTGCTCATCCTTAACAATTGAAAATTCTACTTTGTCTATAGTTGGAACTCCTGCCACCCAATAATCTGAAAATTTTTCCATGACAAGTTTTTGTCCAGGTAAATATTCTATAAATTTAAACGGTCCCGTTCCAATAGGAGTTTTTTCGATATTCTCTACTTCTCTAGGAAGGATAGCTGTAGTAAATTTACTGAGAATGGTACCATCTACTTCCTTTAATACTACTGCAATAGTTTTTTCATCTATTTTTTTTATTTCCTTTATATTTTTAGCCAGATCTCTTACAACGGAGTTTCCTGAAAAGTCCCCACCAATTCTAGTCAATGAAAAGATGATGTCATCCACTTCAACGTTTTTACCATTGTGGAACTTTATCCCATCTCTTAATTTAAAAGTATATATAAGGTTGTCTTTTGATATTTCAAAAGATTCGGCAACAGCAGGGACCAATTTGCCTTCATTGGTTGGCTTTAATAAGCCTTCAAAAACATTAAACATAACTTCGTAAGTACCGGCAGCTAATGCCTTGTGTGGATCTAAAAAATCCATATCCTGAGATATTCTAACAATGAGCTCTCCGCCGTCTACCTTGGTTTTTAGAGTGTTTTCATTAGATGATTTTTCTTTCCCGCAACCACTGACCATTAAGATCAATACTGCCAATAAACCCATTAATTTTTTCATAATTCCTCCTAAATAATATGTTTTAACTTCCTTACTAACTAGTATCATTTATTAATGTACAAATTAGTAATTTATTCTTCCAGAAATTCTAAAGATATATTTTTAATTTTTTTGTTATTAAAACCCTTTGATGTTAGTGTATTCGAATGTTTCTCTAGGATGTCTTTTATCAATAAGCTTTTAAAGACTTTCCTGTTTTTAGAGGGATTCTCTCTAATTGATAAAAATTTATTCTGAAGTTTCTTTATAATACTACTAACTAGTTTTAAAATCAAGATTTTTTTGAAAAAAAAACTAATATTTTAAATAATAATAAATCTACTTAGGTGGATTATAGTAAAAAATTATTATAAAAAAACATCTGGTAAAATAAGATGCAGGGTGCGTAATAAAAAAGCAGTTTTTTCATATGAAAAAACTGCTTTTAATGAATTTGCTAAAACATATAATGAACTCCTAAGATATATTGAGTAGAATCACTGGAGTTAGCGGAACTGCTGGCGACCTCTGTAAAATTATGATTGAATTTTATCGAAGCAGAAACAGCGAAATTATCCATTTGAAGTTTAAGCTGATTAAACCATTGGAGGGAATTATCAGTTCCATAAGTCCCATTCCAGCTATTGCTATATTTTTTAGATTCTTTGGCACCAAAGACATAGTCGACCCATCCACTATATACAAATGACCAGCCATTTTCAAATTTATATAGAGGGGCAAGATAAGCTATATTGAATAAGTACCCGTCCCATTTATTCTCATTAGGTTTACCGTATGATTTGGTGGCATACCTTGCAAATAGATTCATTCGAACATAATCAAATCCTTCTAAGTCAAAATAGTTTCCTATTCCTGCTTGGTGACGTCTCAATCCACCCTTATAGTCTCCATTATCATAATCCAGTTGATATGAAAGAAACCATTCATTGAATCGACCAATGGACAGGTCTTTTCCTAAAAGGCCATCTAGTGAGATACGGGGGTTGATTTCCCCATAGATACTAGGTTTGACTCCGTGCATATCACTGCTTCCAGAGTTTAGGATATCGAAAAAGTCATTGAACCAATATAGATCCAATAATTTATATCTATGAAACCCTTCCATTTCCAAATAGATGTCATCAACACTTTCCCTGGTTCCATCAGCGGCATTATTTCCTTGAAATAAACTTACTTGAACCATATTATAGTTCCATGGTTCGTATTTTGCTAAGCCCAGCTGGCTGAAGCATAGCATAACAATAATTAACATTAATTTTTTCATTTTTTTTATACCTTCCTAAAATTATTATTTTGTTACATTATGTATAACCCGAGGTATCCTAAAACTCCCGAAGAGATGATGAGGATAATCGGATTAATTTTTTTCTTATAGGCTATTCCAAACATGAGGATAGATATGATAATTGTTTTGGGTTCTATCTTGTTTTCCATTATCCAAGTAGCTGAAGCAATCATATATCCTGCATATAAAATTAAAGCTGCGGTCAAGGATTTTAAAACAAAAAAAATAGCTCTCTTATAGATGTTTTCCTCCAATCTCTGCAAAAATTTGGCTAAGATCAGGATAACAATGATAGATGGAAGTGCAAGTGCAAGTGTTGCGACAATAGCTCCTGGAATTCCTGCAACTCTATTTCCTACAAATGTTGCGGTATTCATAGCTATGGCACCAGGGGTCATTTGAGATATAGATAATACATTGAAAAATTCATCATATCCCATAAATCCATTTTTTTCTAACTCATTCTGTAGAAGGGGGACAGAAGCCAAACCTCCTCCAAAGTTAAAGAGTCCTATCTTAAAATACATGATAAATAATTTTAGGAGAATTATAGAGTAAGCCATCTATTTCACCTCCAGGATAGATTTTATCTTATTTGGAAGAAAAAAGGCAGCAGCAGCTCCTAGTAGTATTCCAAGGGTGATGAGTAAAATGGGGCTTAAATCAAATATCAGTAATAGAATAAATGCGATTATAAAAATAATATAACTCATTCCAGATATAAAACTTTTCTTACAGATTTTTAAAGTTGAACTGGCAATAAGTCCTATTATACAGGCTCTTATTCCCAAAAAAATACTTTTAATCAATGGATTTTCAAAAGAATTCCCAAAAAAATTATAGACCAGAGTAATGATTATAAGTGATGGAAAGATAATGCCAAGGGAGGCTATAAACCCTCCTAATTTTCCTGCTTTTTTATTGCCTATAAATGTAGAGGCATTAATAGCTATGGTTCCGGGAGTCATCTGAGATATTATAAACATCTCCAGAAGCTCTTCTTCTGTAATCCATCTTCTTTTTTCTACCAATTCTTTTTCGATAAGGGGCAGCATTGCATATCCCCCTCCAAAAGTGAACAAACCTATCTTAAAAAAAGATACAAATAATTCTTTTAACATATTAAAACTCCTTTAAAACTCCTTTAAAACTCAAACCGATATCCTAAGCCTGATGCAGTTTCACTGTGATTTATTTTTTTTTCTGTATTTTCTTTATTACGTTTAAATTGATCTTTCTGGGGATAAATTTTGTGAGAAAGATCATAAATTTATTCAATCTTCCATGGATAAGAACATCTTTTTTAGTATCTATGTTTTTATACAGATATTTTGCTACATCTCCTGGCTCAGCTATATGAAAGTTTTTGAAGAGCCCCTTTTCTATCCTGTCCATCTTTTCAAAGGAAGTTTTTGTAGGGCCAGGGCAGAGGGTAACGACCTTTACATTACTGTCTCTCACTTCTTCGGCTACTCCTTCAGAAAAATTGATGAGGTATGATTTCGTTCCATAGTACACACTCATAAGTGGGCCGCTTTGAAAACCAGCTGTAGAAGCTATGTTAAATATCTTTCCTCCTCCAATTTTGAGCATATCCTGTAAAAATAATTTTGTGAGAATAGTAGGGGTGACTATATTTAAATTTATTAGATCTAGATCAGACTGACACTCTTTTTCTAGAAATTTACCGTGGTATCCTATTCCGGCGTTATTTATAAGGATATCTACTCTTAGCTGCTCTTTTCTTATTGCCTCATATAGATTAGCAGCTCCTACTTCCCCTGCGATATCCAAAGGCATTATTTTTACATCCACCTTATATAATGACTCTAAATTTTCTTTGAGAAGGGAAAGTACGTCTTTATTTCTAGCTGCCAAGATTAGATTGTGATTATTTTTGGCAAAGATATGAGCTAAATGCAACCCAATTCCTGAGCTGGCTCCTGTTATAAGTGTGTATTTCAAAAGTTTCCCCCTAATCTTAAAAGTATGGATCATAATAAAAGTCCATGTTATTAAGTTTATTATATCATAAAAAAGAAGCTGATTTATATAAAATCAGCTTCTTAATCTTTTTATTTTATGGATGCTTTCACACAATTATTATATTCGATACAAAATTTTTTGAATTCTGTTGCTTCTAAAGGTTTTGTAGAAAAGTACCCTTGAGCATAATCACAATTTAATTTTTTTAACAGATCGAAAGTCTCAATATTTTCAACGCCTTCAGCTACAATTTTCAACCCCATAGATCTGCCTAAAGCAATGGAAGACTTAACTATATTATAGTCTTTCTCGTTAGTATTCATATTTTTTGTAAACATTTGATCTATTTTCAACTTATCAAATGGCAGATTTCTGAGATAAGATATTGCAGAAAAACCAGTTCCAAAATCATCTAAGGCAAAAGTTATGCCATATTTTTTTAAACACTTCATAACTGAGTAGACTTCTTCAAAATCTTCGATTAAATTTCTCTCTAAAATTTCAAATTCTAAACCTTTTAAGCTTTTATCATAATTTTTTAAAGTATTGGTAACTGATTTGTTTTTCAGACATGCTACAGGTGTATTTAAAGCTAATTTCATAGGAAATTCATCCCTCTCCCATTCTTCCTGGATTTCAAGAGAAGCTTTAATCAGCCAATTTGTAAAAGTATTGATTAAATTAGTTTCTTCCATATATGGCATAAATAAATCTGGAGAGATAACACCTTCCACAGGATGAACCCATCTTATCAAGACCTCAGCACAGTCGATTAAACCAGTTTTAAATTCAACCTTAGGGTGGAAATAAAGCTGAAATTGATTATTTTCAATAGCAGCGGGCAATTCATTTAGAATGGAAAGTTTTTTATTGTGGAGTTTATTAATATTATTGTTAAAATAATAATATGAAAACAGGTTTTTCTTTGCATAAGCCCGAGCTATCTCTGCATTCTGTAACAATTTTTCTTGGGTGTCGATAAATTTTGCTACACCGATACTTAATTCGGGATAGATTAAAATATTATCTACAGAGATATGTTTTTTTAAAATATCTATTTTTTTTTCAAAAGAATGGGGGGTGTACTGATCCATCAAGAGTCCAAAAGTATTATCTCTGAAATGAAAAAGTTCACACTCATCCTGGGATATTTTTTTTAAGTTGAAAGAAAAAAATTTTATAAAATCTTCTAAAATAAAATTACCGTACTCATTTAGAATTTGATTAAAATTTTCGATTTCAAAAAGAGTTAAATATTTACCACAAAGATGTTTATCATCTTTGAAAAAAGTATCAAAACATTTTCTGTTGCCTATATTTGTAATCCGATTGCGAAATGTTAGTTTTTCTATATCTTTTAATGTCATCAATATTGTATCTATAATAAATCCATATGTAGTGCTCACAAGCACAAAAAATAAAGTTCTATACATCCAGTTTTCAGGAGACTGCATCACCATCATAGTAACATCCAAAGGAATAAAACTAGTAAGGTAGCCCGCTATAGAACCAAAAAAAAGTCCTCCTAAATATCCGAAATTAAATACTGCTAATATCAGAGGAAGATACATGAGGTGTGTATAAGCATACTTAGTCCCGCCAGTAAGGTAGATAACACCTAAAACTGTAAAAATTAATATAAAAATAAGTAAAATTGAATAAAAAATATCAATTTTCTTGGGACGGTACCATTTTTTGATAAGTCTAATAAAAAATTTAGTATTCCGCACAGTAAAAACCACCCTTAAAAAGTTATATCAATATTATATCCCAATAGTTACCTTATTCAAAATTAATTTTAATAAACTTGTTATATATTTGGATATTTCAGAGTGAAATTAGCAATAAAGAGAGAAATAATAATTACGGATAGTAAAATATTATTGTATAATAGATATAGAATTGGTATGATACCCCAGAGATACAATAATAAGAAGGTGATTGAAATTGCTTATGAATAAAGAGCAAGAAAAAATAGCATATACAAAACCAAATGGACATATGCTTATAAAGGGAATAGCAGGAAGTGGAAAAACAACTGTAGGAATATGCAGGATATCATATTTATTAAATAATTATTGTCATGATAAAGATGATAATATTTTATTTATAACATTTAACAAAACCTTGGTTAACTATGTATCTTATTTTTATAATAAGGTTGATAATATAACTCAATATAATATGCATTCATTATTTGGATTCCCAAAAGACAGGGTAAAGATAACAACTGTTGATAGTTTGATGTATGGATATTTTTTAGAGTACCAAAAAAAAAATAAAGTAGATTTGAAACTCAATCCAACTAACCATAAAAAACACGGTATTTTAAATGAGCTAATAGTGAAATTAAAGAGAAAATATAGTGAAATTTCTATTTTTGAGGATGGGAATGCTGCTTTTTTATTGGAAGAAATAAATTGGATAAAAGCCTGCAACTACGTAGATGAAGCTGAATATCAAGAAGCCAGCAGGATAGGCAGTCTGAAATTAGGGGTGACAACTCAAAAATTACCTAAAAATTCCATGGCTAGAAAGGCAATATTTGAATTGATGGAACTCTATACGGAAGATCTTTTAAGAGAAAACACCATAGACTATAATGATATGAGATTGATAGCTTTGGAAGAGTTAGAGAATAAGACTAAGAAAAAATATACCCATATATTGATAGATGAATGCCAGGATCTATCCAAGGTGCAGCTGGAATTTATAAGGGGGTTATACTCCAATAAAAGTCACTCTAGTTTCACATTTTTATTTGATAGTGCCCAGAGTATATATTCCCACTCATGGTTAGGCATGGGAGGGGAACGGACATTTGCCAGTATCGGTTTTAATATGATAGGGAAGAGTAAAACTCTCAGTAAAAATTTTAGAACGACAACCCAGATATCCAAGGCAGCCTACAGCCTTCTAAATAAAAATGAGATGATTACAGGAAATTCCGACTATGTAAAACCATATCTTATCGATAGATACGGTAACTACCCAATATTTAAAGAATTTTTATCTGAAGGAGAACAGGCAGCCTATGTAAAAGAATTATTGGATGGAAGACTTTCAAAAACTCTTAAAAGTGATATAGCTATTATTGGGAGAACTAAAAACCAATTATTAAACTTTAAACTTCTTATGGGAAAAATGGGGGTAGAGACTACATTTATCGACCGTGGAAATGATGATTTTGATTCAAATGAGATAAAATTATTTACCATGCACTCTATAAAGGGGATTGAAACTAAGATAATAATTATGATCTCTTTAAATGAAAAAATACTGCCATTTTATTCATCTAATATAGAGGAATTCAAGGAGTATGAAGAGATACAGGAACGTAAATTGATGTATGTAGGGATGACCAGGGCTATAGAGGAGTTATACCTCCTATCCTCTGAAACTCCCAGTAAATTCATAGGGGACATAGGGTATAAATTTTTGCAGATAGATACCGATAAAAAGATGAGGGTATTTTATAATATCCCTGTAGATGATTATTATTTTAAAGATAGATTGATTAATCTTCACTCCAATGAAGAGAAGGTAAGACAGTGGTTGATTAAAGAACTTATAACTACCTATGGGTATAAATTGGACCTTATAGATGTCGAGCATCCACTAACTTTGGGATCTAAAAAATACTTTGCAGACATAGTTATCTACAACAAGAAAAAACCATATATATTTATAGAAACAAAATCAAAGGAAGTAGAACTATCAGATGGTTTTGAACAGCTAAAAAGCTATATGATTATGGAAAAATCGGTAAAATACGGGATACTGACTAATGGCAGGGATATAAAGATATATAACTCTGAATTTGAAGAGGTATCTGAAATACCTGATTTCACACTGGATATGGTAGAGGAAACTGTAGGAGAAGAATTTATATATTTCAATCTGAAGAAGGAAATACAGATACCGTATCTTGTAATCGATGAGGATACTATCATCGCAGAGGATAAAGAGGGAGACATAACATATAATAGAGATGATCTAATATCACTGCCTAAATTTAAATGGGTAAATATATATACAGACTATGAAGATCCAGAAGGTAAGGTATTGCTGCCTAAAGACTGGGTAGGCAACAACTATAATTATATAATAGAAAATTATGGTGACAGTATGGACCCGTTAATCTGTGATGGAGACCTGGTAGTAATAGAGAAAAGAACTCCTAAAACTAATGATGTCATAGCAGTAGTAATGGAGGATAGAACGGTTTTAAAAAGATATATGAAGATAGGTACATCTGTATTACTCTCTAGTGAAAATGAGGAGTATGAGCCTATATATTTTAATGAGCAGGATATAAACGATTATTTTGTAGGAGTAGCTGTAGGAGTTATTCGGTAGAGTATAACCGTAAAGGGGATCACCAGTATCTCTAATAAACTAGGAGTATTGCGATAAAAAATAAAGGAGTGATTAAGCGTGATAAATTTGGAAAGAATAGATGAAATGATAAATATTATAGCCAGTGGAGAGATCCCAGAATCTCAAACTTTCAATGAATTTGCTGTTAATTTTTACTTAGAGACAAAGATCGTGCCCCTTTCAAAGTACCTGAAGATGGAAGGAAAAACCAATAAGATGCCTAAGATCATGAATACAAAAAAAGGCGGAGAACTACTTTTTAATAGTAAAAAAAATGAAGAGATATTAAAATTTTTGAACAAAAGAGGGTATAAGGATATCCCCGAACTAAATTTTACCTGTGTTATGTTACTTAGAAAGATTGACAGCCTGTCAAATTGGAAAAAACTGCTGTCTTACTTTGAGGGGAAGGGAACTATTGAGGAGATCAATAATTCTACTAGAATACAGCTTCTGCCGGAAGAAGAGAAGAAAATAGAGGATTTCGTAAAGATAAATTTAGGAGTTTCAGAGACAGAGTTAAACTGGCTAAAAGATAAATTTAAAATTATATATGAAAATAAAGAACTTTTAAGATCTATAAAAAAGATAGCAAGATAGATATTGGCTGACAACTGGTAAGGATAAGGCCTTGTGCTTATCCAAATTCGTGACAAAAATTTTAAAAACTTATAATATTGCCAAAATTCAGTGGATAGCTAAAAAAAGGGGGACAATATGTTAAATTTTAATTTTCAGAATACAACAGAGATAGTTTTTGGTAAGGGTGTGGAAACTCAGGTCGGGAAGAAGGTATCGGAGTATGGAAAAAAAGTGCTGCTTCACTATGGCGGGACTAGTCTGAAGAAATTCGGTCTCTATGATAAGGTCATAAAAAGCTTAACAGATGAAGGGATAGAAATATTTGAGCTGGGAGGAGTACTGCCAAATCCTAGATTATCCTTGGTTAAAGAGGGAATAAAAATTTGTAAAGACAATAATATCGATATTATCCTTGCAGTTGGAGGAGGGAGTGCCATTGATTCAGCCAAAGCCATTGGTGCTGGTGTAGAATATGATGGAGATATATGGGATTTTTTCGAAGGAAAAGTTACAGTATCTAAAACTCTCCCATTAGGAGTAGTTTTAACCATTCCTGCAGCTGGAAGTGAGGCTAGCAGCGGTACCGTTATTACAAATGAAGATGGTTGGTATAAAAAATCATTTGGTGGGAATATTATTAGACCTAAATTTGCGATTATGAATCCTGAACTTACATATACCTTACCGAGTTATCAGACAGCAGCAGGGGCAGTAGATATTATGGCTCATGTTTTAGAGAGATATTTTACCAATGAAAAATATGTAGAACTTACAGACAGGTTATCAGAGGCTGTGTTGAAAACAGTGATTTTAAATACTCCTAAAGCCTTGAATTTTCCAGAGGACTACAATGCTCGTGCTGAGATCATGATCTCTTCTACGATAGCACACAACAGTTTATTAGATATGGGAAGGGAATCGGACTGGGCCTCCCACGGGATAGAGCATGAGCTCAGCGGGATCTATGATATCACCCATGGGGCAGGCTTAGCTATCATATTACCAGCATGGATGAAGTATGTGTATAGAACCAATATAGACAGGTTTGTACAGTTTGCTATCCGTGTATGGAATGTTGATATGAATTTCAGTGACCCAGAGGCTACAATTTTTGAAGGAATCAAAAGGATGGAGGAGTTCTTTACATCTATAGATATGCCTACCAGGCTATCTCAAGCAGATATAGACAGTGAAAAATTTGAGGAGATGGCAGCTAAAGCCACAGAACATGGGACAGTAGGTAATTTTGTTAAGCTGACCAAAGAGGATATAATAAATATATATAGATTAGCAGAATAAAAGGCAACGTGATGTT
>Ga0316198_10002752_pt1 | contig 10598 bp, 7 predicted proteins | sample OudBieAanoxic_MG_FD_204935 | JGI IMG/M metagenome (GOLD analysis project Ga0316198, IMG submission 204935) | Coastal sediment microbial communities from Oude Bieten Haven, Netherlands - site A anoxic | ecosystem: Environmental > Aquatic > Marine > Coastal > Sediment | place: Netherlands... | reverse complement strand
CTGTGCGAAGATGCATGCCCAATGGATATACCGCTTAGGATGCTGTACCGCAAGGTCAACAGCCTTTGCAGTGAACTGTTCGACTATCAGGCCGGGGTCTCTGAAGGCCCGTCACCCTTCAACATGATCGGTGGTAACGTGACCCTGACCCCCATACCGATGGTCGAGGACTGACATATCGTATCCTGTTAATGGAAAATATTAACATTGGCGACAACACCTGAATGGAGAGAAAGAGATGGAGTGTCGATTCGTCCCCTCGGTTTGTTCCTACTGCGGAACCGGCTGCGGTGTCCTCTATGAAGTAATCGATGGAAAAATAAACAGCACCCTGCCGTTGAAAACCCATCCGGTAAACGAGGGCCGGCTGTGCATAAAAGGCTGGAACCTGCATGAACACATCAACAGCTTCATGCGCCTGAAGCAGCCCCTGGTCAAGACTTTCGGCCGGTTCATCAAAACCGACTGGGATGAAGCCTTGCACCTGGTGGCTGACCGCTTTCGCAGCATCATCGACGCCTATGGTCCGGACAGTGTCGGTGTTCTGGTTTCCGCCAAAATAACCAACGAAGAAAACTACCTGGCCCAAAAATTTGCCCGGGCGGTGATCGGAACCAACAATGTCGATCACTGCGCACGGCTCTGACATTCTTCCACGGTGGTCGGTCTGGCCGCCGCATTTGGAAGCGGCGCCATGACGAATTCCATTGCCGAGATTGAAGACGCAGGATGTATTTTTGTCATTGGTTCAAACACAACCGCCTGCCATCCCCTGGTGGCGCGGCGAATAATCAAAGCCAAGGAAAAGGGCGCCAGGCTGATTGTTGCCGATCCACGCAACATCCAACTGGGACGATTTGCAGACATTGCGGTACAGCATCGGCTGGGGAGCGATGTGGCCCTTTTGAACGGGATGATGCACATCATCATCGCCAACAACTGGCACGATGCCGGCTATATCGATGAGCGTACCGAGAATTTCCAATCAATGGCCGAGCTGCTTGAAGATTACACGCCCGAGCGCGTGCAGGCCATCACCGGTGTAACACCCGGCGATCTTGAAAAAATGGCTGCCCTGTACGCCCTGAACGGACCGTCGTCGCTCCTGTATGCCATGGGCATCACCCAGCACACCACCGGGGTGGACAACGTGAAATCATGCTGTAACCTTGCCATGTTGTGCGGCAACGTGGGGGTACGCAGCGGCGGCGTCAACCCCTTGAGGGGGCAGAACAACGTCCAGGGTGCCTGCGACATGGGGGGACTCCCCAATGTGTACACCGGTTACCAAGCGGTGACGGACAACGACGCCCGGGAAAAATTCTCAAAAGCCTGGAAGGCGCCACTGCCAAAAAAGCCAGGTCTGACCATCACCGATATGATACCGGCCATGCTCGAAGGCAAACTCAAGGGGCTTTATGTCATCGGTGAGAACCCTAGACTCAGCGATCCGGACTGGAACCATTTAAGTTCAGCCATGAAAAAACTCGATTTTCTCGTGGTTCAGGAACTCTTCCTTTCGGAAACCGCCCAGGTGGCCGATGTGGTTCTAGCCGGCGCCTCGGTAGCCGAGAAAGAGGGCACCTTCACCAATACGGAGCGCCGCTGCATGCGGATTCACGAAGCCGTTCCCCCCATGGGGAACTGCCTGCCTGACTGGCAGATCATTGCCAAACTATCCACGGCCATGGGTTACGAGATGAACTACGCAAACCCAGAGGAGATCTTCAATGAAATGGCCGCCCTGACGCCCAAGAGTTATGCCGGAATGAGCTATGAGCGATTGGGTATCGATGGTCTGCAGTGGCCATGCCCCGATGCTTCTCATCCGGGGACCCCATACCTGCATAAGGGCACCTTCGAACGGGGTAAGGGACGTTTTCATGCCGTGGGTTACCTGGATCCAGCCGAGATGCCGGATGATGGCTACCCGTACTTTCTAACAACAGGCCGGATGTTTGCGCACTTTCACACCGGTACTATGACGCGGATTTCGTCACACCTGGATGCCGAGCAGACTACGGGCTATGTCAGCATCCATCCCGAAGACGCCGACGACCTGCAGGTCCTCGAAGGCGATATGCTGCTGATTACCTCCCGCAGAGGGGAAATGGAGGCACCAGCTCGGATTACAGCGTCGGTGCCGAGGGGTGTGCTTTTTCTACCCATTCATTTCGGCGAAAATCCGCCCAACGTACTGACCGACGCCGGGGCATTCGATCCCATGGCCAAAATACCGGAATTCAAGGTCAGTGCGGTAAAGATCCGGAACGCTATCCAAATTCATAAGGGATGAAGCCTTGAAACAGCATATTGCAGAGGAGGTCCGCAACATGTTTTCATAATGTTTCGCAACTTCTTTTTGTGATCGAGCGAACTAAGATCTTGATAACCAGTTCAAAAAGCCTTATTATATTAAATAACGGTAAACAAACCATTCAATCAGACTTATCAACCCGAACCTGATCCTGATTTGCAGAATGCCCGGTGCATCTGTAGAAAACAGAATCCAGACATTAAGCGATCCGCCTGCACGCAGTGATGATCAAGGGAAGCGAAACGCCCTGTTGCATCATTTACGAAGATCCAAAACCACCGACCACGGGCACTTGCTCCCTGCCATAGAAATCCTATTTATTGAACAGTTACGCTCATTGTCAGAATGCCTTAACACAGGGGAGGTTAAAGATGGCTGTAAAAACGAAATCAGCCCTTCATCATCACATGTCCGAAGTCAATGCCGGTAAAAGACGCTTTGAAAACGCATTTCAAGGCGTGGCCAGGATGATCCTCGACAGTGATATCGACAAGGTGACCGTCAATGGAAAAACTACATATGATTTCAGTATATTCCGAACCGGAAAGAAGCACGTCATCGGGATGTACGAAGAGATCAACAGTTTTGTGTCCTACGTCAAAGATGCGGCGGAATGCGGATCCTCCATGGAGATGGCCTATGTGCTTGTGGGCGAACCGGGAAATGGCAAGACCTTTTTTGTCGAGTTCTTGTGTGACCGATATCGTCAGTTCCTTTCCGAAGATGGAAACCGCAAATACACCTTCCGATTCAACGGCATGGACAAACTGGGCAGCTATGGCAGGATTTCAACCATCGAATCGCAAACATACGAGGACCCTGTCATTCTGGCCATGAACCTTTACGAAAACATGGATGAGAACAAGGCCTATCTGGCCAAGGTGTTTGGATTCAAAGACAAGGATATCGAACGCTTTTATGAAAACTATCGGCCTATGGGCGCCTGCTCCGGCTATATTTGGAACGATATCCGCAATTTCAACAATGGGGACATGGATAAAATGCTCCAGATGGTCGAAATTTTTCCGGTTCCACTTACGGAGAGCTTGGGTACCGTGACCGGCAAATATCCTGCCAAGGACAAGATCACATCATCCGCTGTGGACCTTCTGGGGGAGGAATCCATTCAGCGCCTGCTGCACATCATCGACACCAATAATCCCTACCGTTTCGATCTGCGACGCGGCGCCCTGGCCCGTGTGGCTGGCGGAGGGATTCATTTCAGCGACGAGATATTCAAAAATAAAAAGGATCTGGTTCAGGTCTATCTCGGCGTCATCCAAAACCGCAACATTGAGATCGACGGATTCAAGTGGCCCATCGACTCTTTGATCATTGCCACTTCCAACAACTCGGAATTCAACCGCTTTCTGGAAGAAAAGGAAGAGGCGCCGATTGTCGACCGTTGCAGGATATCTTACATATCGCACAACACCAATTACAAGCTACAAAAGGATCTGACCAATTACGCCATTGGCAGCGAAGCCAGAACAACCCTGACACGGGAGCAACTGCACCAGGATCCCAATCTGAATTATGCGGCTTCGACAGCGGCTGTCATGACTCGTCTACCGCGTTCAGAAAAGCTAACATCCATAGAAACCATGAAGCTCGCCGCTGGCGAGGTCGCCGGTGAAAAGAGCATCAAAACCCTTGCCGAGGTCATCGACACCTTGAACCAAAACCCGGATATTACCAAACGCTTCGGTCAGAAGGGGCTTGGTCAGCGTAACCTGGGCCGCTCTATTCAGCTACTCATCGAGAGTTCTGAAACCAACGAAGGCCGGTGCATGTTTGCTTACGATATCTACCGGACGATTGAGCGAGTGATCCTCGATTATGTCACCGACGCCAACGACAGGGCCAAGTACCTGGACGATCTGAAAACGGCCAAAGGTCTCTACCGCGAACGTATCATGACCGAAATGTTCAATGCCTACATGGATGAACCGTTGGCAATTCGTAAGGATGTAATCAATTACGTGAACATGATCATCGGCATCGATGCGGAAAACCTGGGCCCTGATAGAATGTGGAAGTACAAGGACCCGCAGACGGGAGAGCTCAAGGCATTGAAGGTGGACGAGCGCTATATCATGAGCGTCGAGGAACGCCTGGGGCTTAAAACCAAAGAGCAGCGGGAGTCTTTCCGCACTTCCATCCGTAAAATATACGGGCAGAAAATATCCGTAGACCCTAATTACGATTTCATGGATAATCTGGAACTGGTCAAGGCCGTGACGGATGTGCGACTGAAATCGGATATTGCCGGCGCCGGTAGCCTGATCGGGGCCCTGGCCAACCGCACCAATGAAGAGAACCAGAAGCTTTACGATCGCATGATCGATACGATGCTCAACAAACTTGATTACTGCCGCACCTGTGCCCAGAAGACCATAGAGTACTTCTGTACGCAAGAGGACGAAAAATAAAGCTGCCGTGCCCCTTTATTATAAGGCAGCGTCACCGCTATCGATAGAGAGGCATTTAGTGTAGGAAAAAAAGTGGATAAAGAACTTCACGACATATATGCGGAACTCAAAACCCGCGGGTTGACAAAGGAGCAGGAGGAGAAGATTCTCACGGAGATCCGCTACGGGGGGTCGCACGATATGCCAGGAGAGCCGGGCAGCGGCGCGATGATTCAAGGTGAGTTGCATGGCTTTTATGACTACCATGATCTGATGTCGCTCCAGGACATGCTGATTTTCATGGGGGGATACCCTATCAGCCTGCGTTCACTTGACGAACTGATGGAAAAGGACAAACAGCGGGCCAAGGACGGTTTTCCGAGGAAGATCCGTGTGGGGCGCATGATCAAACCCGGCAAGGGCGGAAAAGACCGGATCGTGGTGGTGCCTACGACGGTCGAGGAAAAATTTATTCATGACAAGCTCGCACCCCCGGAAAAAGAGGGTGAATCTTCGGGCGGGTCTGGTGACGGTCAGGAAGGCGACGTGATTGGCGAACAGCCGGTGCACACACCCGAACCCGGAAGCGGTACAGGCCCGGGAGAAGGCGAGGAGGGGCCACATGAAGTGGAGTCCAGTGCTTACGATCTGGGCAGGATCCTGACTGAGAAGTTCGAATTGCCCAATCTCAAGGACAAGGGTAAAAAGCGCTCACTTACTCGTTACACCTATGATTTGACGGATAGACACAAGGGTTTTGGTCAAGTGCTCGACAAAAAGGCGACCCTGCGTGAAATCGTGGAGACGAATATCAACCTAGGGAACATCCCCGACCCGTCGGCCATAGATCCAACCGGTTTTCTGATAACACCCTCGGATAGGGTCTACCGGATCCTGTCCAAGGAGAAAGATTATGAATCGCAGGCCCTGATTTTTTTTCTGCGAGACTACTCGGGTTCCATGCAGGGCAAGGTGACTGAACTCGTGGTAACCCAGCACGTCTTGATCTACAGCTGGCTGCTTTACCAATATGCCCGGCAGGTGGAGTCGCGCTTCATTCTCCACGACACCTCAGCCCGGGAGGTGGAAGATTTCCACACCTATTACAATTCCAAGGTTGCGGGCGGCACCAAGGTGGTTTCGGCCTACCGGCTGGTTAACGAGATTGTGGAAACGGAAAACTTGGCCAGGGATTACAACATCTATGTCTTTCATGGCACGGACGGAGACGATTGGGATGCCGAGGGCAAGGAGACGCTGCCCGAGCTGAAAAAAATGCTGACCTATGCCAGCCGTGTCGGCATCACGATCGCCGAACATGCGGGCACGACCCACCGCAGCACCGAGGTGCAGAAGTATCTCGAAAAATCGAATCTGCTTACTGAAAAGCCACAGATCGTAAGACTCGACACCATACGGGAAGATTCGGACGAGCCCCGGCTGATCGAAGGGATCAAAAAGCTGATATCCTGATGGAACTCATCGACCAACATACCAAGAAGATCATGGAGGGCTGCAAAGAAAGAGCCCAGGCCGTTGGACTGCGGTTTCAGGACGAAAGCCTGGAGTACATCGTGACCAACCGTGATCTTCTGGAAATATCGCCCAAGCTGATGATACCGACTCTTTACGACTACTGGGTGCACGATGTCCAAGTGCTCCAGGAAAAGGGCAAGTACGAGCTCTACCCGAGCAACCCCTATGAGACCGTGATCAACACACGGCCGGCCATATCCTTCTACAACGACAACAATCCGGACTGGCTAAACGTGATGATCTTCTACCATGTGCTGGGGCATATCGATTTTTTCCAGAACAATATCTACTTTCAGCACACCTGGGATTATGATTTTACCGGACAGGCGCTGTCTGACAAACGGGTGATAGCACGTCTGCGCGCCGAGAAGAACAAGTGGGTGGATTATGTCATCGAGTTTGCGCGGGGTATCGACAATCTGGTGGGTTTTCATGAAACGCTTTCCCATCTGAACAGCGCCGTCCTCGACCGTCAGGGCAGAAGACTGAACTTCTATTTCGACATTTTCCTGCAGTCGGTCCTCAAGGTTCGGGTCAATGATTATGTCAAGGAGATCGAACGTTACAATCGCTGTATCGGCGAAAGCGGCGAATTGGGTGAAAAGATCTTCTTTTCAGAAATCGAACAAAAGCACCCCGAATTTGAGACACTATTTCAGAAAAGCCTGTCGGAAAAGCCTAAGAAAAGACAGGATTTGATCCAATTTTTGCTGGATCATTCCGATTTTTTAAACAAGGAGAAAAACAGGTGGATGAAAACGGTGCTTCAAGTCGTCCGCAATACCAGCCTGTTTTTCCAGCCCCAGATTCGAACCAAGATCATAAACGAAGGTTGGGCCAGCTACTGGCACGAACAGTTGTTCCTCAAAGATGAACGCATAAAGGGACAGGAAGTGGCTTTCGCCCGGGTCAACGCAGTCGTCACCTCTCTGCCACGGGTTGGCTTGAACCCGTATGCACTAGGAATGAGGCTTTTCCACGAGATCGAGGAAATGGCCGACAAAGGACGCTACGATTATGAGTTCCAGCGTCTATTGGATGCTGAGACGCGGGAAATTTTCGATGCCGATACAAGACAGGGAAGGGCATTTATTTTTGCCGTACGTCAGAATTACTGTGACGCCATGTTCGTGCATTCATTTCTGACCCAGGAGTTCATAAACCGCTACAACCTCTTTGTGGCCGGCAAAAGACTGAACAAGCGCAAGATGGTTTGGGAATATTATATCAAGAGCCGTGATGTCGGAGAGTACCGGAAGATGATCCAGGATTCACTCTATCACCCGCCTCATATCACGGTTAAAAATGATAACGACAACAAGCCGGAGCTCTATCTGGTTCATCATTTCGAGGGCAAACCCCTGGTGAATGAATTCATTGCCAATACCATGATGGGCATCGAGTATTTGTGGGGAAAACCAGTCAAACTGGAAACCAGCGAGGTGGTGTCACAGACCGGTCAGCATCCGGACGGTTCTGCCGGCGGCGTCTCGGCAAAAGACACATCCGAGGTTGTCTGGCGCAGGGTGGTTTACACCATGGAGAATCGAAAACTCAGCAAACAGTTTATTTAAGCATACCTGATTCTATTGACCAATCCAAATGCTAAGATTATGAAAAAACCGGAAATCGAAAAAGAAAACCATCACCAGGTCATAACGGCCATGCAGAACCTAGATCGCATCATCAGCGACCGTCATCAGAAACCGCCTGTTTCTTTCGAAGATTTTCTGAAGACCATGGAGGAAAAACCGCACCTGGTTCTGAGAAACGTGTTTCAGGTTTTTCACGACATGATCAAAACCTACGTGGTTGAAGAGGAGGATGAATATCCCGATGACCCCGAATCGATCCACTTTGTTAACTATGATTGCGCGAAGTTGTTCGTGAAGGAAACAGACCACCCCTTTTTTGCCGACAGGCTGTTCGCCAACCGTTTCATGGAGCAAGTCAAAGGGCTGCGAAGCGGGACGCAACAGAACAAGATCTACATATTTGATGGGCCGCCGGGTTGTGGCAAAAGCACTTTTTTAAACAACCTGCTGATGAAATTTGAGGAGTACACTAAAACCCAGGAAGGATTCCGGTACGAATCGATTTGGCGGCTGGACCAAGATCTTCTTTGCCGGTTGACCGAAGATGAGAGTGTCCCACTGTATGACAAGGTGATTCAGGTCATGGATCAAGATTTCCTTGAACACCGGGATACAGAGAATAATGAAGACCCGTATACGACCTGTTTTAGCCTTGATGGAATCAGCGCCCAGAAGCAAGGTGAAACACTGCCGTCCGATGGAGAGTTTATCGAAGTGCCTTGTCCCAGCCACGACCATCCCATTGTCATGATCCCCAAGCATTACCGGCGGAAGTTTCTGGACGACCTGCTCTCCAACGACGAGTTCAAATGGAAACTTTTCACGGAAAAGGAGTATGAATGGATTTTCAGGGATCCCTCCTGCACCATCTGCAGCTCGATTTACTGGGTGCTGCTCAAAAAACTCAAGAACCCTTTGAAGGTTTTTCAAATGCTATATGCTCGCCCCTACCAGTTCAACCGACGGTTGGGCCAGGGGATCAGTGTGTTCAATCCGGGTGACCGCCCCATGCGGCAGAATATCATGGGCAACCCCGTGCTTCAAAATCGCATCAACAACCTGCTCCGCGACAGCAACCAGGTAAAATACATCTTTTCGCGCTATGCCAAAACCAACAACGGCATTTACGCCCTGATGGACATTAAATCCCACAATGTCGAACGCCTGATCGAGCTCCACAACATTATCAGCGAAGGGGTTCACAAGGTTGAAGACATAGAGGAAAACGTCAACTCGCTCCTGTTGGCACTGATGAACCCCGAAGACAAGAAAAATGTTCAAAACCTGCAGTCCTTTTCAGACCGCATCGAGTATATCAACATTCCTTATGTACTCGACCTCAACACCGAGGTTGCCATCTACCGGAACATTTTCGGCAAGCACATTGACGAGAGCTTTCTACCACGTGTACTGCACAATTTCGCACGCATCATAATCTCCACACGCTTGAACACCAAATCCGAGGCGCTGCTGGAATGGATCGGAGACCCCAAGAAATATGCGCGCTACTGTGATGAAAACCTGCAGCTTCTAAAAATGGAAATATACACGGGTTACATTCCATCCTGGCTGACCGAAGAAGATCGAAAGCGGTTCACCGCAAAGCGCCGCAGGAAGATTATCGCCGAATCGGTTTCCGAAGGGTCAAAGGGCTTTTCCGGGCGTGATTCCATCAAGATATTCAATGAATTCTACTCCAAATACGTCAAGGAAGACAAACTTATCGATATGTCGACCTTGTGCCTTTTTTTCACCAAGACACGCAGGGACCTGAGCAAGTCCATACCCGAGCGTTTTCTCATCTCATTGTTGGACATGTACGACTACACCATTCTGCAGGAAGTCAAGGAGTCACTTTACTATTACAACGAGGAGCAGATAGCCAGGGATCTGAAAAACTATCTCTTCGCGAGCAATTTCGAGATCGGCAGCATGGCCAACTGCCGATTTACCGGCGACCGTATCGAAGTGTCGGATGCGTTCTTCGAGGGCATCGAAAGGCGCTTGCTGGGAGAGAACCAGGAGGAAAAAATCCGTCTGGCTTTCAGGGAGGACACCCAGAAGACGTATGCTTCCAAGACCTTGACCCAGGAAGTCATGCTGGAGGGCATGCCGATAACAGAAACCGAGCTTTATCAGGCCCTGCACGAACGCTATGTGTTCAATTTAAAGGAGAAGGTGTTGGAGCCATTTCTGGAAAACGAAAATTTTCGTCAGGCAATCAAGGACTTCAACAAGGTCTCTTTCAAATCCCACGACAGGCGCATCCGCGAAGATGTCACTTTTCTGATGAACAACTTGTGTGAAAAATGTAAGTACACCCAGCAGGGCGCCAAAGAGATCTGCATTTATGTCATCGACAACGAACTGGCCAAAAAATTCGCGATATAAATAGGGATCATATCCAAAAGAGTTGATCCAATTTACTAATGTTAGGACAGATGTGATCGAAGACATTATCTGATGATGAACACCTCAAATACCAGCCTTGCCCAATCCCAGTTAGACTGGAAGCTGATTTTAAATTCTGTATCCGAAGGAATGATAATAACGGATCGACACTTCAAGATCCTATTTTGCAATCGCGCTTTTTCGACTATGTCCGGCATTGAAACCTCAAATCTAATCGGCAATAAATGCCATGACATATTTCCCGGCAATCTTTGTTTTTCGCCTGATTGCCCGTTGACGAAACTTTTGTCGGTAGACGATCAACTGGTGTTCGATGATGAACCCCAC
>Ga0316198_10002751_pt1 | contig 10598 bp, 9 predicted proteins | sample OudBieAanoxic_MG_FD_204935 | JGI IMG/M metagenome (GOLD analysis project Ga0316198, IMG submission 204935) | Coastal sediment microbial communities from Oude Bieten Haven, Netherlands - site A anoxic | ecosystem: Environmental > Aquatic > Marine > Coastal > Sediment | place: Netherlands... | reverse complement strand
GCGACGTTGCCTCGGCTCGCGCACCCCGCAGGAGTGGGCGATAACGCCGACCAGTGCGTCGCGGACACCATACTTGGCTGTGCCAATCTGGAACACAACGTCTGCACCGCCCTCCAGAATTTTACCGAGTTAAGGGGGTACACACCGCGGGTCCTTTCGCGAACCGTGAGCTGGCCGCTCGTAGCGGGGCACACTTTTGTTGACCTGCGTCAAATAAAAGCGCTTTTTTATGTGCTCACACGCCTAGCTTAGTAGTTTTACCCATGGTTATTCATCTCTTTGTGGCCGATCATTAGCCCGCTGATAGAGTTGATGGTATCCAAATCAGAAGTCGACGGATAATGAAGATATTCTTTATTGCTGAGCTTCGATGATTTGATAAAAAATACCTCGCAAATATAAGGTTAATTGAGCTTGACACCGCAGTAACGCGCTGAATAAGCGAGATAAGGGGAGAGCAGTCATGATGACTGAAACAAAGAGAAAATTGGTGGTTATGGACGTGACGCTGGCAATTTTAGTAGTTGCATTGTTTAGCATGGCACCGCTGACCACTAACAACGATGGTGCCGATCACAGTACCTCTCAGATGGGAAGCGATGTGGGGTCAGACAATGACGGGAGACCGTCCAGTCGCACGGATTTCCTTGTATCAACGGGGGTGGCCAACTAGAAACGCTATGGGAAATAATCGGCCGGAAGTGATTTTTCATTCGTAAACAGCTGTCTCCCAATATTCTCTCCATGAAATTCTGGATATTTTTGCTATGCTCTTAAGGAAACTGGCGTTTTCAGTTAATGAGTGCCTATTAATATCTGATGGAGTTCATGGAATGGACAAGGTGGATAATGCGGCAGAAAGCGATGGCAAACCACAATACGATCCCAGCATGAATATTATTGGCTGGCTGGCAGCTGGCATGGTCGTATGGTCATTGGTGCTGCTTCCTTGGTTTATGCTCTCATAAGAGTGCAGGGGCGGAAACCGGACTTGGTTTCTGTGGGTGATGTGTCGATCCCGCAAGCTATAAATTAGCCGTGATTCCGGGGGTAGCAGAAACCGTAAAAAGCAACAATAACAAATTGTTAGTAGTGTGGCTGATTGCAAAGACGTGAGAATATCGGTCGCGCCGATGATGGACTGGACCGATCGCCACTGCCGTTATTTTCTGCGCCTGGTTTCACGGCATGTGCGCCTGTATACAGAGATGATCACATCGGCGGCGTTGCTGCACGGCGATCGGGACTCTCTTCTGGCATTCGACGCGTCAGAACATCCCCTGGCCATTCAACTCGGCGGTAGTGATGCGGAAGAACTGGCACGGTGTGCGGCGTGGGCGGAGCAGTCGGGCTTCGATGAAATCAACCTGAACGTCGGTTGTCCGAGCGACAGGGTGCAGTCGGGACGTTTTGGTGCCTGTCTCATGCTGGAACCGGAACGGGTCGCCGCTTGTGTGGCGGCCATGCGGCAAGCGGTGTCTGTACCGGTTACGGTAAAAACACGCATCGGTGTTGACGAACATGACAGCTATGCTGAATTGACCCGTTTCGTGTCGCTGTTACAGGATGCCGGACTGGAGCGCTTGATTGTGCATGCACGTAAAGCCTGGTTACAGGGCTTGAGTCCAAAGCAGAATCGAGAACTGCCACCGCTGCGCTATGACTGGGTGTACCAGCTCAAGAAAGATTTTCCGTCACTGGATATCCACGTCAATGGTGGTGTGAAAACACTGGCCGAGGTCGATACGCATCTTGAACGGGTCGACGGCGTTATGATCGGCCGCGCGGCCTACCATAATCCCTATCTGCTGGCAGACATCGATCGCCGTTACGCGGGCGATGTGGAGCCGCCGCCAAGCCGACACCAGATCATTGAGCGCCTGTTACCCTATATCGAAGTCGAACTCTCGCGTGGTACGCGTTTGCCGCAGATCACCCGCCATATTCTGGGATTGTTTCAGGGCAGGCCGGGCGCCCGCGCCTGGCGCAGAACCCTCAGCGAGCGTGCCCACCAGAATGGAGCCGGTATCGACGTGCTCGAACAGGCGCTGGCCTGCGTTCAGCCGGACGGATCACAACTGTGACTGGATCCAGTCAGTCAGCGTGCGCGCATCCATAGCGCCAGCCTGTCTGGCAACTTCACGACCATTCCTGAATATCGCCACGGTCGGTATGCTGCGGATAGCGAACTGTGTGGCCGTCTTTTGCGCGATTTCGGTATTGAGTTTTGCGAAGCGGATCTTCGGTTCCATTTGCGCCGTTGCGTTTTTGAAGTGAGGCCCCATCATCTTGCAGGGGCCGCACCAGGGCGCCCAGAAATCAACCACCAGCGGGATGTCATTGCGGCGCAGATGTTTGGCAAAGCTTTGATCTGTCAATTCCACCGGCTGACCGACAAACAGGCGTTCCTTGCATTTCCCGCATTTAGGCTGCTGATTCAGCTTGTCTTCTGCAATACGATTGACCGCCTGACAATGCGGACAGACCAGATGTTTGGATTGTGACACTGTTTCCAACCCCTTGAATGAGCGTTGTCTGATGATTCAACCTTAATAGATAAGGTTGCCAACAGGTATTTTCAAGCCTGTGCAGGGTAAAACCGACTCGCTGTTCCCCGGTATCCCTAATCGAGACTCTTTGAAACAATCTCGAAAGTGTCCTTGGAAATCTCCGGCGCAGAAAGTATGCGCTTCAGTTCAGTCTGCATCAGGTCCTGCCGGTTTGCGTCAAAACGTCTCCAGCGGCTCAGTGTGCTGACCAGCCGTGCCGCCATTTGCGGGTTGATTTTATCCAGTGCCAGGACCTGGTCGGTCAGAAAACGGTAGCCCTCTCCATCGGCTGCATGAAAACGCACCTGGTTAGCCATGCAGAATCTGCCGATCAATGCGCGCACCTTGTTCGGGTTGGTGAAACGGAAAGCCGGATGGTTCAGCAGCGTTTTGACCCGTTGCAGGGTATCAGGTAAGCGTGAACCCGCCTGAATGGCAAACCACTTGTCGATGACCTGCGGGTCGTGTTGCCATTGCTGGTAGAAACGCTGCAGGTAGTCGTCTGTTTCCGACCAGTCATGCTGGGCCAGTGATGATAAAGCAGCCAGCGTATCGGTCATGTTGTGCGATTTCTCCAGCTGGGTGAAACATACATTGCGCGCTTCGCCGCGTATGGTTTCCATCAGATAGCCCAGGCAAAGGTTCTTGAGCGAACGTTTGGCCATGCTGGCGGCATCAAAGCGGTAGCTTTCGTCGTCGTTGTGCCGGTGGTAAATGTCGAGAAAACTGTCGAACAGGTGGTCTGCCAGTTGTTGGTGGACAAAGACACGCGCCGTGTGGATGGCATCAACGTCCACCGAGTCTGACTGGTCAGCAAGGTAGGACTCGGATGGCAGGGTGAGTGCCTGGGTGATCAGGGCAGCGTCAAGAGTGGAATGCTCCAGTGTGGCCTGGAATGCATGGATGAATCTGTCCTCCAGCGTAAGCGTATCACCGTGCTGAACCTGTCTGACCAGTTGCAGCAGGGTCTGACTGGCCAGCCTCTGGCCGGCATCCCAGCGGTTAAACGGGTCAGGGTCGTTTGCAAACAGGAAGGCGAGTTCCTCGTCAGAACGCGCCATATCCAGTTTGACCGGTGCCGAAAAGCCGCGCAGCAATGACGCTACCGGACTTGTTTTGACGCCGACGAAGTTGAACTGTTGTGAGTTCTCGCGCAGTTCCAGCATGCGGTGCGTGCCGCTGGTTGCGTTCTCACCCTCCAGTTTCAGTGCCAACGCTCTACCGGTCGTGTCCAGCAGCGCCACTTCGACAGGAATATGAAAAGGCGCTTTGAGTTCCTGGCCCGGCGTAGGCGGGCATTGCTGGCTGAGCGTAAGCTGATAACACTCTGTCTGCGCATCATAGTGTCCGGCTGCGCTGACAAGCGGTGTGCCGGCCTGGCTGTACCAGCGTTTGAACTGGCTTAGATCGATGTCGGTTGCATCCTCCATGGCGGCTACGAAATCGTCCGTGGTTACCGCCTGGCCGTCATGACGTTGGAAATAGAGATCACAGCCTTTGCGAAAGCCGTCACTGCCGATGAGGTTGCGTATCATGCGCACCACTTCAGCACCTTTGTTATAGACGGTGACGGTGTAAAAGTTGCTTATTTCGATATAGGAATCGGGGCGTACCGGGTGTGCCATGGGGCTGGCATCCTGGGCAAACTGGTGACTGCGCAACAGGTTGACGTCGGCAATGCGTTTTACCGGGCGTGAATTCAGATCGGCGCTGAACTCCTGATCACGGAACACCGTAAAGCCCTCTTTCAGACTGAGCTGAAACCAGTCACGGCAGGTGACCCGGTTCCCCGACCAGTTGTGGAAATACTCGTGACCGATAATGCTCTGGATATTGTAGTAGTCGGCATCGGTGGCGGTTTCCGGGGTCGCCAGTACACAGGAGGCATTGAAGATATTCAGACCCTTGTTTTCCATTGCTCCCATGTTGAAGTCATTGACGGCGACGAGCATGAAAATATCCAGGTCGTATTCACGACCGTAGGTTTCTTCATCCCACTTCATCGCCTGCTTGAGGGAATCCAGAGCGTGAGCGCACTTGTGGCGATTTTCATGTTCGACAAAGATTTTCAGCGTTACCTGGCGTCCGGAGCAGGTCTGAAAGCTGTCTTCGCGGCAGAACAGGTCGCCGGCCACCAGCGCAAACAGATAACTGGGTTTGGGAAAGGGGTCCTGCCAGCTTACCCAGTGTCGGCCATCATCCATTTCACCCTGTTCTACGGGGTTTCCGTTGGAGAGCAGCACCGGGTATCGGTTTTTATCGGCAACAAGGGTCGTCGTGTAGCGCGCCATGACATCCGGGCGGTCCGGGAAAAAGGTAATGCGGCGAAAACCTTCGGCTTCGCACTGGGTGCAGAACATATCGCCGGACACATACAGGCCTTCCAGGGCGGTATTCCTGTCGGGATGAATGACCGTTTCTATTTCCAGGGTTACGTCGTCAGGCAGGTCCTCCAGTACCAGTTTTCCCTCTTCAACCTGGTATTCGTTTTCAGTCAGGGCAATACCATCGACACGCAATGCCGTCAGTTCCAGCTCCTGACCGTCCAGTTGAAGCGGCTGATCGGGTGCCTGTGCAGCCGGATTGCGCTTGATGGTCAGCCGGCTTGTGACCCGGGTGGCTGCGGGGTCGAGTTCAATGCGCAGTGTAATATCTTCCACCAGATAGGCGGGTGGCTGGTAGTCCTTGAGGTATTGGGTGCGTGGGTCTGATGCCGTGCTGTCTTTGCCAAAGTCCGCCATAATGAGTGTGTCCGCATCGGGTAAACGTCACACCATTGTAGATAGACTCCTGCTAAAAAACACTACAAGGCATTGAGTGCCAGGATGATGTCTTCTAGTTCCATACGCTTTGTGTAGTCTTTTTCAACATAAGCGGCACGAATGACGCCGTTGTTATCGATGACGTAAGTTGCCGCTACCGGCAGCTGCTACCGTTTTCTGTTGCTCATCGGGCAGGTCGGAAATGAAATCGTCCAGAGCCTGTTGCGTTTGTAGTGCGAGAGTAGGCTGATCCATGTTCAACTCCTGCTAAGATATATGAAAAAGCCCCGTGAGACCGGGGCTTTTTCTGTCCTGCGGTTATTCAGTTTTTCAGTAATCAGTCGTCACCGCCGAACGCGCCGAGCAGCTGCAACAGACTGAGAAACAGGTTGTAAATGCTGACGTACAAAGTCACGGTTGCCATGATGTAGTTTGTTTCTCCACCGTGGATGATCTGGCTGGTCTGATACAGAATCAGGCCGGACATCAGCAGCACGAACATGGCCGCGACGGCCAGCGACAGCCCGGGCATGGTGAAGAATGCAGCCGCAAGGCCGGCCAGGAAGGCAACCAGGATACCCACCATCAGGAAAGCGCCCATAAAGCTGAAGTCCTTACGGCTGGTCAGCGCATAGCCGGACAGGCTCAGGAAGATGACGCCGGTCGCCCCCAGTGCGGTCATCACCAGCTGGTTGCCATTGGGCAGGCTCAGATACGCATTAAGGATGGGCCCCAGCGTGTATCCCATGAAGCCGGTCAGGGCGAATACGAACAGCAGACCCAGTCCACTGTCCCTGAATCGGGTGGTGAGAAACAGCAAGCCGAAATAGCCGGCGAAAGTGATCAACAGCCCGGGATGGGGCAGCTTGAGCACCATCGAGGCCGCCGCTGTCAGCGCGCTGAATACCAGTGTCATCGACAGCAGAATATAGGTATTACGAATCACCTTGTTGGTCGCCAGCACAGAAGGTTGTGCGCGCGTAACCGTATTGGCTAATGGATCCATACAGTTTTGTTCCTCTCTCAATCAGTTAGACAACGGGGATTATAACCCAATAATTTTGTTTGACGATGGTAACGCGATTTTGTTCCCTGATTTTCACCCGGGGACTTTCTTCAAGTTGGCGAATTCGTTTATCCTTAGCGACTTGGAGAGGTGACTGAGCGGTTGAAAGTTCCGGTCTTGAAAACCGGCGTGGGGGTAACCTCACCGTGGGTTCGAATCCCACCCTCTCCGCCATTAAAGGTTAATAACATATTGAAAAAACTGTATATTAAGTCTCGAAGTCTCTAGTCTATATACGGATCTATGCACGGTCTGCTAGATTTTCCTTGTTCTTTTTAAGTTCCTGCAATCCCCCGGGTCCCTTTGGATGACTGCCATTATTTGCCTGTGAGTGCGCCACGAAATAAGTAAGAGGGGGGCGGGCGGTGGGGGGGGTATGGTCTGAGTCGGTACCATCTGGCTCAGATATAACCGGCAAAATTTTTCCAAACCCACAAATCAGCGGTACTTCCAGTAATCCGAACTTTGGCTCGAAGACGCCCAGAAAGGGGTGTCTGGAAGAGTAAACCTTCTGGGGTATAGGTAGGTTATAGGGTTAGGAGATATCCCGCCAGACCTGCCTTATAACGGCCTTAACAAGGCTTAGAATTGATGTTTGTGGAAGGGCAAGTGTCGGGGGTAAACCTGCCGTTTAATTTACTCCAGAACCCATGTGTTGAGGGAGTCGGCAACGGTGAAAATCGGCCAAAAACAGACCATCCCAGCTTTGCCAGGAACGCCTTAGTTACAGACTCTCCCTAACTCAAAATCTCTTTCTGGCCAGCTGGCATATTGGGAATTACGATTTCGCATATTACTGCTGCAGAAATTGCTGACGAATCATAAGCACAACTCCTTTTAACTTGCCTGTCATGCCTACCTTCCATTCACTGCCTACTTTATCAAAACTCGTAACTTCAATAATTTCCATTTTATGTCCTCCAAGCGAAATCCACTGCCGTGTTAATACGTGGGCCAAATCCTTCTGCTCTTTTATTTCGCCAAGGATGTCTACATTTTTATAATTGATCATCTGCGAGAAAGTCTCCGACGATATGACGCCATGCAAGAAGGCGGTAAGAAAGTCTGTATCAGATAGTTTCTCAACCGACTCATCATTCAAATCCGGCTCGAAATATTCCTGGAAAAATAACTGCTTCTGTGCTCCCGTAAGTTCGTTCTCGAAACTCATTAATTGACGAAATTCTTGTAGTGCTCCAGGACTGTAATAAGTAGCCGCAGCGCTGTAGTTCTCTTGCTTAAGTAAATTGTAAAAATCCCGACCCGTATCTGAGGCGCTTTTCTCAGTAGCCTGGGCGCTCAAAGATATGAGAAATATGGTTATGAATCTAATAACGTGTCTCATCATAGAGCTTCCCAATAGATTTCTGATGGAATAAGGTTATTCAAAGCGCGTCCTCGTTTCCAGTTACTTACTGAAAATTGTGATGTGATTACCTTGGCACGATACCGATAGCAGCGATTACTGGTCGTTTAGAGTTGCCGTTTATCGGTTCCTAATATTACCGTCGGCTAACGGGCTGGTATGGGTCGACTACCGCTGTTTAGAGAAATCTTATTTAGAATCGGTCTACAAGTCCGACTTGGGATATATACTTGCCGTTCCCTGCAGCGAGCAGCCCGATTATTTGCAGGACCGGCAAGGGGCAAGTCCGGCCATCTATTGTCATCCACTGAAACGAAACGAACGGCAAGTTATACAGTAAGCGGTCATTTATTATTATCTTAAGATATTGTCCCGCGCGACCAAGGGGGCAAGCTCCTTTGGAACCCCCGCAAAGGGTAAAGGGATCAAGGACACAGGGTTAACGCGTCCTGGCCAGGCGAAAACCGACGAAGTTGTGGCGGTCGGCCGGTGAGCCCCCGTTGCGGTACGCAGTACGCAAGTACCAAGGCTCGCTGAACCACCCGCCGCCGCGGAACACGCGCTGGGCGCTGCTGCCCTTGTCCGCACAGTCTCTCTCTGCCCCGCCATAGTCTTTATCATAAACCGAACAGGTCCATTCCCAGACATTGCCCAGCATGTCATACAGGTCAAAGCCGTTTGCATCGAATTCGCCGACCGGCGCCATATGCTTGTAGCCATCCCGGCAGTGGTAGACTTCGCCGATCCAGTTCTGCTCATCCGCCACATTGGCATAGCGGCAGGCATCGTCCGGATCCTCGCCCCAGAAAAATGCCGTCTGCGTCCTCGCCCGCGCGGCGTACTCCCACTCCGCTTCGGTCGGCAGGCGATAGCCGCCCTGCGTGTTTTTATTCAGCCAATCGATGTAAGCCTGCGCATCGATCCAGCTCACACAGGTCACCGGATGCGTGTCGTTTTGCTCGAAACCCAGCTCTACTAAACCCGGCGAACGCCAATCCATGTTTTTGGACTTCTTGACCTCACCATCCCAGTAATCACACCCGTCTGTCCGCTCTGCCTCCGTCCGGTAACCGGTCGACTGGACGAAGCGGCGAAACTCTCCCACCGCCACCTCGTGCTTGCCCAGCCAGAAACCCTCGACACACACTCGGTGCTGGCGTTCATCGTCAGTTCGACCCTGTTCGTTCTGCGGGCTCCCCATGTCGAAACAACCTGGTGGTATCCAAACGAACTCCATACCCGTGACAGGTTCGGTCCAGGTCTTGCCCTTTTGCGGCACGATCGCAGTATTTGGTACCACAGCCGTGTTGGGCGCCAATGCGGCAGCAAGGGGCTTCGGCGTCACCGGTTCAGCCCGCTTAACCATTATCGGTGCCTTGCTGAGGGTTGCACGCAGTGCGGGATTAGAACCTGCCTTGAGTTCCACGGTCTTCTCATAGGGAAGGTAGCCCTCCTTTTCGACCCGCACGGTGTGTCTTCCTGCTGCTAACTCCACATCCAGCCGTGTACTGCCCATCTCTTGTCCATTGATGTATACCTTGTCCTGGTAGACATTAGAACGGACCGTCAACTTGGCTTTCCGTGGCGTGTGCTTCGGGGGCTTTGGCACTGTGACAGGCGTCTCCGCACCTGTCTGAGTGGGGTCCCGGAAATAGAAATCTCCCACAAGGGAAGATTCCGACCATGGTATCTGTTTACCGTCGGTATCTCGCTTAACGCCAATCCGCGTTTTCTTGAAAACATCTTCTAAGTCGAGACCAGCAATGCGCAGGTTCAACAGCAGGTGCGTGGTGAAGGGACTGTTACGACCCGTCCCGTCCGCTGCCACTTTCCCCGGGGCCGTCGAATAGGCCAGCAGGCTGCCGAGTGGGCCTTGTGGTAGCTCGAGACGCACGAGGCCACGACTCTCTGCGCGCCAGCTACGCGCAACTGGGTTATTGCGGCAGGCATCCAGAATGACGATGTTGAGCCGTGCATCAGCTTCTTCCATGTACCTTAGCACCAAACCCGCGTTCACAGCCTCGTCTTCAACATCCGCCTCGGTTTCGATATCAGCTCCGACAGGAATCAGGTAATTGCGCCCCCGCACTTGAATACCATGCCCCGCATAGTAGAAAAGACCGACACCACCCCGGCGTTGCAGCCGCTGTCGGAACGTCCGCATGGCTTGCTTGAGTACCCGCCTGCTGACATCGAGCGACAAGACGACCTCGAACCCCAGCCCCCGCAGCGCCTGTGCCACATCAGTGGCGTCATTGACGGGGTTTTTCAAGCGTGCACCGCGATAGCTGCCGTTGCCAATCACCAAGGCCGTGCGCGCCGTGGCAGATTTGGCTTGCTCTCCCTGGGCATCATAGACCAACACCACGCCGCGCTCGGCTGCATTTGCGAAGGGTGCCACCAATAGCGCAAGCGCAAGCCAGCCACACATGGCTAAGACTAATCTCCCTCGCCGGTTGTCCTTCACCATTCCCTCGCCCTCTAGGCATCAATCTTAACGTCGATGGGATTACTTCCAGCTCGTAGGCTAACCAAAGCATACTTGGGTACTTGTATTTATGGTGTTTACCACAAGCGTATGAGCAGCACATTGATTGTGATCAATACATTATTGAATTCTTTTACATTCTGCTACGTATCAACACGTGCACAGTAGAGACAGCGCAATAACTCTAGCCCAACGACCGGGATTGACTGATTTTCTGCCCTTCAGAGATCTTGGTTGAACGGCGATTGTGGGTCGTGAACCGCCTTTTAGCTGATTATCAGATACTTACTTTCTAAAGGACCGGGTACAGGTGCTAACCTGCCCTCCAACGCCGCCCGAATACCAAGTATTGATGAGGCTGGCAACG
>Ga0316198_10002750_pt1 | contig 10598 bp, 9 predicted proteins | sample OudBieAanoxic_MG_FD_204935 | JGI IMG/M metagenome (GOLD analysis project Ga0316198, IMG submission 204935) | Coastal sediment microbial communities from Oude Bieten Haven, Netherlands - site A anoxic | ecosystem: Environmental > Aquatic > Marine > Coastal > Sediment | place: Netherlands... | reverse complement strand
GTGCTAAATAGAATAAAAATTTTCACATTTGAATAATAATTACCACATCAATTACATATTATTTTGAAATCTGATTTTTTAGCTAGTGTCCACCCATTAATTGTTTTTCAAAGATGAGCACCTGGTGACGTTTCCAATTCAGAAATGAGGATTTTTGTCCAAGGTCAAGGAAATCAAGGGATTGCGCGGAGGTGGTCCGTGGCATTCCGCACAAGCGGTCTCGCCGATTGACGCCGATATTGGGTAAAAAGACCATTTATGGCTATAGCGTTTATGGGGAAAACGAAAACCGTCTCAGGGACATTCTTCGGAAGAGAGAATGTTGATCCTTTTCGGGTGTCGCCACTGCCACCACCTTAGGGCCAACCGAATTTACATGATTTTAATTTTCAATCAAGAAGAAGGGTTTCATACGATTGTTTTAACATTATAACAAATGGTAATCTGCCACCAGCGAGGCTATGATTTCGCGGTCGCTTGGTGATATTTTGGTAAAACAGACACCAATTCCGCTGTAGACGGATTCATCAAGAATAATACTACCCGACCATATTTTTTTACAAGTGACTGATATTTCATGGTCTTCAGACGGTTTAAGGATGATTTTAAATTCATCACCGATCTCGGGCACTTCTGAGAACAATAAAAGGGCAAGGCCGCTAATGCTGATGTTAGCCGTCTTGCCACGGATGGCCCCTTTAGGGGTCTTTAGAACAACAGGCCAATCGACAGGGATGCGAGGATCACGACGCCTTTCACTTTGGGTATTCATATGTTCGCATCCACTCCCTGTCAAAAAATGGGTTCACAGTTAATGCTTAGATACACAAGAATGGCGAGTATTGCAACCCGATGATCACATGGTTTCATTACTCAGGTCAAGAAACCATTCCGGTGGTTGTTCAATGCTCAATCGTCGAATTCGTTACAATCGGATCACCATTGCCTAAATAGAAAATGCCAGGATAACCTTGTGTTTCAAAGCCTGCGCTTGGGTTTTGCGAGAAGATAGAATCCGTAATACGCAGCGTGCCACTACGGTCATTGCTAACGAAAAAGATGGCACCGCCACCTTCGTTGGCGCTGTTGTTTTTGATAGTGGTACCGCAAATGTCTAATCTGAAAGTATTGCCATCATTATAAATCGCGCCACCGCTACCCCCACCTGGGGTGCCTTCTTGTGGAGGGTTAGCGCCATATCCAATCGCTTTATTGTGGCTAAATACGCAATTGATAACCGTAAACGAAACGCCGATGCTGCTCAGGCCGCCGCCATTTGAACAGATATTGCCTTTGCCTGGGCTGCCACCAAAGGTACTGTTCACCACAAAAACCGGTAATCCTTCGTATTGGCTGAAAACCCGCACGGCTGCACCACCAACATCAGGTCCGGTATCGTCACAAATATTATTTTCGAAGCGCGAGTTGACGATTTTGAATCGCCCACCTCTTACCCAAATCGCTCCGCCGCCGTCATAAGTGGGTTCGCCCTTACTGTTTCCCTTTTTGAAGGTCAGATTTTGTATGGTGAGTTGTGGGTGATCCTGGTTTTGGCAATGCGAGGTTGTCCAGATCTGATTCGAATCACAGGTGTTCATATATAAAATTCTTCTCGCACCCCCGCCACTGAGCGTTACCTTGTTACCACCGTCAATAACAATCTTTGGGCCAGTGTTGTTGAATACTTTTGCGGTCTGTTGCATCGGTATCTCAACGGGTGACGGGCCGCAATTGAAGGTGATAACGCCGCCCTGAGCGACGGCTGCAACGACCGCCGCACTGGTACAACTTTGGGGTGTACCGTTTCCAATGACATGATCAGGGGTGCTGGTGTTCTCTGCGCGCCCTTGTGGTGGGACAGGGCATTGAGGTGCTAGATTTTTAGTGTAAGCAAGAATAATGGGAATAGCCATTAGTAGGAAATCTTCGTCGTTTTGCGCCCGAATCGAATCGACTGGAATCAAAAACAACAATATCAGGAAGAGCGATGTAGTTTTACACATCGTATTGTCGTCCGACTAACCTCCCGTTACGCCAAAACAAGAACGCCGGTTATGTCCAGCGTTTCTATAATCGCGAATCCCCCACAAAGGTTGTAACATCACGACACCCTCGGTAATGGCTGCAATCAATTATCTTAAGAGATATCATACGAACAATTCTCTTAACGAGTCAAGAAACTTCCGTTTTCTTATTTACTCTTTAGGGCACGTCTTTCCGTGAAAATTAAACCAGATAGTATTCCTCAACCATTGAAGCTATGATTTCTGCTATCTTTTTCTTTTTGTACTGCAGAGTTGCTGGAAAGTCTACTTCGAAAAATTTAACTTTTGGTACCTCATTGTAAAATCGATAAGCCCTGCTGTCATAGCCTGCGCCCAAGATGACAACTTGTTTTGCCCTGTTTTTTGCAGCCTGTTTTAAAAGAGTATCAATATGATGGGTTCTTGCATTGACATAGTAATAAATACCTGTTTTCATGGATTCCAAGGCAATCTTTGCATCTTCAGAGTCCAGTCCAACACCGAGGAACATATTTTTAAATTTGGGGCTAACAAGTTTTTCGGCGAGAAAATCAGGGTTACAGATTGGTTATAACAGATGATCTAATTATTTTCTAATCACATACCAATTGTTCTGAATATCATGAGCCAGCTCGTTGGTTTCGATCGTTTTGAACCCGGCTTTCTCCAAATATTCCCTTGCTTTTTCTTCGCCCCACATGGCGCCCAACCCCTCGCCACCTTGTGACAGAGAAACCGTCATACAGTGCATTGTGGAGATGGTGTAGAGAAAAGTTCCAATCGGATGGCCCACATTTTTATAGACGTGGCTCGATCCTTTTATATCCTGCATCAAGTAAACGCCGTTGGATTTCAAAGCACGGTGAATCCCTTTGAGAACGTTTAAGGGTTTGATCTGATCATGTATGGCGTCAAAAGTAGTGATAAGATCAAACACCTCAGTTTCGGAAGTTTCGTTGAAATCACTCAAGTCACGGACAACAAATTCAACATTTTGCATACGTTTCTGTGATGCATCGGCACGCGCTGTACCAATCGCGTCCACTGAAATGTCCATGCCTGTAAACCGGCTATTCGGAAACAATTCGGCCAACCGGTTCAGTATTCGCCCGGCACCACAACCGATATCCAGAACACTGATACCTTTTATGAGACTATCGGTTAGGCCAGGTACGAGCGGAAGTACGTGGGACTCAAGTGACGAAAGCACCGACTGTCCGCTGTCTTCCGCCATTACGGCGTGGAATCTCAGGAAATCGTCATATGGTACGCCACCGCCTTTTTTAAAACACTCCACGATCTTATCTTCCACGGAACCCAGCAACCCAATGTACTGTGTAAAAACAGCAAGGTTGTCTGCACCCGCCGCTCTGGTCAAAAAGGCAGCATGTTCTGCCGGCAGCGTATATCTTGTACTTGTCGGGTCGACGTCGATCACACCGGCAGTTACCATGGCTCCCAACCACTCACGGACGTACCGTTCGTTAAGACCGGAAGCTTTAGCGATCCCATCGGGGGTCGAGGGTGGCAGTGCTCTCATGGTATCAAAAAGCCCCGTGCGATGACCAATAGAAATCATCAAGGACAGTGAACCATAATTGAGGGCTGTAAAAAGTTTATCTGAAAATGCTTCGGATTTGTCGGTGTCAAAAGTCTTTTGATTATTTTCTGAGGTCATGACAATCACCTCCTCGTTAGTATTCATCTTGCGTTTATGAACCGAATTTACTTTTATTTCATTTTTTAGTCTAATAGTTCTAATATCGATGCAATGGTTCTGCCAGGATAATTTTTTAAAATATGAATCGGCATTTGGTTGTCAATAGTTACATCGTCTTGGCGATCTACGTAGTGGTTCGATAAAACTTGTTCTGAAGGGTATGAGCTTGAATTATGAATTGCACATAAAAAAGTTATATTTTTGTTTATATTTGTGCATTTTATAAATTATTTCAAATTATTGTGTATTTCGACTTCCAATCCAAAAATCACGAATTCGATACCGAAGATAACATATTTTCTTCGTTTTACAGAAAAACTTAGACCTTTGATAAAAGAATAATCTCAATTTTCCAGGTTAGGTTACAGCCAGCAAATATTTACAAAAGATAAGGACGTGGAGAAGTTACATTAAAAGGCGAAGACTGTAAAAGACAATCCGCGCCCTTTTTTTACCGAGATACCCGAAGATTCAGGTATTCCTTGGAGGTGAGGAAATCTGGAATATCATCAGAGCATGGTCGTAGTGCACAGTGGAAAGTTCGGCATCATAAAGGGTAGATCAATAACTATTCTGGAGTGATATGTTGGAACTATCAACGATTATAAGGAATATCGGTGTTAAGGTGACCGAGCCGAGGCGATCCAGTGGATCGAGAACATATGTGGATAAAAAGCAAACCGGGGTGGCCACATCGACACCCCAGTTTACACAATAGTTCTGGTATTCCTTGGTGATCAGGAAATTAGATATATAGAAACATGGTCGTTTTTCTTGTATGAAAGTATTGCATCTGAAACCCAAAATTTAGGGCCATTATAAGGTTTGATCTGATGATGTCAAAAAACTTTGATGGTTATATTTTAAGTACGATTTTACCAACATGTTCCTTTTTCATGAATAGGGTTTGCGCTTCACAGATCTCCTCCAGGGTAAACGTTTGGGCCACAATTGGTTTAATTATAGCTCGCTCAATGAGATTAACCAGGTTTTTGAATACCTCTGGTTCAAGAACTGTGCATCCAAACAAGCTGAGATCTTTCAGATACAGGGTTCTGACATCCAATTCAACAAGGGGACCGGCAATGGCGCCCGCGACGGCATAACGACCACTTGGACGCAAAACTTCCAAGTATTGAGGCCACTTTTTACCAGCAACGAGATCAATTACGACATCCAAGCTATTTGATCCAGGTATCACATTTAGATCAGCTTCCCGTGATATCGTCTCATCTGCACCCAATTCGCGTACCGCATCCGATTTGGCCGGGCTTGCCATTGCCCAGACATATGCACCTCGAGCCTTGGCCAGTTGAACAGCCGCAGATCCGACTCCGCCGGAAGCACCTGTTACTAAAATGCGTTCCCCCGATTTAACATTTGACCGTGTCAGCAGATTTTCGGCTGTTGAATACGAGCATGGGAAGGAAGCCAGTTGAACATCGGATAACTCGCTCTCGATCTTGTGTGCATGTCGAGCGGCCACAATAGTAAATTCGGCAAATCCCCCGTCACACTCTGAGCCAAAATACCATGGTTGATCCAGTATTTTCCCGTTTGCCTCTCTTATACACGGTTCGATTAAAACTCGCTCATTAATTCTATCTGTGTTGACTTTTCTACCTACCGCAATGATATGGCCACACACATCCGCACCCTGGATGCGCGGGAATTTGATAGGCTGACCCGACCAGCTGGCATCTTCATTGGCACCCTTATTTTTTGAATACCAAGCCAACCTTGTGTTGATATCTGTATTATTGACACCAGCGGCGGTAACACGAATAAGCACATCGCACGGTCCTGGAGAGGGTATCGGAATATCAAGCCGGATTTCAAGTTTATCCATGCTGCCATGGCCTACCAGCCAAACACCGCGCATCGTCTTGGGCAAATTATTCAATATCGACCTCCATCAATGAACTTTATGACTCCGGTATCTGTAACCCTAAATGAGCGTGAACAAAATGGAGAAGCAACATAAAACACCCAAATTAATGCTTTTTTTAACCGATAGGCAGGTTTTTTACAACGCTTGCACCAGTGAAATATAAACTGCCAAAAAAACGACTCCATTTTGTATACCCTTCGGGAAAGCCGATGATACCTCATCTTCCGCGTTGCCAAGGATTCGCAGTAATTTACACCGGCTTCGCCCTTGGACGCCTTAAATCTGAGGCACCTTCGACTTTCGCTCTATTAGGGTATAACTTTGATGCTCTTTGCTTTAGATATTTTGAGAGACTCTCGAAAAACCCCATATCACCAATTTTAATGCTCACAACTAATTGATTTTACGACATGCAAATCAGGCAACATTGAAGAATTTATACTTTCCCGACAGTCTCTGACTGTATATCTCGAACCAGAACTGTTGCCAATAGTGTGCGGTTGTCGCAGTATCGTATTAGGACCTTAACACAAATAACGATTCACAAATTGCAACCTTAACTGGTTATTCCCTTCCGCTTGCTTGCCCCGAACCTCCCCAAGTATGTTCAAGCCTAAGAGCCCCGACGCTCAAAATACGGTTCAAACATCTCCCTTAACTCCCCTTCTAAAGGAACCGCACGGGCGGTGTGCGAATCAGCTATGACAAAGGTAATTTTCGCATCGGCCACCAGGATGTTCTCTCTTTTCATGTAAACATCCTGGGATAGGGTCGCACTCTTGTTCCCGAAACGCTCGAGATGTGTCCGGACTTCGAGGACATGGCCCATCGTTACCGGGCGGCGATAATTAATCGTTATATTGACGACGAAGAAGGCCAGCCCCTTCGACTGCCACGTCATCAAATCGAAATTTTTTTCGAGGAGATCCCATCTCGCCTCTTCGAGAAATTCGAGGTATCGTGCATTGTTGACGTGTCCGTAGACGTCGAGATGGTATCCCCGGACGCGGATCTCCGTTGTGCTGATCATCTCTTTATTCCTCCCTGTATCCCACTAAATCCGGCTTTTTTCGGCCAGAAATTTATATTTCCACAAACCAGTTTGTATTGCCCTATATTTCCAAGAGGTGATGTTCCACCCGATCGGGCAGATGTTGCAGCAAAACCCAATTGTTTTTAAGTTGATTTTCCTGTTCTGATCAGCTGCACTGCCGCCAAAGACACAGCGCTCATGCAGGCGCCGGCGATAAAGGGGATACGGTAATCCAGCATCCAGAGAAAGCCTCCCAAAGCAGGCAGAACAACCGCCGCAATGTGATTGATGGTGAATCCCACGGCCATACTCGGGGCGATATCCCGGGGGTCGGCCACTTTCTGAAAATAGGTCTTAATGGCCATAGCGAAGCTAAAGAAAATGTGGTCGAGGATGTAAAGAAACGCCACAAGAACCCTGCTTTCAGTAAAGGCATAGGCCAGAAACACGATTATCAAGCTGGTATATTCCATAGAGAGCACCTTGCGCTCCCCAAAACGAACGATACTTTTACCGATCATGGGACTCAAAAAGTATCGGATAATGTTGTTGACCACAAACAGAATGGTAATTTCCTGGACGGAATATTCGAATCGCTTGACCAGCAGAAATACGGCAAAGGCCATAAATATTTGCCGCCTTGCACCGGCCATGAAGGTTAAAAAGTAGAATAGCCAGTAGTTTTTTCTGAGAATCATTTTCTGTCTTTGCGGAGTAAGACCCGGTTGCTCTGGGTTCTGGGCAAAACCCCAAGCAGCCGCTCCAACAATGAAAATCCCAATGATCATGTAAGTCTGGGAATAATCGGTGAAAAATGAAATCAGGTAAATGAAAAGTCCGATACCGATGTTGGATGCTGCAGCAACGCTGTACTGCCGGCCGAAAACCCAAGGTGCTTGCTCGGTATTGAAATACTGCAGGGTGAGGGACTGGTTGGTAGTCTCATAATAGTGAAATCCGAAACTTGATATCAAGGTTGCGATCATGAGGCCTGTGAAAGTCGGCGACATGCCGGTGACACCCAGCCCAATTCCGAGCAGGAGTATAGAAAACGCCGAGAGCCGGTGTTCTTTGATGATCAGCATGACGTAAATAGCCAGAAGGGCCAGGAAACCCGGGATTTCTCGAACTGACTGGATGACACCCACATGTTTTCCTTCCAGCCCTGCAACCTCCACGGCAAAGTTGTTGAACAACGTTGCCCAGGCCTGCAGACCGACGGCCGAGGCGACGGTCAACATGATCAGGTAGCGGTACATTGGTTTTCGGCGTATTTCTTCCATGAAGGACCCTCATATCGTATTTGGCTTATTAAAAAAACCTATTAGTTAACTAAAAAAGAATCGATGGATAGTATTATCGGGGTTCGGAAATTGAGGATAGGAAAGCGGTGGCCTCTCAAGACTTTATAACTCGGCAACATCCGCAGGCAAAAACTGTCCAAAACGGTTGCCGGATAAATACCGCCTGAGAGGGTTTATCGAACTAAGCGTTTTTAACTTTTACTATTTATCAAACGGGTTTTGAGAATTTCTTCAACAAATTTCTGAAATAATCGATTGTAAAAGACAAGCCATCTTCGAGTGCAATTTTAGGCTGCCATTCCAATATTGTCTTTGCTCGAGAAATTTCGGGTAGACGCCGGGAGGGATCGTCAGAAGGCAGATCCATAAAGATAAGTTTTGATACGCTGCAAGTTCTTTCAATCACCAATTCAGCTAATTCTAAAATGGAAACCTCAACCGGGTTGCCAAGATTGATGGGGCCAACAACATTATCGGAGGAACACATTAGTGCAATCATACCTTCAATCAAGTCATCAACGTAACAAAATGAGCGCGTTTGACTGCCGTTTCCGAAAATTGTTATGTCTTGGCCTTGTAAGGCCTGAACGATAAAATTGGAGACCACTCGTCCATCATCCGGCAGCATCTTTGGACCATAAGTGTTAAATATTCGAGCAACTTTTATACGCAGGCCGTGCTCACGATAATAGTCAAAGAATAATGTCTCAGCGCAACGCTTGGCCTCATCATAGCAGGAACGAACACCGAGAGGATTGACATGTCCCCAATAATCCTCGGTCTGGGGATGAACTTTCGGGTCGCCATAGACTTCGCTGGTTGAAGCTTGAAAAATTTTTGCACTATTACGTTTGGCTAGGCCCAGCATGTTAATTGCACCATGGACGCTTGTTTTGGTTGTTTGCACAGGATCTCGCTGGTAATGAATCGGAGAGGCCGGACATGCAAGATTGTAGATTTCGTCCACTTCAACATAAAGGGGAAATGTGATGTCGTGACGTAAAAGTTCAAAATTTGGATATTTTAAGAGAGGAACGATGTTGCGGCGAGTGCTGGTATAGAAATTATCCACGCACAGGACCTCATGTCCCTCTTTGAGTAGCTTTTCGCACAGGTGTGACCCAAGAAAACCTGCCCCACCGGTAACAAGTATTCGTTTCTCAATAACGTTCATTCTTTAAATCCCCCTTAAAAAATGCACTTTTTTATTCATCACGGAAAGTTATATCCTTAGATGGACACTAACTAAGCCCGAAAATCTCCCAACTCTTTGTAAATCTCTGCAAGTCTCCGTACGGAAAAAGAGATATCGTAATTTTGGCAAACCTTCCATGCTTTATCTCCCATATCTTGGGCTTCTTTTGGATTTTTCAGCAAATAAGTAATTCTCTCGGAAAGTAACTTAATATTTCCAAAAGGGACCAAAAAACCATTTACTCCGTCAGTTATAGCTTCTTGTATTCCATCTGCTGGGAAACCTACAATGGGTTTCCGTAAATTCATTGCTTCCACTAATGAAATAGGAAATCCTTCATATAAAGATGGTATGGCGAATATATCTGATAGCTCAAGTATAGTAGGTATGTCGTCGCGAAAACCAGTAAAAATAACGTTGTTCTCAATCCCTTCATCTTTTGCTACAGATTGAAATTTGATTAAGTCTGGCCCATCGCCTACTATTAAAAAACGAGTTTCAGGTAATTCTTTTAAAATTAAAGCGGCAGCCTTTAATAAAAATACCTGCCCTTTTTGAGAATTTTGTAATCGTCCCACACAACAAACAGTTTTTTGCGATGGTGCTATTCCCAAGCTACTTTTTATTTCTTTAACCTTATCTAAGTTAGGAGCTTTAAATTCGGCTAATGGAAGACCGTATAGTAAAATTTCCAGTTTATCAGGCTTAATTTTACGATCTTCAATCATAAAATCTCTAACGGATTTGGAGCAAGCAATTGCTTTTGTCGTCAGAGGTGATAAAATAGTGTCTGCCACTGTTTGATATAATGGTTGATTTGGAATATAAACATGCTCATGAACAATATTGGGAATTTTGCATAATAGACTCGCAATTCGGCCAAAATTTGATGCTCCATATCCATGTAAATGTAATATGTCAGGTTTCTCTTTTTTAATTATAGAAACCAATCTTGAATATGTTGTTGGATCAAACTTACCTTTATCTAAAAAGTGTACATCAATTCCCAACTTTTCAAATATCTCACCGGCTGGCTCTGGAGCCCTGAGACTAATAATGCCAAATCTGAAACCTTTAAAACTTAAATCGCGAAGCCATCTCTCAAGAGCTTTAGTCACCCCATGCAGACCGGAACCTGAAACACTGAGTTTATCTATAACATGCATAATATATAATGGATTAGTTATACAATAATTATGCTTTAGAGCTGTTTTATCTAACTCGTTTCCCATGTTCTCCGTCCTTTTCATTGCAACAAATCATTGCGACTCAAATAATCTGCCAAATCGACAAGTATGCCACGACCATGCTGTTTGGATAATATCTTCAATTTTGTAGAAATGAGGTTTCCAGCCAAGCACACTCTCTATTTTTTCTGAACTACCAACCAGAACAGCTGGATCTCCCGGTCTGCGATCAACTTCCTTAACC
>Ga0316198_10002749_pt1 | contig 10601 bp, 20 predicted proteins | sample OudBieAanoxic_MG_FD_204935 | JGI IMG/M metagenome (GOLD analysis project Ga0316198, IMG submission 204935) | Coastal sediment microbial communities from Oude Bieten Haven, Netherlands - site A anoxic | ecosystem: Environmental > Aquatic > Marine > Coastal > Sediment | place: Netherlands... | reverse complement strand
TCTTTAGCGACTTGTCGATGCCGTGCCTAAACCCCAGGCAATAGCCAATCTTGCCGTCGCCGAGATCTAAATCATAAGCAGCAAAAAGCCTGGTGCCGGATTTGTTCATACTAAAGTGTTTGTTGATGATTCCGATGCCGTGCTTGGCCATGACCTCAGCAACGGCATCAAGCAAGGTGGCGTGTGAGACAGGATGCCAGGTAGGCGTCCACTCTGGCGCAGGGATGAGGCGCACGGCGCCCTCGCTGACATAGTTGGATACATTCTTGTTAACCGATAGTGTCATGCCGACTCCTTTCTCTTGTAAGCGTTGCAGTTTTCCAGCCAAACCGGGTCAAAATTCCAGGGCCAATAAAACCAGCCCTGCTTGATGCCGTGATAATTGGCCTGTATCCTAAATTTGTCGGCCACCGCCTGCACCGCTGATTTAATTCTGTGCGCCGATGATAACGCTTCGATCAATCCCGAAATCGGGTCGTCGGTTACGCCCTTTAAATCGGGGTGCCGACAGCAGCTATGCGCATCGCCTGGGACCGAGCCCCTGAATTCACATGTATAACAGTTGTTTTTCATTTGCCTTTCCTTGTTTGCCTATATAAATGTCGATAAACTGTCAACCTTTTAAGCGCCCTATCTTTTTAAGGCAGAGTTTACAAGTGACTTTCCTAAGGTCATCTGTAACGTAAAAGAAAATGGGATCGTAGCGCCGTTTTCTCGAGTAGCCAACGCTGCAGAGCGTGCGGGTGCTGGTCTTCTTGCCATGCTCGCCCGCAGCGATGTAGTGACATTTAATGAATTTCATCATTTCCTTTCAGATGGTTTGGTGAAGCGCCAGATTTGAGCGGTCACATTGCCCACTTCGACCACAGATCCGGTGTTTTTAAACAGACCGGACTTTAAGGCGTCTGCGGCGATTGTCTTGTTCTCGCCCCAGGTCTTGATAAAAAATTCGCCCCTTTTTAGTAGGTGCTCGGCCTGGGGGATGCTCACAGTTAAAATAGCAACCGGCAGCCCTTGTGTGTCGTTTACCCGCAGCGCCATGTGGCCGCCCTTGTAATAGCCTTTAACAAGCTGGACCATGCCGAACTGGCTGCTTACAAATCTTTGTCGTAAATATTTCATGTGTCTCCTTAATCCCAGGTCCAGCCTGCTGAGCCGCAAAGAGGGCACCGCAGCAGTTTATCTTTGCCAAGTTTGTCGGCGTACAGATCGCCGGCAACCCCTTTCCATGAGCATCCCTCACAGCTGACCAAATACTTCAGCATCATGGAGTTGGGATCCTCGATTTCATCTCTGAGTTCGATCGGGTGCTGATGTTGGGCCATCGCGTTATCTCCTCTCATGTGTATTTGTGAATGCTCCATTCCTTCCAAAACCAGTTCAAGTCGACGCCGAGGTAATCCAGGGCCATCAATAGTTTTTCGGCCCTGAGGCCTTTTATGCCGCCTTCAACTTGGCTCATCGCTCCACTGGATAAATTCAACAAGCGAGTGAGCTCCACTTGTTTCGCGTCAACGACTTCTCTTGATACGGCGATCATGCCGCCGGCAAAGTCTTCAAATCTCACTTAACCTCCTTGTCTCCACTACCAGGTTAAAACCGTACAGTTCTCCGACAACTCGACTGGCTGCTCCCAGTTCTCCGGCACATCGATAAAAAGCTTTACCTCTTTATCGCTGACAGGGTCAACCGTGAGCAGGCAGTTGATGTCGACGCCCAGGCCAATGTTGCTATAGCCATCGTAAACACCGAGCTCCTGTGACCTGAAAACGACCACTTGCTGACATGTCACCTCAACTGATAGCTCTTTTTCAGACATACGCTTTGTCCTCCATCATCCGCTGTGATGCCAATCGTTGCATTTCCTCTCCTTTTCTGCTGCCGGTTAAAAGATAGATCCCCACCCTCACCATACGGCATGTCTACAGAACTTGTCAAGACTTTTTTAAAGAGGCTCTTAAGTTTTTGTTTGACAACTTGATTAAATTTCAATACGATGCGAAACGTATAACTCTATAGAAAGGAGCTTGCCAATGAGCAACAAATTAATGGAATGGAAAAAGAAGCAGCCTCGGTTGACCACCAACGAGCTGGCGTTCTTGCTTGACATCACCCCGGGCTGGGCCTCCACTTTGTTGAATCAGAAAAAACCGAGTCGCGACCGGCGGTGCAGCTATAACCTGGCACTGAGAATTCAGGTGCTGACAAAAGGCGAGGTTTCAGTCTCCGATATGATGAGTCCGAAAGATGAGGTGACGTCGGTTCGTCGCCAGATCAGGGAAAGGTTAAAAGGCTATGCCGCCGCTGCCAGTTGATTGGTCTGGCTTTGCTGTACCAAAGCGAGCCAACCGGCTCAGCGCGGCGCAGTACCGCAAATTCAAACGGTGGGTGCATGAGGTTGACAGCTGGCTGTGTACGGTCTGCCGGATGTGCAATGACCCGAAGGGCCTGCAGATCCACCATGCAAAGAGCCGCGGCGCCGGCGGAGGCGATACGCTTGATAACTGCTTCACGGTTTGCTTTAGCTGTCACCGGAAAATCGAAGACCACGAGATTAAAGTAGATTGGAAAAAAATCAATGGGCGAAGACCAATTTCAAATAATTAACATTTCCCGAAATGATGTGCGCTTTGAGTTGATCAAACAGCTGGTTCGCTCACTTGATTCTAATGAAATGATTATCTTTTTAAGCACCTTACTGGCTCAAGATGTCGCCATTCATTTTTCCCCTACCGAATTCGCTCGAGAATCTGTGCAATCCCGCTCCAAGGTTGTAATGCCGATGTCCAGGAAACTAATTGACTCGCTGCGCAACCTTGTCTCTCTGCGGGTAGACGACCATAAAGATAAAAACGCTCTAATGAGCTATATCCTGACAAACGTCTTAACCGCGGGGATCATGTCTATAATAGAGAAGTCAAGTTATAATACGGACTCCGAGTGGTATCGCGTTTACAGGGAAATCAGCCAGCGGCTGGAGAACATGATAAAGCAGGACGAGCATGGTCCCGATCTGGCAAGCGAAAAAGATTAAAGGCAAACAGAAGCTCGATTTTAGAGAGCAAGATCGGTTTGCGGCGTACCTGTCGAGGTTTCGGGATGGGACCGAGCTCGAGGTGATCGTGCGCAAGCGAGGCAAACAGGTCTCGCTGCCCCAAATGCGCTATTATTTTGGGGTGATCGTAGCGATGCTCTGCGATGAAACCGGTGTGGATTCCAAGGCTGAAATGCACACCGCACTAAAGATTCGGTTTCTTTCGGAGGTCGATGCGAAAAGCGGCTTGATGATCGTTAAAAGCTACAGCAGCCTCGAGACAGATGAGGCCGAGAAATATCACGCAAAAATCAAGCGATGGGCAGCGGAATTTTTAAACTTAGCGATTCCAGACCCAAATCAATGCATAGACTGGTCGAGCCGGATCTTTTATCCATAAAACCCTGGTCGAGCTGGATCTTTTATTCATAAAACCTCTGGACAACTTCATTACATCTGCCCCTTCATTATCTTACTGCCGAAATACCTAAAACTCATTACCCCTTAAAAGTGATGACGCTCTGGAGAGCTAAGTATAGCTCCTCCGACTTAAGGGCGACTTACCGGTAATTTTTTTTTCATTTTTCGCTTGATTTTTTCTCAAGATTTTGATTAGCTTTTTATCAGAGCTTGTCTTCGCAGCGACCATTCTTTTCCTTCCCGGCAACACGCGACAAGCATCCTAAATTATTACATATTTACGAGAGGAGGTGGGGTATGTCAATAACTCCTGGCTGTGGTGGTTTTATCTGTTTTTACAGAAAGTTCTGGAGAAAAAGTGCCGCAAAAATGACCCCGGTTGAGCGCGAGATTTTTAGCTACTTGATCACGATGGCAACCCATAGCCCGATCACCATCGAAGGTGTGGAGCTCAAACGCGGCCAAATGTTGACCTCGGTCGAAAAGCTTCGCAAGGCGCTCAAGTGGAAAAGTCGCGGCGTCGAAAAAAGGTACTCAAGACAGCAAATTCGCAGTGGAATCAAGGGGTTAATAGCAACCAATAGAATAACCAATCAAAAAACCAATCAAAAAACCAATAGAAAGCGGATTATAACTATCAGTAATTATAATAAATACCAAGATAAAAACGAATCCAAAAAACCAATCAAAAAACCAATCAAAAACCCGGGAAAAAACCAATCGCGATTTTTTACCATTATAGGACAACAATTAATAGAACAACAAAAGGACATGTCCGACACCTCGGACATGCCGGTCTGGATGAATCCAGACAATTCATTTTTCAATTTTGATATTTTTAAAAAATTCGAAAAATTTCACCCTGCCGAAGCTGATTACCTTAAAAAATTTAAACAAGAACCGATCCAGGATCTCGTATTGAATATGTGCGGGGCCCGAAAATCCGGACAAATTTTATCGAGCACCTTGGCGAATCTCGTCAAGTGGACTTTGGCGGGCGCCAAAAATGGCGGGAAACCTTACAGCGAAGAGACAGTGGAAAAGGCGATCAAGATCTATAACGACAAGAATTTCAAAAAAGGAGACAAGCCAGGTGGAAAAATCGACGAAAAATACCTCAGAGGCATCATCCGGAACGAACAACGACAAGCGTGAATTCGAGCGGGCAAGAGAGATCATGATGGCCCACGGCTGGCAGCCGCCCCAAAAAGTCACAAACCCGCGGTGCCTGCCCAGGGAATTCGATGTGATTATTCAAATGCTCGAGGATTCGTATCAGCACAAGCTGCCCGAGGAAACAAAACGGATCTATTACAAATATCTAAAAAAATTCACGCCTTATTACTTAAAACTTGCCGCCGAGCACCTGATGCTGGAGGACACCTTCGGCAAATTCCCATCGCTCGGTGCGTTGCATACCTGGGCGTCAGCCTATCAAGGCCCTGAGCCATGGAGGATAAATGATCAACAACGGGATACCACCACCACAAAACCTGGATTTTGAAGAATCGGTGCTCTCCGCAGCGTTGCTCTTCGATGAGTCCCGATATTATTTTTTAGGCAAACTCAGGCCAAAACATTTTTATGCGACCAAACATCAAATCATTTTCAACGCTATCACCGCCCTTACCGTCCGGAGCGATCCGATCGATGTCAACACACTGCGAGAGGCCCTGGTGCGCACCAAGCGCTTGGATGCTGCCGGCGGCGTCACCATGCTCGCCAAGCTTTTGGGCGATGTGCCGCTGCCATCAGACGATGAGCATTACGCCAACGTGTTGCTGCAGAAAGCCGCGATGAGGCAGCTGATCACCGCCGCGTATGAAATCTCATCGCTGGCATTTAACGCCAACGGCAATGCCGAACAGGTGCTGGCCGAAAGTTACGCCAAAATCCTTCAAGTTGATATCGGACAGCAATCCCGGGAGCTCGTTTCCGTTGACACGGTCCTGGACGAGACTATCGAGCACATCGAGGCGGTCGCCAAGCGGGGCGGCACCGGCGGAATCGCCACCGGCTTTGCTGATCTGGACCAGCTGACCGGCGGGGTGCATGCCGGAGAGGTGACGATTTTGGCCGGCCGGCCCTCGATGGGCAAGACCGCCCTTGCGCTCAACATTGCCCGCAACCTCGGCGAGAACCAGGTTAAGACCGCGATTTTTAGCCTCGAGATGGCCAGGATCCAGATGGTCACCCGCCTGCTTGGCCTGCAGAGCAAGGTCAGCAGCCAGCGCTTTCGAAGCGGGTGTTTGTCACCCCAGGATTGGCAGGATATCAGCAATGCGGCCAACGAGCTGCACACGTTTCCAATTCTTCTCGACGATACGCCGAGGATGCACTACGGCGAGCTCATCCGGAAAATGCACCGGGCCGTGATGAAGGAAGGCGTCAAGTTCGTTATTATTGATTATATGGGATTTTTATCAGGCGATGACCAGCGCAGCCGAGTGACCGAGATCGGCCAGATCAGCCGAGCGATCAAGGCTGCGGCCAAAGAATTGAAGGTGCCTATTATGGTGTTAAATCAGCTCAACCGCAAGTGTGAGGAGCGCCCCGATAAGCGCCCGCGGCTGAGCGATCTGAGGGATTCGGGAGATTTAGAGCAAGACGCCGACAACGTCCTGCTGTTGTTCAGGAGTGCGGCCTACAACCGCGATCCCAACGATCCTCACCGCCACACGGCTGAAATAATCCTTGCCAAACAGCGCAACGGACCCGTAGGAACGGTCAGATTGCTCTTCATCGAGAATCAAATGGAATTTGCGAGTTTGGCGAAACATCAACAATGTGACTACTGAGAGGAGGCTGTATGATTACATCTGAGCAACACTTGAGCTTAACCGAGATCAAGGCGGCCATCGAGCTCTTCGACGATGCCCTGGGCAAGGTGCTCGAGAACATCGATGACCCGAACACCGGCGATCAGAGCCGGCGCATCAACCTGGAGTTTACCATCGTGCCCGACAGGGTTTCGGGGATGCATGTGGTCAAAGTTGGGGTTAAAACAAAATTGGCCGACAACCGCGAGTGGGAAGGTCGCTTTGTCTGCGGCCGTGAGAGGGGCAAAATGGTGGCGCGGATGCTTAAAGCATACCAACAGCAGGAGCTACAGCTAAAAGTGGCAGAATTTAAACGTGAGGAGGTCTGATGATAGATTTAGTTAAATTCAGCGAGTGGGTTTTGGAACACACACGGCCCGAGATAGTCCAAATCAATGGCGAGGATTTCGCCCAAACGGTTCATGGATTCAAGCCGATCAAAACGGAGCTAAGCAGCGCTCTTGAGGTCTCAACCCTTACCAGTCTCATCGAATACATCAACACAAACCCCGACAACCACAACCCCAACCGATCGAAATATCTGCATATTGAGAGCCCCTGGCTGGTTAGTTTGGTATGGGAACTCGACCAGTGGAACCGCCGAGAGGTGTGCGTCATGGCCAAGGCGACTGCAGGTCCCACGCATGGCAAAGCTACCGTGGCAACGCTCGAGCCTCAAAGTTATAAACTGGAGGCGGCGATCATTAACTTGCTGACACTCTTTGCAGAGAGCAGCGACCGTGACTATTTGGTCGAGACCCTGAGCAGCTGGGTATATGAGAGCCAACAGGCCTTTCTTGACGATGGTGTTTCGCAATCGATTACCGCGAAAAAAGGCCATGTGCGGGTGGGGGCTCACGAGGTGAGAAACAGTTTAAACTTGCGACCATTTGTCAGCTTCACCGAGCTCGAGCCCGCCGAGGTCAATTATTACATTCGGCTTAGCATGCAAAACAAGGAGCCGATGGTTTCGCTATCGCCGGTGAAAAACCTGCACTGGCAACTGGACTATAAAAAAGCGATTAGAGATTACCTTGAAATCAACATCGTTGATAATAGCTTGCCGATCTTATTCTAAACCGGCTACAATAAAGCGGGCTCGAGGTCCAAATTGGACCGAGCGGCCTCCTCTCGCGGCCGGGGACTCACCACCCCCGGCCGCACACTTAACCAACCGCAGGGGCACCTCATGAGAAAAACAATCAGAAGAATTTTCGGCAAAAAAAAAGAAAGAGAAGAAAGCGCCGAGCAGCGGCGCAAGAAACGAAAAAAAACGCTTCGCGGGGTTACGCAAGTCAGATATGGGGATGTGGAAAAGAAAAAAGCGCTGATGGACGAGATCACCGATATCGATCAGTACCGGCGGCGCTAAGTGTGTGATGGTGGCGGGCCAGGACATAGGGTCCTGAGGCGCAAAAAAGGGTTCTGATCTGCCGTTTATTGTATATGCCTTCCGGCTCGCTGCCATCCTTTTTTTTACGACAAAAGGAGGCGCCCCATGGAAATAAAGGTGAACGCGAAACAAGAAGACTTTGATTTTTACCGGAAAACATTAACCAGCGAAGAGTGCCTGTGCGGCAATGAAAAAAAACCTGGTTATGCGTTTTGCTACAGGTGCTACAGTGCCGTCGAGGATCCCATCTTACAAAAAGGCCTCTACGCCAACCGATCGCACATGCCGCTTTTTGGCGCCTTTTTCGAAGAGGCATACCAAATACTTTTAGACAAGCAAATTTTTTAAGAGGAGGTTTGCAATGCCCGAGGACAAAGAATACGTCGATTATAGAAAAATCGAGGATGAAACAAAAATTGATCAAAATAAAGAAGCCGAAGAACACCTCATGCGTGCGCACAGGGAGTATTACGAAAAGGAAGTGCAGCGCTTGCGCGACCAGGTCGATCACCTCCAGTTAATTGTTCGTCAAAAAATTTCGCTTATCAAAGCCCTAACCGATCAAGCTGACAGGGCGTTCTCAGAGAGCATCAAGGGTGAACGCGACAAAAAAGCCCTTTTCGATCTCGAGTCGCTCCTTGATGACCACATAGAAAGCATCCACCCACATGGTTAAACCTCACGAGCCTTTTAATCTCGAAGATCCCGACAAGCAGAATCGCGTTGACCGCCGGCGGGCAATGCTTGACATCGTTGCCGAGGTAATGTTTTGGGCCGCGGCGATCTGCTTTGTCCTGGCCATTATCACCTTTGCCTTTGTGAACATGGCCAGCGGTGCCGAGCGCACCTTCGCCTGGCATTACCCGAAACATGTCCATCAAAACATAACCGGTTACCGGCTATACATGGGCGCCACGGCCACCGCGACAACAACGCTTGTGGCTGACATTGCCGTCGCTGATGTCGCCATAAAAACCGATCCGCCCTTGCTGGTATCAGACAAGTTCGACACCGACCCTGGCACTAAATACACGGTGACCGAGGGCTCCTGGCGTTGGGATTCTACCGGCGCCAAGGCCATGAAGATAGAAGGCGCCAAGTTTATGGTCGTTTTCGAGGTGCCGGCCGGCACAAAAAGCACCATGAGCTTTGAGTTTTATCCTGAAAAAAGCTTATCCGACCAGCCCATCATTTACAGCTATATCAAGGACGAATCACTGAGCGCCTACTATGAGCTCAGGGTTGGCGGCGCTGATGGCATTCGCACATCGACCTGGCGCAAATGCTATGACGGCCAGTGGGGCGGGGTTGATGGCGCCTTTGGGCTGCCGCGCTACGAGCAGTGTTTTTCAGGCGAGCCGTCAGGCGATATGCTGTGCAAAGGATTCGGTGTTTACATGAGCTGGGCACCAGGCAAGTATGCCGCCAGCGTGCTCGGTGATGTGGTATCGGGTGACGACACAAAGGCCCTGGATATAAACAAGCTGGAAATCATCATAAACAACCAAACCGGCTGGCTCGACAATATTCAGATAGGCCCCCCTGCCGAACTGCGGGCCGTTGCAGATGTGCCCCTGCCAGCCTCAGGAAGTGTTTGGTTTGCAATCAGTGCTTATCGTGATAGTGATCAAGGCGTGCTTGAGGGGCCGAAATCGGCGTCAGGCGAATATGTGATCACTGTTGGAGACCCGCAAACACCTGGCGGACTGATCTACCTGGAAGGCGATCCAGCCACCCCTTAAGGAGGCTTTTTGATTCGTGTTTTTTTACGCAAGTCTAAATGGACCCCTGACGATGAGCTTGCTTTTTTTGGCGAACCTGAGCTGTTTCGACCGCCTGAGCAACCTGTTGCAATCTCGGTTCCGTTCACCTGGGATATTCCGAGGGCCGAGCAGCTACAGCGGTCCTGGTCGCGGTTCTACAACAGAGTTGAACTCGGCGGGCCAGGCCTCGGGGATCCAGGCGGTGAATTTACCGCTGGACTCTTTCTAAGAAAAGGCATCACCATCACCAGCCGCGGGTGCATTCGGCACTGTCCCTGGTGCCACGTGCCGGCGAGAGAAGGCCGGATCCGCGAGCTCAAATCGATCGCTCCTGGTCACATCATCCAAGACAACAACATCCTTGCTTGCTCAAAAGCACACGTTGAGAGGGTGTTTGCCATGCTGCGCGACCAGCGCAAAGCGGCATCTTTTAACGGCGGGCTGGATGCCAGACTGCTCAGGCCCTGGCACCTTGAGCTCTTTAGGTCGATCACCATAAACGAGCTGTGGTTTGCTGCCGATGAGGACGGCGCCATCCGGCCGCTGAAATATGCGGCCAAGCTGTTTGGCGAGCTGCCGCTGTGGAAGAAGCGGGCCTATGTGATGATCGGCTATGATGGCGAATCATTAAATCAAGCCGAGGCCAGGCTCGAGGCGGTTTACGATATGGGCTTCTTGCCATTCTGCCAGCTCTACCAACCCGAGGAGCCTATCGTTTATGACCGCCATTGGGCTGATCTGGCTCGGAAGTGGAGCCGGCCGGCAGCGTATAACAAGAAGAGAGGAGGCAAAAAATGGTCAATCTAACAAAGGCTGTTGAGAGGAGGCAGAAAATGAGCGCTGAAGAGATTGTCGAAAGGATAATGACGCAGCACTGGGATATGGCCGCTTGCACGTGCTGGATTTGCAGACACGGCCGAGCTGAGGGCCTGCGGCCGCGAGTTCATTACCGGGACATCGAGCGCGAATTCGCCCGGGTGAGGATGGTAACCGAAAAGAAATGGTAGAATTGTCGCTACGTTCTAAACAAATGTATTGACAGCCCGTAGAGCCCCTGGTAAGGAAAAGGCTCACGCCGAGAAAATCTAAAAACCCATTCGTGTCAAAGCGTGCCAGGGCAAACGATTAATCCATAAACATTTAGCGAGCCAGGGCACCCCTCAAGCGAGCCA
>Ga0316198_10002748_pt1 | contig 10602 bp, 12 predicted proteins | sample OudBieAanoxic_MG_FD_204935 | JGI IMG/M metagenome (GOLD analysis project Ga0316198, IMG submission 204935) | Coastal sediment microbial communities from Oude Bieten Haven, Netherlands - site A anoxic | ecosystem: Environmental > Aquatic > Marine > Coastal > Sediment | place: Netherlands... | reverse complement strand
CGCCGATGCTGCCGCAACCGTTTCAGATACTCGGCAACCGCGGCATCGTGCTCCGCTTTGTTCCTGGAAAACTTGTGACTGCCGTCACCGAGCCCGGTTGCCACGAAAAACAGCTCCTCACCCTCTGCCGGGTTTAGTGCGGCGCGGATCGCCGCCCTGCCCGGCATCGCAATAGGCGTTGGGGGCAGGCCACGGCGAGTATAGGTGTTGTACGGCGTGTCGGTCTGCAGGTCTTTTCGGGTCAAGTTGCCATTGAATTGCGGGCCGATGCCATAAATCACCGTTGGATCCGTCTGCAAGCGCATACGAATTTCAAGGCGCCGGGCGAAAACGCCGGCAATGCGCGCACGCTCATCGGGGCGCGCCGTTTCCTTCTCAACGATGGACGCCAGTACGAGTGCCTCGTACGGCGACTTGACCGGCGTCTCCGCGGCGCGCGCCTGCCACTCCTCTGCGAGCGTCTTCTGCATCAGGCTGTAGGCCTGGGCCAGCAAATCGCGGTCGCTGGTGCCTTTCGGGAAACGATAGGTTTCAGGCAGAAACAGACCCTCAGGGTGCGTCACGGTTGCCCCAAGGTCCGCCAATAATCCCGGCCAGTCCTCGTCGCTCATCGATGACTGTATGGCTTCATGTGCCTGCACGGCCCGCAGCAAGTCACGGTGATTCCAGCCCTCTATGATCGTGAACGAATAGAGCCGCACGTCGCCACTCGTAAATTTTTCGAGCAAGGTCTGCGGTGTCGCACCGTCCGATATAAAGTAGTCGCCCGCATGAATGGCGCCGGCATCGCCGCTCCAGCGGGCGTACAGACGGTACCAGCGGTCATCGTCGATAACCCCTGTGTCCACCAGCTGGCGCGATACCGTGGCGAAGGAGCTGCCCGGCGAAATCGAAAAACTGATGCCCCCCGACGGGACCGCCACCGGTGTTGTCATGAATCGATCAACCTTCCAGGCACCGAACCCGAGCAGGAGGATGGCGATGACCAGTAGCAGCGCAGCAATCGCACCAACCCGCGTCATCAAGTGCACTCCGGAACACCCTGTGCGGCCAGTAGCCGCTGGCACTCGCGCGTGCTGTCGCCCGGTGACCATTGTCGGTCTTCGCAGCGGCGCACCGGCACAACGCCGAACTGGCTGTTGCTGAGGAACACCTCGTCGCTCTGCCGCAGTTCTGCAAGCGCCACGTCGCGTATGACAACGGCTTTATCGCTTGCAGCAAAAGTTTCCAGGACCAGCCTGCGCATCACGCCCGCGACTCCGCAACGCGTAAGTGCAGGTGTAATGACTGTGTGGCCGCTGACGATAAACACATTGCTCATGGTACCGCAGATAACACGCTCATCCGCGTCCACCATCAGGCCCTCGAAGGCATTCGCGGCAACACATTCGGAGCGGCCGAATACCTGTTCGAGTCGATTCAGCGTCTTCAGACCGGCAAGCACCGAGGGTCCCGCCAGCCGGGTTTCGCAGACCATTACATCAACTCCCTCCTCGTACGCAGATCTTGACAGCACGTTACTGGGAAATACGCCGACAAAAATGCGTGCCTCTATGTCCTTGCCACGCGCGTAGCCGCGTGGTCCGGTCCCGGCACTAAGGACTATCTTGATGGTGCCACTGCCCGCGCCAGCATCACTGGCATCGAGCGCGGTATCGACTTGTTCGCGCAGGTCCTGTTCAGCAGGCATTCTGATGCCAAGTCTCTCGCAACCGGTGGCGAGACGCTCCATGTGAAACTGCCACAAGCGCGGTCTGCCGGCGCGGATGGCGATCGTCTCGAACAGACCGTCACCGTACTGGAAACCACGGTCATCAATCGGCACCATCTCCACGGGTTTGTGATTGTGAAACCAGGCGGGCGTCATCGTGCCAGTGCTCGCAGCATGCCTTTGGCTTTGGCGCGCGTTTCGTGCAACTCCGCATCGGCATCAGAGTCCGCAACGATGCCGGACCCGGCCCGAAAATCCAGCTTGCTGCCCCGCTTGATCATGGTTCGAATCAGAATATTGAGATCGAGGCTGCCGTCCCGGTTGAGATAACCGAACGAACCGGTATAGGCGCCACGCGCCGTGCCTTCCAGTTCGCTGATGATCTCCATACACCGTACTTTCGGGCAACCGGTGATCGTGCCCCCCGGAAATACGGCAGCGATTGCCCCACCGGGCGTAACATCGGAGCGCAACCGACCGGTGACATTCGAGACGATATGGTGCACATGTGCATAGCTTTCCAACACCATCATTTCATCCACAGCCACAGTGCCCGCCTCGCAGATTCGTCCCAGGTCATTGCGTTCCAGATCGATCAGCATGACATGTTCGGCGACTTCCTTGGGGTGCGCAAGCAGTTCCGCGGACAACGCACTATCGGTATCGCCGTCCTCGGAACGTGGTCGTGTGCCGGCGATCGGTCGCGTCGAAGCGATACCGTGCCGAATGCTGAGCAGGCGTTCCGGCGAAGAAGAGATGATCGCGACGTCCTGCCAGCGTGCAATGCCGGCAAATGGACCGGGATTCACCTGGCATAGCGCGGCGTAAATATCACTGGCGGCCGTATCGTCACCCAACTCGACCGACCAGTTTCGTGACAGGTTAGCCTGGTAGATATCGCCGGCAGCGATGTGTTCTTTGGCGCACTCTACCGCCCTGAGGAACTGGCCGGGCAGATCTTCCTGCACCGATCGAATCGTCGTGGTCGTGGTTGTGACGATTTTTTGCAGCGACCGCAGGTCCCGGTTGATGGCGGCAGAGTGCGCGCACGGCGCCTGTTCCGAGACCAGGAAACAGGTATCGCGCTGATGATCGAAAACGAGCGCCGTCGCACAGCGAACCGCGAACGCAGCCGGCAGTGCGGTGTCGCTCTTAAGGTGCAGGCCTGCTTCGATTTCGGCAGCCAGTTCATAGCCAAGATAAACGAACCAACCGCCGAGAAACGGCAGTTCGCTATCGATGCCGGGCTGGCGTTCAGCCAGCCACCAGCGATCCAGTGCGCCGAGAAAGGTATCAGCGCCGTCCGCTGCCGAGCCATGCAGTTGGCCATTGGCAGTAAGCTCAAGGGTATCCCCCGGGAACGCAAAGAGTATGTCGAATCGACCGAGTTTGCCGTCGCGTGCAGTGCTTTGCAGGAGGAAGGGATAGCGTTCTGGCCACTCACGATGGAGCCGCCGTAAGTCACCCGGATCCCCGATCTCGCAACAAGGTTCAATCAAGTGCGCGAAGAACCAGGCTTCCGTTTGTGCCGCCGAATCCAAAAGAATTCGACAGCGCGGTTCGCACCTTTGTCTCTCGAGCTGTGTTCGGTACATAGTCGAGATCGCATGCCGGATCCTGATTGTCGAGATTCGTCGTCGGAGGAATGACGCCGTCGCGAATCGCCAAAGCGCAGAAGATGGCTTCGGCGACGCCAGCGGCGCCAAGCATGTGACCCGTTGTGGATTTCGTTGAGCTGACCGCCAGTGTCCGCGCCGCATCACCAAAAGCACGTTTTATGCCGACGGTTTCGCCGATATCCCCGGCCGGGGTCGACGTGCCATGTGCGTTGACATAGTCAATATCGGATGGCTCGATGCCTGCATCACGCATGGCAGCGACCATACACTTCCGGGCGCCCTCGCCGTCCGCGGGCGGCAACGTTATATGGTAGGCATCCCCGCTCATGCCAAAGCCGATCAACTCCGCATAAATCTGTGCGCCACGCGCTTTGGCGTGCTGCAGTTCCTCGAGAACCACGCAACCCGCGCCGTTACTCAGCACGAAACCATCACGCTCAATATCGTAGGGCCGGCTTGCACGCGTCGGATCGTCATTGCGCGTGCTCATCGCTCGTGCCGAGCAAAAGCCGGCCATCGCCAGCGGCGTCGTGGCAAATTCGGCACCACCGGCGAGCATTACTTCTGCATCCCCGTGTTCAATACTGCGCGCAGCAAGACCGATACAGTGGGTCGACGCGGCGCACGCGGTGACGATAGAAAGGTTGGGCCCCGTAATGTGCTGCAGAATGCTGACCTGTCCCGAAATCATGTTGATGATGCTGCCGGGAATAAAGAACGGCGAGACCTTGCGAGGTCCTCCCGCCAGCATCTTGTTGTGGTTGTCTTCGATGTACTTGATGCCGCCGATGCCGGAGCCCATTGCCACACCGATCAGGTGCCCGTTGTCTGCATCAATCTCGAGGCCCGCATCGCGAATGGCGTTTGCGGTAGCGGCAACACCATAATGCACAAAAGGGTCGTTCTTGCGCTGGTCCTTCGGGGCCATGTAGTCGTCGGCATCGAAGTCCTTGACGATGCCGGCAATACGCGTCGGAAAGGCGCTGGTGTCGAAATCCTCGATCAGCGAGATTCCGGAATTACCCTCACAGACATTCTTCCAGGCATCATCAAGCCGGCTGCCCACCGGCGACACAATGCCCATACCGGTGATTACAACGCGCCGATTACTCAAGGAAATATCCGCTTATCTCAGGCAGGACTGCCAATCGGAATCCGGGAAAGAAGAGCGCGGCGTCAACCGCCGCGCACTGGTGGTTACGCTGCGCTCTGGCGCGCGGTAACAAAGTCTATCGCTTGCTGGACCGTGGTGATCTTTTCGGCATCCTCGTCCGGAATCTCGGTTTCGAATTCCTCTTCGAGAGCCATGACCAACTCAACCGTGTCAAGTGAGTCTGCACCCAGATCTTCAACGAAAGATGCATCGTTCGTTACCTCGTCTTCTTTGACGCCGAGTTGCTCCGCAACGATGCTCTTAACCTGTTCTTCGATACTGCTCATAGTCTTTATTACTCCTGAAAGACTCAAAAAATCGGTACCGCCGCACCACGAAAAACGTGGATTTCGGCACGATACCCTGCCCCAAAACACTCTAAGTGATTGATTTTGAAAGGCGCTTACCCGTTATGGCAGGCTATTGTATGTGAAACGTCTATGGCAATCCACATGCCAGCGTGGATAAATCCAGGTGTTTTTACGGCGCGCACCGAAGACAGCCGAAACCATCAATCCATCAGCATGCCGCCGTTGACGTGCAGCGTCTCGCCGGTGATGTAGGCGCCGCCGCCCGACGCCAGAAACACGACGGCATTCGCAATGTCGTCCCCTGCGCCGAGTCGTCCCAGGGGAACCTGCGTCAGCATGCCCTCGCGCTGTTCGTCGGATAGCACTTTGGTCATATCGGTATCGATAAAACCGGGCGCGACAACATTGACCGTAATGCCTCTCGAGCCGATCTCACGCGCCAGCGATTTCGTAAAACCGATCATACCCGCCTTGCTTGCGGCGTAGTTTGCCTGCCCGGCATTCCCCATCACGGCGATGACCGATGCGATGTTGACGATGCGGCCTTTACGGGCTTTCATCATTCCACGCAGGCACGCCTTGCACAGCCGATAAGTGCCGGTCAGATTGGTGGCAATAACGTCGCTCCATTCATCATCCTTCATGCGCATCAGCAGATTGTCACGCGTAATCCCGGCATTGTTAACGAGGATCGTTGGACTGCCTTCACGTGACTGCAGGTCCTTGATTGCAGTTTGAATTGACTCGGCGTCAGACACATCCAGAACCATGCCGCGCCCTTTCCCGCCGAGCGTGGCTGAAATACCCTCGGCGCCCGCCGGAGTGGTCGCGGTGCCAATCACGGTGGCACCCGCGGCCTGCAAGGCCTTCGCAATGGCGGCACCGATGCCTCGCGAAGCACCGGTCACCAGTGCTATTTCTCCGTCGAGGGCAGTTGCTGAAAAAAGCTCGCTCATAACACTATCCTTGCCGTTACGTTCTGGTCAGCCCTGCAGTGCTTTTTGCAGGCTGTCGTTATTGTCGATAAAAGACACGGGTGTGTCCCTGGCGATGCGTCGCACGAGTCCGGCAAGTACTTTGCCAGGACCGCATTCGATAATACGGCTTGCTCCGGCAGCAATCATTGCTTCAACCGTGCGGACCCAGAGCACCGGGCTGTAGACCTGTGCTGACAGTTTGTGGCGAATGTCGTCACCGTCGGCATAAGCCTCGGCGTTGACGGCACTGATAACCGTGATCGCCGGCTTCTGGAATGGCGTCGAGCCCAGTATTTCTGCGAGCGATAGTCCTGCATCGCGCATCAGCGAAGAATGCGATGGCACGCTGACAGGCAGCAGGATCGCCCTGCGCGCGCCGTGCTCCTTCGCGAACTCGACGGCCTGGCTAACAGCGCTGGCATGCCCGGCGATAACGACCTGCCCGGGCGAGTTGAAATTCACCGGTTCCGCGATGCCAATCGTCGACGCCTCATTGCAGAGCTCGACAATCGCATCGTCATCGAGACCTAACACGGCGGCCATTGCGCCAATGCCCACCGGTACCGCTTCCTGCATGAGTTCCGACCGTCGTTTCACGACACGCATTGCATCGTGAAAACTGACGGCGCCGGCACTAACGAGCGCTGTATATTCGCCCAGGCTGTGCCCCGCCATCTGGGCAGGCAATGCGCCGCCGGCGGCCAGCCACACGCGATAAGCAGCAACACCCGCCGCCAACATCGCCGGTTGCGTGACGACCGTTTCGCCGAGTCTCTCCGCAGGACCATCCTGAACGAGCTGCCAAAGGTCGTAACCAAGCACCTCGCTCGCCTCGGCATAGGTTTCCTGCACTACCGGGTAGGCCGCCGCAAGCTCAGCTTGCATCCCCTGGGACTGCGAACCCTGCCCGGGAAACACCATGGCAATAGTCAAGATCGTCTCCGCGATATCTTCATTAATGGCCGCGCATTATAGCTGCCGCAACCGCCGGACTCGAATCTGCCAGGACAACAGGCCAGCGAGCATGCCGCCAATGGCTCCGTACAGGTGCGCATCCACGATCACGGGTCCGCCGCTGCTGCCCTCTGAACCTGGTAACGGCCCGCTGAACTGCTCCCAGGCGAGCTTGCAGAGCAACAACAGCGCCAAAATCGTCGTCTCGATGCGGGGCTGCCGCCAACTCATCACGAGACCGGCAGCCAGGACCCCGTGCAGAGCGCCGGAAAGGCCTACATACCACTGTAATTCGGGGTTGAACGTCCAGAGCCCCAGGTCGATGGCGGCAATGCTGGCGAGAATGATCAGAATCCATCCGGCAGGCCTGTAAGCGTTGCCAACGAGCGTCCAGACGAGCGCGAGTCCGGCTGCATTGAGTGCAAAATGCGGCCAGCCCAGGTGCATCAAATGCCCGGTAACGAGCCGCCAGGCCTCACCTGCACGGATTGCGGCGGGCTCAAACGCCAGCCACTCACGCGCGGCGTCGCCGCCAAGCATCAATGCCGCGGCAACCAGGATCAACCCGGCCGGTACCTGCCAGGTTGCCACTGGACCTGCTTTTTCCGCTACTTGCTCGCGATTGATCAACCCCATATTTGATATACTGACGTTTAATCAATTTGATAGTCAATTCAGTGGTTTCTCAGGTTATGAGAAGCCACCCTGGAGCAAAGTCCGTGAGTCCCAAAATGAGAGCACCGCAGCGCCTGTCCCGTGAACAGGGTTTTACGCTAATTGAGATCATGGTGGTCGTGATCATCATTGGCATTCTGGCCGCTATCGTTGCACCGAATGTAATCGGGCGCGTTGACGATGCCCAACTCACGAAAGCGAAGGCGGAAATCGCCAATATCGAGAACGCGATGAAGTTTTATCGCCTCGACAATTTCGCGTACCCGTCGACGGAACAGGGCATCACGGCGCTGGTGAACAAGCCAACAGATCCGAATATTCGCAACTGGAAGCCCGGCGGTTACCTGGATCGCGTACCGAAGGATCCGTGGGGCAATGCTTATCAGTATCTTAATCCCGGCAATAACGGTGAAATCGATATCTACACCCTGGGCCGTGATGGTCGGCCTGGTGGTGAAGGCCTGGACGGCGACATCGGTAACTGGGATCCGGAATAGCAGGCGCTCCTCGCCAAGCAAAAACACTGATGCCAAAGCACTACCTGCCCCGCGGCTTTACGCTGATCGAGATTCTCGTGGTCGTGATCATCATTGCCACGATTTCATCGATGGCATTGTTGTCACTGAACCTGATAGGCGACGATCGAGAGCTGGATACCGAACGTAAACGGCTGGCAACCCTCCTGGAGGTCGCGCAAGACGAAGCGGTCATGCAGGGGCGTGAGTTCGGTCTCGAAGTCCTGCGCACGGGCTATCGCTTCGTCGAATTCGATCCTCTCACCTCGCAGTGGAGTGAAATTCTCGGCGATGATCTGTATCGCCTGCGGCAGTTGCCGGACGGCATGGAACTGGAACTCTATGTTGAGGACAAGCGCATCTTGCTCGAGGCGGATCCGAAGGTCTTCGAGACTCCCAAAGACGGTGAGATTTCCATGGAAGTCGACGACTACATGCCGCATCTGCTCGTATTTTCCAGCGGCGAAATGACTGCGTACGAAATTCGTTTACGCCGCGACGCCAACGACCAGGAGCTCGTGATGCGCGGCGATATCCTGGGCGAGATCGAAATGGTGGCTGTGGATGAGTAAGCCATGAAGCAGCTGACAGTCAGTAAGGGGTTCACACTGGTTGAAGTGATGGTGGCCCTGGCAATTGTCGCTTTCTCACTGACAGCCATTGCGGCGAGCATGAATCAAATGATCGATGCGGCAAATTCGATGCGCGAGCGCACCTACGCAAGCTGGATTGCGCAGAACAAGATTACTGAGCTGCGTATGGCAAATACGAAGCCGGAGACCAGCACCACAACTGGCGAAGTAACGTATGCCAACAGCGACTGGGAATGGCGGGCGGTTGTCGCTGAGACCGGCGTCGAGAATTTCTACCGCATCAACGTGTCGGTCTCGCACGCCGGTAGTGAGTACATTGTTCGAACCGTAACCGGTTTTGTTGGCGAGCCAGGCGCCGTCGGTCGTGCCAACCAGATCTGGAATCGCGGCCAGCGGTCCAGCGGTGCAACCAATTGAACGTTGTGAGGCAACGCGCATTTACGCTGATCGAGGTGCTGGTTGCACTGTCGGTTTTCGGAGTAATGTCGCTGCTCGCGTACATGTCCCTGGGGCAGACGCTCAGCAATGCGGACCTGTTGACGGAGCGCATGAACAGGCTGCAGTCCGTGCAGAAAACGATGAGTTACCTCAGCAACGAGTTGCTGCAGACGGTGCCGAGGTCGATACGAACGGACCTTGGCGACGTACCGGTCGCGGCGCTGCAATCGAGCTTCGCGGCAGAATTTGCGCTGCAGCTGACGCACGGTGGCTGGCCAAACTCGGCGAGCCTGCCGCGCAGCACGCTGCAACGCACGGCCTACCGTATCGAGGAGGGCGAGTTGCTTCGTTTTCACTGGAACGTACTTGATCGCACGGTCAACAACGTACCTGTCAGGACGGTCATGCTGGAAGATGTCTCCAGCCTGACCTTTCGATTTCTGCAGTCCAACGGCGACTGGTCTGATCAGTGGCCGCCGATATCGACCCAGTCCGGCGCAACGACATCGAACTTGCCCCGAGCGGTGGAAATACTGTTGACGCTAGAGGATGAAGGCGAGATCAGCCGGGTTATCGAGGTGTCACCGTGATCCTCCGCTATCGCGGCGTGGCGCTGATCACAGCCCTGCTGATTACAGCATTGGTTGGTTCGGTGGCGGCCGGTATGTCATGGGACAATGCTCTCGATGTGCGACGCACGATGGTCATGCTCTACCGCGACCAGGCGATCCAGGTTGCCGTGGGTTCCGAGGGCTGGGTGCAGAGCATTCTCAAGGATGACGTAACTAACACTGAAAGCGACCACCTGGGTGAAATCTGGGCAAGCGACATCCCGCCTCTGCCCATTGATTCGGAGGCGGTGCAGGGCCAGATCTACGGCAAGATCGAGGATTTGCAGGGCCGCTTCAATATCAACAACCTGATTGATGCGAATGGCCAGGTCGACCAGCCATCATTCGAGCAGTTCGAACGGTTATTGACCGCGCTGGGTCTCGATACGCGGCTTGCCGGGGTTGCGGTTGACTGGCTGGACGAGGATCAGATTGAGACCATTCCATTCGGTGCGGAAGATCCGCTCTACACCGGCCTGACGCCTTCATACCGCGCCGCGAACCAGCGAATTACGACCGTCACGGAACTGGCGGCGCTCGAGGGTATGGACCGCGACAGTTTTCAGATATTGTTGCCGCACGTTACGGCGTTGCCGGAAAGAACGCCGGTCAATGTCAATACGGCGACACTGGCAGTCTTGCAGTCACTCGGGCCGAATATCACGGTTGGCGATGCCGAGGGCCTGATTGAGCTGCGCGAAGGCCAGGGTTTTGTCGACTTTGCCGGTGTATTCGCGCCGCTCGTCGATCCGGGATTGCAGCAATGGATCTCTGAGTCCACGAGCTATTTTCAATTGAAGGCGGTCGTGCAGATTGATACCGTGCGCATAAGCCTGTTTACTGTGTTGCATCGGGACGCCGGCGGTTCTGGTGTAACAGCTATTCTTCGCAGCCTAGGGACTATTTAGTGGGGACCATTTAGCATGGCAGAGTATCTCGTCATCCGACTCCGGCGCTTGCCTGAGCAGCGTGTAGAGTGGATCGCTGTTGACGACAACGGCACGCGCCGTGGCGAGCCTGGTTCCGGCTCGCTCGAGGATGCGGC
>Ga0316198_10002747_pt1 | contig 10603 bp, 9 predicted proteins | sample OudBieAanoxic_MG_FD_204935 | JGI IMG/M metagenome (GOLD analysis project Ga0316198, IMG submission 204935) | Coastal sediment microbial communities from Oude Bieten Haven, Netherlands - site A anoxic | ecosystem: Environmental > Aquatic > Marine > Coastal > Sediment | place: Netherlands... | reverse complement strand
GATTCGGTCCAAGGCCGAGTCTCCCCGGAGGAGTGGCAGACCCGCGTCGACCTGGCCGCGGCATACCGGCTCGTAGCCATGTACGGCTGGGACGACATCGTCTTCACGCACATCACGGCCAAGGTGTCCGGAAGCGAGTCCGGGCAAGAGGAGTTTCTAATCAATCCCTACGGACAAATGTTCGAAGAGATTTCCGCCTCATCGCTCGTCAAGATCAACATCCAGGGCGAAAAGGTGATGGACTCACCCTTCCCCATCAATCCGGCGGGGTTCTTGATTCACAGCTGTGTCCACGAGGCTCGTGACGACGCAAAGTGCGTCATGCATACGCACTCGATCAATGGTGTTGCCGTCTCGTGCCAAAAAGATGGGGTGCTTCCGATCTCGCAGCAGTCCCTCTACGTGTTGGCAGCCCTGGGCTACCACGACTACGAAGGGGTCGCGCTCAACGACGCCGAGAGGCCGCGGCTCGCCGCCGACCTCAGCGACAATATCTTCCTGATGCTCCGAAACCACGGGCTGCTGACGGTAGCTTCGTCGGTCGCCGACGCTTTTCTGGCGATGTACATCTTCGAAGCGGCGTGCATGGTCCAAGTTCGCGCGCTCGCCGGTCAAAGGGAACTGATCCCGATCCCCGACCAAATCCTTGCGGGCGCCAAGCAGATGAAGGAGCAGGTCACCCACGGGCTTGGCGGCATGCTCGCTTGGCCGGGCCTTCTAAGGAAGCTCGACCGAGACATGCCGGGCTACGACCAGTGAACAGGACTTAATGTCGGGTCGAGTGAGCCCACGAGTCTCCGTGGAGTCTGGTATTGCGAGACTCGCGCTGATTAGACCGGCGGCTTCTCCGCGACGATTCTCCAGTTCAAATCGGCAATTTTGGCCTTTTCCGCATCGGTCCACGCCTGGCCGCCGCTTTGAAGAAGGTCGAGCGACTCTTCGACCCAGGAGGGCAAAATGCGAATGGCTTCGAGCGCCCTGATGACCTTTCGACCCCGGAGAATCAAATCCCTCTTTTGCTCACAAATCGGCCAGGCCGCGCTTTTTGAAGGAGCTGAAAGGACAACAGCGAAGCCCGCCCTTTCCAAGGCGGCGCAAACTTCAGCTGGATACATGGATTGAGTGGCAGCGAGCGTGGGCAGAAATGCCTTGTGTAGGCTCACGTGCTCTTCGTTGTCCCAGTCGAAATGCGGCGTCAATAGATACTCGGAACAAGCGTATCGCGCGCCAGGCTTCAGCACCCGGTACATTTCTGCCGCGTGGGCATCGAGCTCCTCTTTCTTGAAAAACGGCCAGACCGCTTGAAAGGAAAAGCATCCATCGAAGGTTCCGGAGTCATACTCGAGCGGCTCGTGATGGTTGCCCACCTTGAAGTGAAGCCGATCGCTCATTCGGCATTCCGCCGCCCAGTCGATCGCACTCTCGATCTGATTGGGGTCGATGTTGTATCCGGAGACCTGACCGCCCGTCATCGTGGCGAAGTGATATGAGATCCTTCCCCTCCCGCACCCCATGTCCAGCAGATGCGATCCCTTCGGGTCTTTGAGGCTCAGCTCCTTCAGGACAGCCTGCTCGACCAAGAGCTGATTTCCGTACAGTCCTTGGGATTCGTCTAGCTGCGGCGGGATGTAGAGCTTCTCGAGGTCGAAGACCGAGAGTAAGTTGTTCAAGACCTTGTAGTAGTCCGCGACGGCCTTCGTTTCATCCGCCGTTTCGGTTGGTTCGCCATCCTGCATGCGCTGAAGGAACTTGTAGGCATCGATGCAAGCTTGCTTGTCCTCGTCCGTCAGCTCTGCCAATCGCTTGAGCCCGATGAATGCAGTCTTGATTCGGTACCAATTCATTGGGTCGGTCTCTCGTTGAACGCAGCGGGAAACGGGATCTGCTCAGCCTAGGACACCAGTCGGGAAATTCAACGACAGGACTCCCGCGGCGTGGTGTCCCGTCCCCAAGACCAGCTTCGCGGCAACCATCCTGCTCTTTTCGCCTCCGTGGGGTCTGGTGCGGCGGCAGGCAGGAGCGTATTCTCATGAGCCCATCATGACCCAGCCATTCCACGAACGATTGAGCGCGCTCGACGCTATCTTTCTAGACCTCGAGAACGAAACCGCGTCCATGCACGTCGGCGCGGTGCTGCTCTTCGATGCGAAACCGCTGACGCTCGACAGCGGCGGGCTCGATATGGAGCGCATCACCAGGTACACGCTCGCCGCACTAGATAAGATGCCACGCTACCGGCAACGGCTCGCGTGGGTGCCCGGGTTTGGTCATCCGGTTTGGATCGAAGACGATCGATTCAACATCAATTTCCATCTCCGCCACACGAGGCTTCCGCTTCCCGGAGACGAACGAATGCTCAAGCGCCTCGTGGGTAGACTGTTCTCGCAGCGACTGGACCGGAGCCGGCCGCTCTGGGAGTTCTGGATCGTCGAAGGCATCGAGGGCGACCAGTTCGCTTTGGTGGCCAAGGCGCATCACTGCATGGTCGATGGCGTCGCAGGTGTTGGGCTCATCGAGGCGCTGCTTCAAATGACGCCTGTCGTGACGGAGAAAGAGCCGAGCCCGTGGACCCCGCGTCCTGCACCAACTCGGAGGCAGCTCCTGCGGGCCGAGGTCAAGCATCGCATCAATGGTCTGCGCAAACTTTCGCACTTCGGGCCCCGCATCCGGGAGAACTTCTTAGGCGTGGCGCGGGTGCTCCAATCGGGGATGAAGGCCGGCCCGGAGAGTCCTTTCACGGCCCCCGACATCAGCCCGTATCGTCGTTTCGACTGGACCTCGTTCGACCTCGATGAGGTGAAGGCCGTGAAGAACGCGCTTGGAGGCACCATCAACGACGTGGTGGTGGCGACGACGACGGCAGCCATCCGGCGTTTCCTCGAGGCGCGCGACTTGGACGTGGACTCCATGGAGGGTTTTCGCGCCTTTCTTCCCGTCAGCACGCGCAAGACCAGCGGCGGGCCGGCGGGGAACCAAGTCGCCATGCTGCTCGCGGAGCTTCCCGTGTCCGAGCCCGACCCCATCGAACGGATGAAAAAGGTCATCGCAGTCACCACGAAACTCAAGAAGGAGTCGAATCAAACCGCGGGCGCGGAGCTCCTCGAAGACGTGGCCGACTTGACGACCAAGCGGCTGATCTTGGACATCTCCCGAGAAGCGATCAGACGACACGCTTACAACGTCGTGGTCACCAACATCCCAGGGCCGCCGCTGCGGCTTTACATGCTCGGCGCAGAGCTCAAGGCCATGTACCCGCTGGTCCCCATCCCGCCGACCCAGAACCTCGGCATCGCGCTCTTTAGCTACAACGGGGGGCTCGATTGGGGCTTCAACGGCGATTGGGAAGGTTTCCCGGACTTGCACGAGTTCGTCGAGACCATCGAGGCGTCGTTTGAAGAGTACAAAGAGCTCGCCGCCGCACGCGCGCGCGAGGTTTCGGCCGGTCCGCGTCCGAACGTCGGCCGCTAGAGACAGACGCAGGATCGAGAGCAGGAACCCCTAGGAGCAGGAACGCCTAGGAGCAGGAACCCCTAGGAGCAGGAAGCCCTAGAGGCTTCGTTCGGCGGCAAGCCAGTCGTCGAGCTCGTGATTTGGGGAGAAGCCGCGCTGCTCGGCGAAGTAGTAAGCAGCGACGGCGATGCGCTGAGCCCGCTGTTGCGCGCTAAGCCCTGCGGCCTGCGTGGAGGGCGATCGCTTGGCGGCGGTACTTGTGCGCCTCGCCCGAACGGCTGCCTTTGTGGGCGCCGGTGTCGCTGTGGTGCTGCCTTGCGCCCTCGGGGGCGCTGGTTTCCGCTTCGCGGGCCTTTTGGATTGGGACCTGGATGTGGTCTTGGTCTTGTTCGCTTCCATGAGCCCAGATATGCGCATCGCGAGGCCGTGCGCAAATTTATGGCTACTGGGGACACTCTCCGGGTAGACAAGTGCCCGAATCCAGACCGATTCTCAGGCGAAGATCGCAGCGACTCGCGCGAGAGGGCGCTGCGATCTTTGCGGCACGAACCGAGTGAATTCGGGATGTTACGAGGGGGGAGAGTGTCCCCCGCGCGGGCGTGAACGCAGAAGGCCCGCCGAGTTGCCCCGGCGGGCCTTTGAGCGTGGGCAGCGCGACTCGTGCGCCTGCCTCGCTAAGTTAGGCTAGTGCAGCGGCGGGATCAGTACCCCGTCGATGACGTGGATGACCCCGTTTGACGCCTCGATGTCGAGCTCGACGAACCCGACGTTGCCGTTGAGGGAAGGATGGTCCGCCTGGACCGAGATCGTTGCGCCTTGAAGGGTCTCCAAGGCCTCGGCCGCGAGTACATCGCCCGAGCCCAGATCCCCGGGCACGACGTGGTACAGAAGCACCGCACGGAGCGAGCTCGGGAAGCGGAACAACGCCTCGAGGAGCACCTTCGGGAGCTTGGCGAACGCCTCATCGGTCGGCGCGAAAACCGTGAAGGGGCCCTCGCCCTGCAAGGCACCGACGAGGTGCGCTGCCTCGAGCGCGTGCATCAAGGTGGTGAAGCGACCGTCTTCGACAGCGATGTCGACGATCGTCTTCGGCTCCGGCTCGGGCGGCAGGAGCACCATGTCGATGGCATGGATCACGCCGTTGTCCGCGACAATGTCGGTCTGCACGAGGCCGGTGTCGCCGTTGAGCGTAACGTTCTCGGCGTCCACGATGATGTCATCGCCCTGCACGGTGGTCAGTGAGGTCGAAGCCAACACATCGGCCGCGCGGAGGTCCCCCGGGACCACGTGGTAGAGCAGGATGTCGCGGAGCGCATCCGGGTCGTGCAAGAGCGCGTCGAGCGTACCCTCGGGCAGCTTCGCGAACGCTTCGTCGGTCGGCGCAAAGACCGTGAACGGCCCCTCCCCCTGCAGCGTCTCCACCAGCTCGGCAACGCCAAGTGCAGTGACGAGCGTGCCGAAGCGGTCGTCGGTCACCGCGATGTCGACGATATCGCTGTCGTCCATGCCGTCGTCGGCGAGCGGCATCAACACCGTGTCGATTAAATGGATGACGCCGTTCTCGGCAATGATGTCCGTCTCGATGATGTTGACCGTGCCGTTGAGGGTGACCGCCTCGGCTTGGACGGTGATCTTGCCGCCCTGCGCCGTGGTCAGAGAAGTGGCAGCCAACACGTCGGCCGCCGTGAGGTCATCCGCAATCACGTGGTAGAGGAGCAAGTCGCGAAGCGCGTCGGGGTCCGCCAGCAGCGCGTCGATGTCTTCCTTCGGGATCTTGGCGAAGGCCTCGTCGGTGGGCGCGAATAGCGTGAAGGGGCCGTCGGAAGCCAAGGTCTCGACCAGGTCGGCGGCCTCCAACGCAGCGAGCAGCGTCAGAAGTCCGTCGTGGTCAGCGGCCACCTCGGGAATGGGGCGGCTTTCGAGCGACTCGCCGGTGGCGTTCGTCGACGAAGTGGTCTCAGCAGCGCAACCGATGGCGAGGCAGGCAGCAAGAATGGATGAAACAAGCAGTTTACTGGACACGGGGAACACTTCCTTGAGTTAGTTGTCCATATCCTGTCCAGATTTTCTCCCGCCTCAAGCCTTAATCTAGACAAAACATCTACAAAAATCAGACATAGCCTAAAAAGGTGAACGGCGACGCCGGCCGAAGCCCGTTGCTGGATGGCTCGCTCTGTCTCCAGCGTGCTCAACACGGTGCGACGGTCATCGCTTGCGAGTCCGGGGTGGAAGCTGATTGGATCTCGGCCCCCAGGCTGCTGGTGACGTTGTTCCCGGAGCTGCTTGAGCTCAGAAGACGAGCGCGCCTTTTGGAATGTCCCACTGCAGGCGGCGGCCGTATTGGCTGCGCCGGATGTCGCGCTGGATCTCGCGTTTTCGTTTGTTGGACACCCCCAGCATGATGCCGGAGGTGAGCATGCCGATGGCGCTGAGGCCGGCGATCGTGCCACCAAGCGGCAGCAGAACGTTGCCGGCGTTGTTGCACATGAGGTCGTTGTAGTTCTGGGTCGAGGACGACGCAATCTGCTCACACTGCGAGGCGCCGACGCCGGCCAAGATTGCGCCGAGGGCGAACGATGCACTGGTGGCGATCAGCGCATTGCGCGTGCGCCGGCTGCGCTCCTTGGCTTCCTCAAAATCCACTTCAAGCCAGCGCATCTGAGAGGCAGACGGGCCGGGCGCGGTGGTGACGAGCGAAGAGGAAGGGCTTACCTCGCCTTGGGCGGTCGTGGCGGCTTGTTGCGCAGATGCAGGGCTTGCCGCCCAGCACGCGGCTGCCAGAACGAAAGTTGCTCCGATCGAAGGTGAACTCATGGGATGAACGCTAGCGCGACGGCCACCTTTCATCAAACCAGCAGCACATCCGGCAAGGACTCGAGGAAGAACCCCGAGATTGACCGGGATTTCGACATGTCATGCAACCGGGTGGAGTGTGCGTTCCCTAGAGCATCAGGCCGCCGCTGCTCTGCAGCACCTGGCCGGTGATCCACGAAGCGTCTTCGCTTGCCAAGAACGCCACGGCTCTGGCGATGTCCTCGGGTTGGCCGAGGCGACCGAGGGGCGTTTGAGCAATCATGCCGTCGAGCATTTCCTGCGGTATGCCGGCGCTCATGTCTGTTTCCGTGACGCCAGGGGCGACCGAGTTGAGGCGAATACCTTGCGGTCCAAGCTCCACGGCCAGGGCCGAGGTAATGCGCTCGACCGCCGCCTTCGCACCCGAATACGCCGCGGCGCCCGGCATCGATGCTTGGGCAAGGGTCGATGAGATGTTGACGACGGCGCCGCCGCTCTTGGACAGATGGGGAATCGCCTCGCGCGTGGTGATCAACAGACCTCGTACATTCACCGCGAGGGTCTGTTCGAGAGCGTCGTCGTCGAGCTCGACCAGGGGCGCCAAAGTGCCGAGGCCCGCGTTGTTGACCAGGACGTCCAGGCGGTCGAACTGCTCGATGACAAAACGGACCGCATTGGCCGGAGCGCCTTTCTCGGTGACGTCTGTGGTGACGTATCGCACGGCGTCCGGGTGCTCGCCGGCGAGTTGCTTGAGAGGCTCTTCCCGACGGCCGGTGACGACCACCTTGGCTCCTTCGGCGACCAGGGCTTCGGCTACCGCTCGACCAATACCGGTTCCTCCACCGGTGACCAGTGCAACTTTATTAGCGAAACGTGACATGAGTTCTTTGTCCTTTTTCGGGCGGGGCATCGCGAATGCGAAACGCTGTTTTGGATTGAATGCTGAACTGTTGAACTTGAGGGAGCGGGGCTCAGGTCGAACCACCAGGTGCTTCGGCAACCCGCGCGCGCAGAGCCCGAACCGTTCGGCCCGCAGCTCGCTCGTTCTCTCGACTGAAGACGGAAGAGGGCAGTGGGAGGTCGGGGTCCACGTAGATCCTGAAGTCGATCTCGGTGCGTTCGCCGTCATCGGTTGGGGTGAGCTTGAAGCTCGCATCGAAGGCATCGATATTGCCGTCCATGAGGCTCCCTTCGACGACTCGCGAGACCCCGTCCTGGGGACGCTCGGCGAGATCGAGCTGCCCGTAGAGAGTGTACATCCCCTTGGCGACGCTGACTTCCATGTAGACCATGGCCCGGCTACCGCGCTGTGCGAGCACCTTGGACTTGGTGAAGTTGGGCATGAACCGCACGTAGTTGGCGTAGTCGAGCACGATCGGAAGCACCTCCTCGATCGGCTTGTCGACCACGATGACCGCCTGGCCCTTCGCGATGTTCGAGCCTTCCACCGGGATCTGCGCGGTGAATATCCCCGCGTTTTCCACGTGTGCTTCCAGGGCCGCGGCGTGGCTTGGCATCAGGCCGAGGGTCGACGCCGAGAGCAGGGCCCCGGCCAGAGCGATTTGCAGCGTCGTACGTCGAAAGTTTTGGGGGGTGTGGTCCACGGCGAATCTCCCGAAGCTCCCAGGCTGAGTAGTTCGCTCAGCTGGGGCGTTGAGACATTAACTAACGATCGGTAGTAAAATGTCAAGCCATTTTGCTACCGAGGGTTCCAATATTGTGTAATGTGACTAAAGTATGGGTATGAGTGGCACGAATACGCGGTCCCGAGGCCGGCCACGGCTCTTCGATGAAGACGCCGTTTTGGATGAATTGACCGAGCTTTTCTGGCGAAAGGGCTACTCCCAGACCTCGATGGCCGATCTCGTCGACGCCAGCGGCGTCCACAAATCGAGCCTCTACAGCACCTTCGGCACCAAGGAAGAGCTGTTTGCCAAGATCCTCCAACGCTACCTCGCCGAGCGGATGGACATGTTCTCGAAGCTCGTCGAGCAGGCCGGGCCCGGGATCGACGGAATCCACGCCTTCCTCGAGATGCTGCGAGGCGACCTCGTCTCGGGGACCGGCCAATGGGGCTGCCTCCTCGTCAACAGCTCGAGCGAGCTCAGCGGAACCGCCCCCGGCTTCGAAGACTTCGGCGTCGCGTTTCGCAAGGCACTACGCGAGCGACTTCGAGGACTCATCCGTCAAGCGGAGCCCGAGGGAACCGCCAACAACAGCGTTACCGACCAACGAACCGATCTGTTCATGACCTTCATGTTGGGTCTCAACCTCACCGTCAGGGGCGGCGCCGACGAAAACGAAATCGGCCGGGTCATCGACGCCATGCAGGCCACGGTCGACACCTGGCGATAAAGAGCTCGACCGAATCGGGCTGAGCAGATGCGTGAGAGGTTCTCAGATGGGGCAAGGTGGACGTCGAGGGGACCGATAGGACGTGGTACCGTTCCGAGATGAGTAGACGATTGGCTTCCTTCGCGTCCCCCAGCGGCTAACCATATCGTCTCGAGGTTCAACCGCCGACGTAGCGGGTCACCAGCGCAACAACCTCCTCGGCGACAGATCAGCGCTCCGCCAGAGACCGTATTCCCGCTGTGCTGCCCAGTTGAAGAGTACAAGTGGATCCCGGGCTGGAAGTGCCATCTGGCGCACTGCCCGAACGACAAGGTCGAGCTCGGGACCGTCTTTCGGGAGATCTTCTCCGCACCATTCCTGCTAGGGAAGGCGTCGGGCGAGACAACTTGGACTGCGGTGCTCCACGAACCAGAGAACTATCGGCTGCATTTCAAGCTGGAGAATGCGCACTCGTCGTCGCTGTACAAGATCGAGCTAGCGGACGATGGGAGTGGAGGAACGACCTCGACCTTGGAGCTCGCGTATCGCGCGCTCGATGACGCCGGAAACGCCCTCGCGGCAAAGGCTCTACAGGAGAAGATCGAGATCATGCTGGAGCTGCTCGGACTGATGTTGAAGACCTATTGCGAAAAGGGAAGGATGATTTCGACTCTCGAGCTGCAGAAGGCGGTCTCCGCTGAGCGCGTGCTTTCCTTGGCCGATAAGATCCGCATGGGTATGAACCGTCTGCTGATGTTGCATTTCAAAGATCAGGACCGTGCGCGCTTCATGCGCCAGTTCAGAAGCGGCTGAGAAGATCTAACCGACGTCAACCAGGAAGCCCGAGCAGGAGACCCCTCGCCTTCCCAGGTTCGATTCCTGCAGCCTAAGAACAGGCCGCGCGGACTGTTGAAAACGCAGCCGAAATGCCGGTTTTCGCGGTGTGGGTTGTAGGTGTTGGAAAGCAGGCGGGTTTTGGAGGGGCCGCCGGTCCCCCCAGGATTTTGACTCGGGGACAGCGGTGGCTAGGGTCGTGGCCATGACACTCTTTCGAGCTGCGGCGCCGTTGGCGCTTGGATTGGCGGTTTTGGTGGCGGGATGCGGTTCCTCTGACCAGTGCGTGAACGGCGCCGGACCGATCGTTTCCCAAACACTCGATCTGTCAACCCTCACCGGCTTCGACTTTCAGGTCGGAGGTGAGGTGAACGCCGTCCCGGGCGAGACCCAGCAAGTCATGGTTCGAGGCGACCAGAATGTGATCGATCTCCTCAATCGGGACGTCGTCAATGGCATTTGGGAAATCGGCTTCACACAGTGCGTTCAGAACATCAGCCAGTTCCGCGTCGAGATCACCGTGCCAGAGCTCGACAGTGTGGAGCTGTCCGGGGCCGGCACGGTCACCGCGGAGACCGGGGCCCGTAGCCTCGATACAATTCTGAGTGGAGCGGGAACCGTGACGCTGTCCGGTCAAACCACGAATCAGCAGGTGTCGCTCGAAGGATCAGGAACAATCGAAGCATTCGACCTCACGACCGACGAAACCAGCGTCTTTTTGACCGGGCAGGGCACCGTCAACGTGACCGCCAACGAACGCCTCAACGTCGACCTCCTTGGCGCAGGCGCGGTCTTCTACAAGGGCGACCCCCAACTGAACGTGCGCATCACCGGCGCCGGCAGCGTGGTCGACGCGAATTAGCCGCCGAGCGCCCAGATCGAAGCGGTCCGCGCGACCTGGGGATTGCGAAAGAAGCCATCTGCGCTCCCCGGTCGTCACAAAGGGGCGGGGTGGACACTGAGCCGACGCCGCCTACCCGGCATAGCCCGCCGCCCGATCCACTTGGTCAGCGGCACCAGGAACAAGGCGCCGATGGTCAGGATGGGCAGGAAAATGGCCGCGAGCAATAGCGGGTCGATGTGGTGCGGCCGCATCATCAGCGTCAGGATGAGCGGCACGACGCTGGCCAACGAGACGCCTATGACGAGTCGCTGCGACGTCAGGATTCGGAGGATGGTCAGGTCTTCGGAG
>Ga0316198_10002746_pt1 | contig 10608 bp, 6 predicted proteins | sample OudBieAanoxic_MG_FD_204935 | JGI IMG/M metagenome (GOLD analysis project Ga0316198, IMG submission 204935) | Coastal sediment microbial communities from Oude Bieten Haven, Netherlands - site A anoxic | ecosystem: Environmental > Aquatic > Marine > Coastal > Sediment | place: Netherlands... | reverse complement strand
ACCCCTCCACCCGCCCGCCCTCAGAAATTCAGGTCGACGTCGCTTCGCTCCGGCGCCTCTGGATTTCTGAAGGCGTGAGGAAATAACCCATCGCTAGTCGGCGGGAAGTGCGGGATCCACACTCGCTCGGAAATGCAAGAGGTGCTTCAAAGCGGCTGACGGGGCACCTGGAAGACTGCCCCCACAATCCTCCGTCAGATCGTCGAAGTCTGGCGTTGTGGCGGTAGGGCGCTCGTCCGCTCGCCAAGGAGGTGGACATAGTTGGCAAGTATTCTCGAGATCGTGTGCTTCCCGGGATCTGACAAGAGGCGGATGAATTGGAACAGTAACCGTGGTAGCTTCGATCAGCCGGTGTTTCATGACACAAAAAGACGACTCAATCAGGCAGCCGAGCTCGACCGGTCTCCCCGTGTGGACTGCGTTTGGCCTGGGTGCGATCCTCATAGTCGTCGATCTCGGTACGAAAAAGCTCGCCACCGCACATCTGCCGTACGGGGAAACGGTGCAAACAGCGGTTCCTTTTCTGTCGTGGAAACTCACCTCAAACACAGGTGGGCACTATCTGTTCGGGCAGATTGGGGAGTGGGTGCCGCAGCGGGTCTACATGGCGGTCGCGGGAGCCGTTGTGATGCTGTTTGTCGTATTTCTCGCCCGCAATGCTCGTAGGTTGCACGTCTCGCCGTTGCGAGCCGTCCATATGGGCCTAATTGCAGGTCTTCTCGGATCCTATGGAAACAGTCTCGAGGCGGTTCTTACAGGCAAGGTGACGGACTTTTTTGTAGTCCGGCCCTTCCCATGGCCCTCAAACCTGAGCGATCAGTTTCTAACCCTCTCGCAGCTGTTGGTGCTGCTCTGGTGGTTTCTCTCAACGCGACCAGGGGACGATCGACCCTGACACCCCGTCAAGTGTGCATCCTCGTGATGTTCGCTCCTGCTCATTCACACTGAGTGACATGCTCTACGATCCACCGACACGGCAGGCCCGTGTGCTTGAAAGTTCCTTCGTCAGTACCCTCGTTACTCATTTTCCGAACTTGCCGAAGAGCTCGGCGAGCTCGGCGGCGTCGAGCCCTTCCCACGGTTCGCCGCTGGCGAGACAGAGGAGCACCATCTTGGATGCCTTGTCGAGGACGTTGATCCGGTCCAGCGCGGTAGACGGATCCGGGGCGTGGGCGATGCAGCCGTGGTAGCGCCACAAGATGGTGTCGGCGCCGTTTCGCACCGCCCTCGCCGTGGCGGCGCCGAGTTCATTGGAACCAGGAAGGAGGTAGGGAATGAGGGTGGCACCTCGGGGCGCGAAGATCTTGGCCTCGGGGTGGGTCATCCACAGCAGACGGTTGAGCTCGTCCGGATCTGCGCACCGCCTGAGGTGGCTGATCGTGGCAAGGTGGGTCGGGTGGGTGTGGAGGATCGCGCGGCTCGACGACCCCTGGTGGTGCAGAATCGAGTGGATTTCGAGGTGGCTCGGGAGCTCGGAGGTCGGGTTGACGCCGCGGGCGCTGAAGATCAGCGAGTTCCAGCTGATACGATCACCACCACTTGAGACCTCGACCAGACAGACCTTGTCCTCGGGGGAGTTCCGAAAGTCGCGGAACCGCGAACCCGTTGCGGTGACGAGGAACCGGCGGCCGGCGATGGCCGGCAGCGGCATCGGGAGATCCTGCCCCGTCCGTCCTCTCGAGAGAGGAACCTTGATCAACGACGTGACATCGGCGGAGATGTTTCCGGCGCTCGCCTCGGCCCATCCGAGGTCCCAGAGATGACCGGCGACATCGGCAAACTCGCGAAGGATCGGTTCGAGTGGTTTGGGAATCGTACCCGGCATCGGATGATCATCGCACGAGCCCGGAGTGGAGTCACCACTGTGATCAGTGATCGGCCCATCGCATCATCGCAGCCCACAGATCACACAGATAGAAACAGATTGATTCATCGCGCCATCGCATGTATTACCGCAGATAGACGCAGATGCCATCGCAAGCATCCCAGGGTTGCATCGCAAAGGGCGCCAAGAGCACCCATCGCAAAGACACGCAAAGCCATCGCAATCGAGTATGGGCAGACGGAGGTTTGGACGGCTTCTGACTTCGTGGTGTCGCGCCTCTGACGGGAAGGTGACTGAAGGGCCGGCTGGAAGCCCGCCCCCACAACCGTCGCATCGCAATGGGTCCATTGTGGGGTAGGCATCCTGCCTGGCCGTAGGGTGGGCCTGGGCCCACCATCAGACGCGTCCCGGTAGGTAACGCGATGCCACGCGAGTCAGCCGATCTCCAATCAGAGCAATGCCGGCTCTCAATTGCGATGATGCGATGGAATCTGCGATGGACCTATCTGCGTTGATCTGCGCAATCTGCGGTTTTTCCGAGCGATGGTGCGATGAAATCTGTGTCCATCTGTGTGATCTGTGGGCTACATTGTCCTTGCGACGCTGCGATGGCTATCTGCGTCAATCAGCGTGATCTGCGGGCAATATGCGATGGTGCGCTGGATTTATCTGCGTTGATCTGCGCTATCTGTGGTTTCTCCGAGCGATGGTGCGATGAAATCTGCGTCCATCTGTGTGATCTGTGGGCTGCAGCATCCCTGCGATGGTGCGATGCTCCTATCCAGCATCCAGCAGCGCGCTACAATCAACCCATGACCAACCAAGAAACCTTCACAGGCGGCTGTCTCTGCGGCGCGGTTCGTTTCGAAGTTGCGGCGCCGACCAAGTGGTGCGCGCACTGCCACTGCAGCTTGTGCCGGAGTGCGCACGGCGCCGCTTTCGTGACCTGGTTCGGAGCGGCGAACGAACAGTTTCGATTCACCAGCGGTGAGGATGAAGTGGGTTGGTACTCATCGACCCCGGAGGCGAGGCGCGGTTTCTGCCGTACCTGCGGTAGCACGATCTTCTTCATCAGCGAGCGCTGGCCCGGCGAGACCCACATCGCGCTCGCCCACATGGACGGCCCCATCGATCGCGACCCAAAGGCCCACGTCTTCTACGACACCCACGTCGAGTGGGTCAACATCGGCGATGACCTCAAGAAGCTCGGCGGCCCATCGGGCACGGAGGCGATCGAGTCACCCGTCTGAACGCCGAACGACCCATTCATGCGTTCAGACACCAGCTCATGCGCTGGACCACCAAGTCATTCCGCGGAGCGGCCTGCGATTGTGTGGCCTCAGCCGTCGGCTCTGGCCTCCTCGCCATCGAAGACCTCGGCCGGGCCGTCCCGGTAGAGCCGGGGGTCCTCGCTCGGGGTGAATCCGCACCGCGGGCACGGGTCGGGCCCGAGTTCCTCGAGGCCAACACCCATCCAGGTGATGTATTCCTCACCGCACTTCAGGCATGTCACGACGATGCTGTCGATCTTGGTCGCCATGGTGACCTCCAAGTCGTGGGGAGTCGCTCCTGCCGACAATGTGGGTTCAGGAAGAGTGGCTGGCAAGGGTGGGTGGTCGTCACTCGTGAGTCGTGACTCGTGGCCGTGCAGCTTGGTGGCAAGTCGGCCCAGGGAGGAGCAGACCACCGGGACCGGAAACCGACCGATCCGGGCGCCGGCCCGCGTTGTCAACCGCTCGACCAGGCGGTGGTGTCGCCGCTTTCGAAGTCGTCGAGGAACAGGGTTGACGCGTCCGATCCTGTCTCATGGGCGCCGATATCGATCACGGCGTCGCCGTCTCCATCTCCATCGAAGGGTCTGCCGGCGCCCCGTTGATCGCGCTGGGGCGCTCCGTCGTTGTCGCCGGTGTCGATGGCGGGGCTTCCGGGAATCAGCAGGTGGCTTCGGGTCGTTCCGCCGTGGAAGGCGAGTGGCCCGAGGCCCACATCGGGAACGATGCGGTCTCTCCTTGCGTGGTGATCGGCAAAGCACGTGTCGGTGTCTGAAAGGTTGTTCCCGAGCGAGGTGATGGACCGGTCGACGCAATTCGGCGATGCGTTCTCGGCGATGATGGTGTGCTGCATCTTGTTGTCCTCGGCGGCGAGCACGAACCCAAAGATCCCGGCCCGGTTGTCGGCGACGGTGCAGTTCATGAGCTGCGATGGGCCGAGGACCCGGCTGAAGGCGTCGGTGGAAATGTTCCCGCTCACGGTGGAGTTTCGAAGACCGGCGGTGATCCCCTCCATCGGGACCGGTTGTATGGCGATGGCGGCGTCGGAGCCCGCGGTGTTGCCGATGATGGCGGATTCTTCCACGATCAAGATGCCGCCGGCGTTGGAGATCCCGCCGCCGTCGAAGACGGCGGTGTTTCCCGAGATCTCGCAGCCGAGGACAAAGAGGGTGCCGCCGCCGTTGAAGACGCCCCCGCCGAGCGAGGCATGCCCGTTTGTGATGTGCAGGTCCTCGAGGGCGGCGGTCGGTCCGCACTCGAAGGAGACGGTCGATCCGGCTCCACCGCCATCGACGATGGTCGGCGAGCTCTTCGATCCCCGGATCACGAGGTCCCGGTCGATCACGAGGTTCTCCTGGTAGATCCCGGGGGCCGCAACGACGGTGTCGCCGGTCGAGGCTTTGTCGACGGCGGCCTGGATTGTGAGGCACGGTGTGGTCTCCGACAGACAGTCGTTCAGGTCGTCACCCGAGGTGGCGGCGTAGAAGGTCTCGGCCGGGACGGTGGTGAACTGAATCTCAGCGCTCGCTCTGCTGACGACGGTGTTCTTGTTGTAGGGGTGTGGGTACTTCGTGACGCGAACACGCGCGTTGTAGGTCGTGGCCGGTTCGAGGGGCCCGATGATTCCAAACGTGACGGACTCGTCGCCGACGATGGCAGTGGCCGCCACCCGCTCCCATGGCCCATCGGGCCCGGCGGAGACAAAGGTCTCGTAGGTTCCGTACTCGCCGTCTGAAACGGGTGTCCAATTCAAGGTGGCGAAACTCGAAGCGGGTGCGGCGAGCGCCACCTCGGTTGGTGGTTCGGTTTGATTTCGCCAATAGTACTGACAGGCGTCGAGCTGGGCGATCAGCACCGGGTCGGTGGTGAAGAGGGCGTTCCCGCTGATTCTTAGCGAGCCGCCGCCGTCGCAGTAGATTCCCAGGGTCGCGGGGATCTCTCCCTCGAACTTGTTGGCGCCGAGTTTCAGGGTGTGGAGATTCGGGTGGTTCCCAAGCGCGGGTGGGATCTGGCCGCCGAGCCGATTGAGCGTGAGATCGAGTTCCCAAAGGGTCTGGATCGCGATCAGCTCATGCGGGACCGTTCCCGTGAAATCGTTGTCGGCGAGAAGGAGTCTTCTGAGGGCGGTCATTCCCTCGACGGCCGCGGGGATCTCGCCCGAGAGACGGTTTGATTGCAGATACAGGGTTTGCAGACCAGTGAGGTTCCCAAGGGACGTGGGGAGCGGTCCGCTGAGGTCGTTGTTCCCGAGATAGAGAGACGACAAATTGACCAGGTTGCCGAGCTCGGTGGGGATGGCTCCCGTCAACTGATTCTCGCCCAGATCGAGATTCCCAAGCGAGGTCAGGCCGCCGATCTCTGCCGGGATGGGACCGGTCAATCGGTTTCGAAAAAGGCTGAGAACGGCGAGCTGGTTCAGGTTTCCGATCTCGGGAGGAATCGCACCGGTGATGAAGTTCTCGGTGAGGTCAAGAACCTGCAGACCGGTGAGGTTGCCGATCTCAGGCGGTAACGGCCCACTGAGGTTGTTGTAATTCATAAAGATATACGCAACCGTTGTATCAGCTGCGTCGCACCACACTCCATCCCACGAGCACTCGGTTCCCACCGGACCGAGCCAGTTCCAGGAGTAGTTCCAGGTCGGACCGGAGGTGCTGTCGTACAGTGCGATGAGAGCCGCTCGTTCCGATGGCGGGATCGCCGCCTCTCCGGTCGAGGGGAGCAGCAGGAACAGGCCGGCGACGAGAAGTACCGGCAAACGGCGATGGACGATCATGAAAGGTCCTCGATTGTGCTTCATCCGCGTCCCTGTCCCCTTCGCCGATCGATGATTCGTCATGGGACGACCACCGACCACGCCGTCGCGTCACCACGTTCAAACCCGTCCGAAAAAACCGGCTCTGGCATGTCGCCGAGCTCGAAGGCGCCGAGGTCGGTTCGTGCAACTCCGTCGCCGTTGCCGTCCATCGGGCGTGGAATCCCTCGTTGGTCTGCCGCCGGCGCACCGTCGTCGTCCCCGCTGTCGATGGCGGGGCTGCCCGGAGCGAGTGCGTGGGTTCGAGTCGGTCCACCATTCGACCCGAGAGGTTCGAGGAGGGCTGCGAAGATGACCCGGTTCTCTTCGTATGGGTAGAAGCACTCGTCGCCGTCGGAGATGTTGGGGTGGTGAAAAATCCCGGTCGGAGCGCGGCAGTTGGGCGACCGGTTGTCGGCGATGATGGTGTTGTGCACCGAGCTGACGGGTTCGTTGTAGGGCCACTGGGTGCCGCCTTCGAGGATGAAGCCGTGGACTCCGGCGCGGTTGTCCGTGATCGTACAGCTCATCAGCGTCGAAGGAGAAATGACCCGGCTGTACGCGTTGGTCGATGTGTTGCCGCTGAGGGTCGAGTTGCGAAAACCGGTGATCCCGGGCTGGATCTCGGTCGCGGGGGTCCCGATGACCGCATCCGAGCCCGCGAGGTTCTCGGCGATGGTGGAGTTTTCGACAACCAGCAGCCCGCCCTGGTTGAAGAAGGCGCCGCCTTCGAAGAGGGCGCGATTCCCGTGGACCTCGGAGTCGAGGACAAAGAGGGTGCCGCCGCTGTTGAAGACGCCCCCTCCGTACGACGCCAGCCCGTTGGTGATGTGGAGGTTCTGCAGGGTGACCGTGGATCCGTTGCCGACGAAGACCGCGGGGGCGGTTTCGCGGCCATCGATCACCGGTGGCGTCCCGGTCGACCCCTGAAGAACGAGATCCTTGTTGACCACGATGTTCTCTTCATAGGTTCCGGTGGCAATCTTCACGGCGTCGCCGGATTGGGCCCGGTCGACGGCCGCCTGGATCGTGCGGCAGGGAAAGAGCGGGACGAGGCATTGGTTTTGGTCGTCACCGGTCACGGCGACGTGAAAGGTGTCGGCCGGCAGGGTCGTGAAGACCAGCTCGGGGCCCGGATCGCTGACGACGGTGTTGGGATTCCACCCGCCCGGGTAGGTGACCGAACGGAGGACCGCGTGGTAGGTGGTCGCGGGTTGAAGAGGTCCGGCAGTCATGAGATCGGCGCTCTTGTCATCGAGCAGAGCTGTCGTGGCGATCCGCCGGTAGGGCCCGCCGGGAGTGGTGGATACCAGAACCTCGTAGGAACCGTCGTCGGTCCACTCGATTGGCGTCCACCCCAGGGTGATGGTTCGTGACCCGACATGGAGGATCACCGGGTCGTGAGGCGAGGTCCCCTGGGTCTCCCACTCGGCGCCGCAGGCCGTGAGGGTGGCGGCCAGGCTCGGGTCCGAGGTGTAGAGCGCGTTCCGGTCCATGGCCAGCGAACCGCCGTTGTCGCAGAAGGCAACCAGGGATGCGGGGATCTCCCCCCTGAACTTGTTGTCGGTGAGATCGATGGACCCGACGTTGGGCATCAGACCCAGGATAAATGGGATTTCGCCGCCCAGTCTGTTGTTCGCGAGGTCGAGGATCTGGATCTCCGGGTGGTTTGCCAGCGCAGGCGGGATGGTCCCGGTGAGATCGTTGTAGGCCAGCGAGAGGTATGTGAGCTGCGGCCAGGTCCCCAGAGAGTCCGGGATCTCCCCCGACAGGCGGTTGAAAGAGAGCGAGAGAGACTCCAGGTTTGCGAGATCACCAAGACCCGGGGGGATCGGTCCCGTGAGTGCGTTCCTCCTGAGCGAAAGATGGGTGAGGTTTTCGAGGTTTGCGATTTCGGGCGGGATCCACCCCTGGAGATTGTTGGTGCCCAGGTCCAGGGTTCTGAGATTGGACAGATTGCCGATCTCGGATGGGATCGGTCCTGAAAGAACGAATGAATCCGAGATGTCCAGGAACTCGAGTTGGCCCAGGTTGCCGATTTCTGGTGGGAGCGATCCGTCGAAATAGCAGCTGCCAAGATCGAGCTCGACCAATTGCGTGAGGTTGCCGATGGCCGCCGGAAACGTCGTGCGAAGCGTGTTGCCGTGAAGGGAAAGAACCCTGAGATTGATGAGGTCAAAAAGCTCGATCGGCAGCTCACCGCCGAGAGAATTGCTTCTGAGTATCAGGACTTCGAGATCCGCGAGATCTCCGATCTCGGGCGGAAGTGCGCCGTCCAACCTGTTGTAGGTGAGATCGATTTCGATCACCGAGGTCGAGCTCGCGTTGCAGGTCACGCCGTGCCACCAGCACTCGGTTCCGGGTGATCCCAGCCAGCCGTCGTTGTCGGTCCAGAGGGGACCATCGGTGTTGTTGTAGATGGCGATCAGAGCGTTGCGCTGCGAGGTGGGGATGGCCGACTCGGCACCGACCGGCAGCAGGCTGACGAGGGCAGCTGCAACGATGAAGGCCGAGTGAATCCGGCGGGAGCCTCTGAGCCGGCGCGGGGTATCCGGTTTCACGGAATTGGAGAGCATGCACTTCATCGGTGTCCGTCCTTGGCCGATCCGGGATCCGGCGGCCCCTCGGGGACCGCGCTCGACCATCGGGTCGGGTCGCCGGATTCGAATCCGTCTCCGAAGATCCACACCGGGAGGCTGCCGTACTCGTAGGCGCCGGCGTCGACTACAACGATTCCATCACCGTCTCCATCCACCAACCGGATGAATCCACGTTGATCATGAGTCGGCGATCCGGTGTTGATGCCGGCGTCGATGGCGGGGCTGCTGGGAAGCAGAGGGTGGGTTCTGGTGGGTCCGCCGTGATCCGCCAGCGGCCCGAGCATGGCGTCGGTGACCACAAGATCACCCTGTCGGTTCCAGAATCTGAAACATTCCTCCGAGTCCGTGACGTTGCGTCCCAATGAAATACCGTCGAGCCCGACATCGACACAGTTTGGTGAGTGGTTCGCGGCGACGATCGCGTGCAGGAAACGGCTTCCCTCGCGCTCGATGATATAGCCCCGGCTACCGGCTCGATTGTCGGTCACTGTGCTGTTCATCAGGGTCACGGGGCCCATGACCCGGCTGAAGATGTCGTTGGCGATGTTGCCGCTGAGCGTCGAGCTTCGAAACCCCACCGAGCCGGGTTGGACCTCGCTGAGAGGTTGGGAGACCACCGCATCGGATCCGGCCGTGTTCTCCGCAATGGTGGAATCCTCGACCACGACGGCGCCGCCGCGATTATGAATGGCGCCGCCGTCGGCGGTGGCCCGGTTGCCCGAGATCTCGCCGCTGAGAACAAAGACCGTACCGCCGCCGTTGAACACCCCCCCGCCCTGGCCGGCCTCGCCGTTTGAGATGATCAGACGGTCGAGGGCCGTGACGACGCCGCTTCCGACCGCAACCGCGGATCGCAGGTGCAGGCCATCGACGATGGTCGGAGCAGCCGTTGCCCCTTCGATCACAAGGTCTCTTTCGATGGTGAGGTTCTCCGAGAACGTTCCCGGCCCGATCCTCACGGTGTCACCGGATTCGGTTTTATTGATGGCGGTCTGGATGAACCTACAGGCCGACGACGGCGTCAGACAATCATTCTGATCGCTGCCCGAGACGGCCACGTGATAGACCGTCGCCGGTGGAGTCGAGAACGCCACCTCGGCGCTGGGTGTGCTGACGATGTTGTTTTTCTGGTACCGGTTGGCGTAGTTCATGGATCTCACGACCGCGACGTACGAGCTTCCGGGCTCCAGAGGACCGGCGATGGCCGTCGCGACACCCTTGTCGAAGAGCAGGGCGGTGCTGGGGATGCGCCGGTAGGGGCCTCCGGGGGTCGTGCCGACCAGGACCTCGTAGGTGCCGTCCTCGGTCCAGGTGATGGGAGTCCATTCCATGGTCACGAATCGCGGTGTCGCAGCGACGACGTGGAGATCGGCGGGGGGGATCCCCTGAATGCGCCAGTCGCGGAACGACCCGCAGGTATCGAAGATCGCGGCCAGGGACGGATCGGATGTCCAGAGTCCGTTGTACTCGAGGCTGACGTTGGTCATGCCACAGAAGTCGGCAAACGAGGCTGGAATCTCTCCCTCAACACGGTTGGAGCTCAGCTCGAGTGTGTAGAGTCCGGCAAGACCGGCGAGCTCTGGAGGGAGCGTTCCGGAGAGGTGATTGTCGCTGAGGCTGAGGTTATAGAGGTCTCCCAGGTTTCCAAGCTCCGGGGGGATGCCACCCGTGAGTTCGTTTCCCGTCAGGTTGATGGTTCGAATCGAAGGAAGGCCGGCGAGTTCGGTAGGGATCTCTCCGGAGAGAGAGTTGTCCTGGAGATAGAGAGCGGCCAAAGAATCGAGGCCCCCGATCTCCGGGGGGATCTCACCCGTGAGTCGGTTGGTTCGGAGATCGAAAACAAGAAGCGTTGTCAGACTTCCGATCTCCGGCGGGATCGAACCTGTGATTCCACTGTCGTTGAGGTAGATGTATTCGATGCTGGCAAGGGACCCCAGACCGGGGGGCAGCGGGCCGTTGATCTCGTTGCTGCTGAGATAGAGCCATTTCAACGATGCCAGATCACCGATCTCATCGGGGATCGGGGCGGTGATCTCGCACCCGGACATTCGCAGGGTCTCGAGATTGACCAGGTTTCCCAACTCAGGCGGAATGGGTCCGTTGAGGTCGCGGAGTTCC
>Ga0316198_10002745_pt1 | contig 10610 bp, 9 predicted proteins | sample OudBieAanoxic_MG_FD_204935 | JGI IMG/M metagenome (GOLD analysis project Ga0316198, IMG submission 204935) | Coastal sediment microbial communities from Oude Bieten Haven, Netherlands - site A anoxic | ecosystem: Environmental > Aquatic > Marine > Coastal > Sediment | place: Netherlands... | reverse complement strand
GTCGCTGACACTGCCGCTGCCCCTCCCCTACGGATCCGTGCACCCATCTTCATCCAAGTCCCGCCCTTCGATCGCCTCCTCGTTTGGGCACTTGTCGTCTGCGTCGGGGATGAAGTCGTTGTCGTTGTCTGGATCCATGCAGCCGTCGGCATCTTCGAAACCATCGAAGTCTTCGGGGAGCCTCGGACACTCGTCGCGCGAGTCCGGAATCCCGTCTGCGTCGAGATCGTCGGTTTGCGGGGACCAAGAAACGCCGACGATGGCGCGAAAGCGCGGTTGGCCGAGTCCTCGCACGAAACCCATGCCGATCGCGGCGGTCATCGTCACGTGGTTCTTGGTCCAGCGAACGCCGACGTCGCCTTCGAGCGTATTGGTGCTCTTTCCTCGAAACGAAGTGGTGCCGCGGAGCTCGAGAAGCCCGAAGAGGTCCTTGGCGGGAGGAATCGGCGGCTTCAGCGAGAAGCCGTACTGAAACTCCTGCCCCAGGGTGTCGACGCCGAAGCTGCGGGGGCTCACCCGGTAGCGCCAACCTAACATCATGCCTGCGCCAGCGCCGAGGAGATGAAAGTCGGCGAGCAGCTGCGCGTCAAACGAGAACTGGCCTTCGCTTGCGTAAAAGCTCGAGCTCCCGATCGGAACCGGGAACGTGAGCAAAAGACCCATGCCGGGACCGTCGGGACGGTTCTGGGTCTTTTCGGTCTTCTCCCCGAAGAACCGAACCTTCGTCGTAAACCGCGGGTCTTCGACGGCAAATCCGGTGAACGACCTCGGAACGTCGTTCGTAGGATCCACGGTCTCTCCATTCTGATAGAGAACCAGCGGCACTTCCAACGCCAGTGACCAACGCCCAAAGAGGCCGACCTCGAAGAACAAGTCCCCGGTCAGGCGATTGTCGATGAGCTGATCGCCCGTTCCATTGTCGTATCGAATGCGCAGCGGACGGTTGGAGTACCAGGTGTAGAGGCCGAGATTGTAGCGAGCGTGCCCCAACGTCGCGCTCCCGTTGAAACCGAGAAAACCAAAACGGTCGAGCGATGGCCGAAAGCGCTCGATGTTGATCTCCTGTGCCGACACCTCAGCCGAGACTGTCAGCACCACGAGCGAAGCGAACAGCGCGGTCCAGCGTGTCATCTGACCTCGGGGCCTCCCAAGAGGTGGGTCGTGCGAACGTTCTTCAACGCTGCGAGCATGCTTTGGCGTACCTTGGGCGCGCGCTTTTCGAGGTCGTCGAGAAGCTCTTTGACCTGCTGACGCCAAAGGTTTTCCTGGGAGCCGCAGAGGTTGCAGGGAATGATCGGGAAGTCCAAGTAGCGGGAGTATGCCGCAATGTCCCGCTCCGAGGAGTAAAGCAGCGGGCGAATCACGGTATTGCGTCCGTCGTCGCTCACGAGCTTCGCCGGCATCGCGCTCAGGGACCCATTGAACATCATGTTCAACATGAGCGTTTCGATCGCGTCGTCACGATGATGTCCGAGCGCGATTTTCGTGCAGCCGAGTCTCTCCGCAGCGTTGTAGAGGATGCCTCTCCGAAACCGCGAGCAGAGGCTGCAGTAAGTCTGGCCCTCGGGGATGCGCTCGGTCACCAGTTGATAGGTGTCCTTGCGAATGATTTGGTGCGCGTAGCCCTGCTCGAGCAACCAGACCTCGAGCGCCGTCCCGTCGTACCCGGGCTGGCCTTGATCGAGGTGAACCGCGATGAGCCCGAACGGCACCGGCGCTCGTCGACGCGCCCGCTCCAAGAGGTGCAGCAGGGTATAGCTGTCCTTGCCGCCGCTGATCGCGACCATCACGCGGTCGCCAGGCGCAATGAGCCCGAAATCCGCTATGCACTGCCCCATCTCGCGAGCGAGTCGCTTCTCCAACGCGGCTTGACCCACGCAAGATGGGTACTCGGCGAGCGCCGCGGCTGCAAGGCTCGCCGTCACTTCGATCTTCGGAGGGCGACGGCGCGCGCATGCGCCTCCAACCCCTCGAGCCGAGCAAGCCCTTCGAGGAGGTCGGCTTGGCGTGTGATCGCGGCCTGAGAGTAGCGAATGAGTGACGACCTGACGACGAAATCATAGACGCCCAACGGGGACGCGAAACGGACGGCACCACCTGTGGGCAGCACGTGACTCGGCCCGGCCGCGTAGTCGCCGGCGGCTTCCGGCGTGTGATAGCCGAGGAAGATGGCGCCGGCGGCCCCGATTCTTCCGAGCATCGCTTCTGAATCTGCAACAGCAAGGCTCAAGTGCTCGGCCGCAAGCGCGGTGGCCGCTCGGCCCGCCTCTTCGAGGTCGTTGACGATGAAGCAGTAGCCGTTGTTGCGCACGGACTGCTCGGCGATTGCTTTTCGCGGCAGCGTTGCGAGTTGTCGTTTGAGGGCGGCATCGACCGCGTCCGCCTGAACGCGCGAGAGAACGAGCGCAAGTGGATAGGCCGCCTCGTCGTGCTCTGCCTGCGACAAGAGGTCCGCGGCGACGATCTCCGGATCCGCGTCATCGTCCGCCACGACCAGGATCTCGCTTGGGCCGGCGATCGAGTCGATGTCGACGACGCCGAATACGAGCCGCTTTGCGCAGGCGACGTAGATGTTGCCCGGACCGACGACCTTGTCGACACGGGGAATCGACTCGGTGCCGTATGCGACCGCCGCGATGGCTTGCGCGCCGCCCGCGTCGACGACCTCGGTCACGCCGGCAATCTCCGCAGCCGCTAAGATCTCGGGAGTCGGATTCGGCGTGATCAACACAATGCGTTCGACCCCGGCGACGGTCGCTGGAATCGCGGTCATCAATACCGTGGACGGATAGCGGGCTTTGCCACCCGGCGCGTATACGGCCGCCGCGGCCACCGGCTTGACGCGCTGACCGAGCTCGATCCCGTCTTCTTCATAACGAAACCCCGGGTCCCGCTGATGCTCGTGGTAGCGTCGAATCCGATCGCCTGCCGCGGCCAAGGCCTCGCGGACGGCGGGGTCGACCGCACGCGCCTCCTTCAACCAAGCATCGCGATTCAGCACGAGCGACGGAGGCCGCCGGCGATCGAAGCGTTCGGTGTACTCGAACACTGCCTCGTCGCCTCGCTCACGAACCGCATCGAGAATCGCGCGCACGGCGGGCTCGACCCGGGCAAGATCTTCGTCGCCGCGTCGGCTCAAAGACGCCAAAGTATCTTCGTAGCCGCTTTGGCCTTGCTCGAAAATCGTGAGCATTTGCTAGTTCTAGCGGGCGCGACAACGGGGTCAACCACGCAACCTTGCCCTCTGGGCCGGAAAGTGCTCAGACTTCGCCGATCATGAACGTACGCGTGTACAACACCCTGACGGGCCAAAAAGAGCCCTTCGAGCCCGCCGACCCGAACCACGCCCGCGTCTACGTCTGCGGCCCCACGGTCTACGACTACGCTCACCTGGGCCATGCTCGTTGCTATGTCGTGTACGACGTGCTGGTGCGCCACCTTCGCAGTGATGGCTTGAAGGTCACGTACGTTCGCAACATCACCGATGTCGACGACAAGATCCTCAAGCGTGCCGCAGAAACCGGCACGGAGCCGACCGAGCTCGCAGCGCGTTTCGCGGCGGCCTATTCGGAAGACATGCATCGGCTTGGCAACCTCGAACCCGACATCGAGCCACGCGTCAGCACGCACCTCGAAGACATCGTTGCCTTGGTGCAACGGCTGATCGACGGCGGTCACGCCTACCTTGCGGATGGCGACGTCTATTTCTCGGTCGAATCGTTCCCCGAGTACGGCAAGCTCAGCCACCGTGACCTTGGCAAAATGAAGGTCGGTGCGAGCGACCGGCTCGACGACGCACAGACCGCGCGCAAACGGCATCCCGCGGACTTCGCTCTTTGGAAGAAGAGCGAAGTCGATGCCTGGGGTTGGGAAAGCCCCTGGGGGCGCGGTCGTCCCGGCTGGCACATCGAGTGCTCGGCGATGTCGATGAAGCACCTCGGCGACACGCTGGACCTGCACGGGGGCGGGCTCGACCTGGTGTTCCCGCATCACGAAAACGAAATCGCGCAAAGTGAGGCCGCTACCGGCAAACCGTTCTCGCGTTGCTGGATGCACAACGGATTCGTCGAAGTCGACAAGGAGAAGATGAGCAAGAGCCTCGGCAACTTCTTCACGGCGCGAGATCTCTTTGATCGCGTCGAGCCCGAGGCGATCCGTTACTTCATGATGACGGTCCACTACCGGGCTCCACTCAACCTCGACTGGAATCTGGACGAGGCCGGCAACGTGACCGGATTTCCCCAATTCGAGGAAGCCGAGCGGCGAGTGGCGTATCTCTACAAGACGAAGCAGCGGCTGGCAGAGCTTCCGCTGAAGCGCGTGGTCGACAGCGACGCCCCGAGCCCCACACAGATTGCAGGCTTCAGCGAAGCGCTGCGCGAGTCGCTGGACGATGATCTCAACATGCCGATCGCGCTGGCCAAACTCGCCGACTTCCTCAAGGCCGTGAACGAGCTCTGCGATGAGGCCATGAGGAAAAAGGGAAAGGCGCCCCGCAGCTCCGTGGAGCAGGCCAAGGCCGGGTTCCGCGCGTTGGAAGCGGAGCTCGGGCTCGGCGCCGAGGCGGCAGACGTGATTCTTCTTCGAATCCGTGACCGAAGGGCCAAAGCGGCCGGCTTGGGGGCCGCCAACATCGAGCGGCGCATCGCGGAACGAACCGAAGCAAGGAAATTCAAAGACTTCGGCGAAGCAGATCGGATTCGGGACGAGCTCGCAGCCCTGGGGGTGGAGCTGCTGGACGGCCCCGAGGGCACCGGCTGGACCATGGCGGACTGATGAGAGTATCAGATGAGATGCCCTGAAGCGCGCGGAGTCCGGTTTCTTTGCGGGATCGGGCTTGCAGGGATGTGTCACTGGCCCGCTCTCTATGGCACCCTGATAGTTCCTTGGAGCACGAAGCTTTGACGTCGTCTGTCCCAGAGCCAGTGGCAGAGGGTACTTTGGGTGCCACGCCACTGGGCCACGTACTGCTGTCCATTCAGAAGAAGGGGCTCTCCGGGACACTCGCGGTCTGGCCCGATGACGAGCGACCGGGACAAGACCGCATCTTGTTTCGGTCCGGCGTCCCCGCGATTGGCCGTTTCATCGACCCGGCTTCCGATCTCGAACACGGCATGCTGCACACCTTCAGCCGACGAACGGCCCCGTATGCATTCTATGAAGCAGACTTGGTCGGCGAGAGCGAGGGCACGCTCCGGGGCGCGGTCGACATCTTCGGGCTCATCGCCAATGCGCTTCGCACGGATGTTCCAAAGGACGCCGTGGTGCGGGTGATCCGAAAGCTCGGCGAGGTCGCTCACCGTATCAAAGCGGGCTCGCCCCTCGCTAGGTTCGCGCTTCAGGCCAACGAGATGGCGTTTGTCGAGTTGATGCGCGCGGAGCCAGCGTCGGCGGGGACGCTCATCGAGCAGTTCGGCGACCCGAAGGTCGCGCAGCGGGTGCTTTACTTGCTCGCGATCACGGATTGTCTGGAACCCTACGCTCCTGCCTCGCAGCAGAAGCTGCGGGCCGCAAGGGCCGCTTCACCTCCCAAGCCGCAGCCGTCCGCCCCGACCGGTCCCGGGGCGTCAATGAGGGCTCCACGGGGCGCGGCGCCAAGAAAGAACCGCCAATCGACACCACCAAATGAGCGAGAGTCCGCTCTCCCCGGTGCGGATTCGGCCTTGCCGACTTCTGTGAGCAACCTGCCCCCGTCACGCACGCTTTCTGGTGAGATCGTCGCTCCACGTTCGCTACCCTCGGCGCCTCCGCCGAGCCTGAGTCCGGAGCTCACGAAACGCTGGGGCGAGATTTCTCGGGTCATCGCGATGATGGACCGGCAGAACTATTTCGAGATGCTGGGCGTGAAAGAATCGTCCGAAAGCAGTGACATCAGCAAGAAGTACATGACTCTGGCCAAGACCTGGCATCCGGACCGCCTGCCATCTGAGCTTGCGGCGCTGCGTCCTTGGGTTGAGGAGATCTTCCATCTGTTTACGGTGGCCAACGACACGCTGACCGACACGAAGAAGCGCCTGGAGTATCAGAAGGTGGTGATGCAGGGCGGAGGCACGCCAGAAGCCGAACGCAAGCTGAGCGTCATGGTCGAGGCGGCGATCAACTTCCAGAAGGTCGACGTGCTCGTCAAGCGGCGGCGGTACGACGAAGCATTGAGAATCTGCAATTCCGCGATGTCGTTCGTTCGCAAGGAAGCGGACTACCCGGCGATGAAGGCGTGGATCCTGCTCTTACGGGATGGAGTCGACGATGAGGAAACCGAGGACGAAATTCACAGCCTTCTGCGGACCACCTTTAAGATCAACCCTGACCATGTGCACGGCCATTTCGTTCGTGCCCATTTCTTGAAGAGGCAAGGCGAGCACGACAAAGCGCTGAAGCACTTTATGAAAGTCGCCAGGCTCGATCCGAATAACATCGAGGCAGCCCGCGAAGTTCGCGTCGGGACGATGCGGCACGCCAGGGGCCGAAGCAGCGCCCCGCCACCGGCAATGGACGGCAAGCTTCCAAACTTCCTCGGCAAGTTCTTCAAGAAGTAGGTCGCGGGCGTACCGGGGCGCGGAAAAAAGCGCGACACGGGGCTGCGTCGAACGGCTCGCGCTGCCGCGGATGTTTGGGGGCAGGAGGGTTGGGTGGGGTGCGTGGTTCGGTTTAGTTACACCGCCCGCCCACCCCCACCCGTAATCCTCCCTGCCGCGGCATTCGCTTCGCTCTGCCTTGGCGGCGCTTCGCGCCGGGCTTCGCCCTGCGGGCTCGCGCTGCCGCGCATGTTCGGGGGGGGGTGGTTCTTGATGTCTACGTATGGAGGGGCGCTGCGGAACGCGATGTGGGGGTTCGGCGGCGTGTGAGTGACAATCGGCAAGACAGTAATCCGCCCCGATTGGCGCGAGCTCCGAGGGGCGGCTTGCGTGGCCTAGGCCCCCAGTCCATCCGGCCACCTTTGCAAGCCGCCCCGTCCGTCGAACTCCCGCATCGTGTTCCGCAGCGTCCCGGTACGCTCCCGAGCACGCCCGTCGCGAGCCGTTGTCCGATCGTGTGGTTGATCTGCGCTCGTTAGAACGTGGCGATGGTGACGTGGACGCGGGGGTCGTGGGCGGGGACGATGACGAGCTCGGGGTTCGCGCGTTGAAGCTGATGCAACAACACCAACTGATCGCGGACGCCTGCTGCGTCGAAATCGACCATTCGCCGGGCTAGCCAGGGCTTTTCCGCCGGCCAGTCGACACCTTCTCGGGTCCACGACGTGTCGCCAATGACCAAGAACCGTTTGCCGTCGGGCAAGCTGACGAAGACGGCGATGGACCCTGGCGTGTGCCCGGGCATCGGTACGAGCACGACGCTGCCGTCGCCGAAAAAGTCGTGGCTCGCGGCAAACGGACCATAGCTGTCGCCGGAGAACCGCAGCTCGTGGAGCTGGAACTGACGGTGCGCCTCGAGCTGGCGATACAGCTTCCCGCCGTCATCATCGGACCGGGCGTGCGCAAGCTCCTCGGGGGTCATCCAAACAGGCACTTCGCGCAGGTCCTCGAGGCCGCTCACATGATCCCAATGCGAGTGCGTGAGCACTAGGCCGCGAAGGTCTCGCGGCCCGAGCCCTCGCGACGCGAGCGCGTCCAGGGTCGGCGCCTTCACCGTCAGGCTTGCAAGGGCCCGCAAGAGCAACGGGGTCGTCTTCAGATGTTCCGTCACCTGTCGCCCTGCGCCTGCGTCGATCAGCAAGCGTCCCCGAGGGTGTTCGACCATGAAGGCGACAACCGCAGTGACGAAGGGCTTCGTCAAGGAGCCACCGCGAACGGCGAAACCCTCTTGGCTCTTCATCTCCGCACCCCGAATCACCGAAAACGACACGCCCTCAATCGACGCCGGAGACGGAAGCGCAGGCCCGATGGCCTTCGGGACAGCCAAAGGCCGCTTGACGAAGGTCCAAGCCAAGGCGGCGAGCAGGACGACGACGAGCACGAGGGCGATCCGAATCTTCATGTGGAGACGAAGATAGCCCCGAGCCGCTCCCCTGTCCTGCTCGGCATCGCGGCGCGCGACCGTGATGCTGTTGGGCGCCGGCGAAGCCACTCAATGCGCCGGTTCCCCTCCGGCCAAGCCTTCGAAATGCATCGCGCTGCCCTTGGCACGCCTGCTGCATCCCGCTCTTCGTCATGGACCGTCCACGCGAGCGACTCTCCCGCCTTGGCCCAAGCACCCTCTCGGATGCAGAGCTCCTCGCACTCATCTTGGGCACGGGGCGAAGCGGCGAGGACGTGAGCTCCTTGGCCATCCGCGTCGTGAGAGAGACCGGGGGGCTTTGGGCGCTCGCCCGAATGAGCGTCGCCGAGCTGGCTTGTATCGCCGGAATCGGCCCGGCCAAAGCAGCCCGCCTCGCCGCAGCGTTCGAGCTTGGGTCCCGCAGCATGGTTCGGCCTGACCTCGACGCCGCGCCGCTTTCGAACAGCGAGACGGTCTTCCAACGGTACGGACACCGGCTCATGGCGAGCCAGATCGAGCGGTTCATGGTGGTTTGCGTAGACGCAAAGAACCGCGCGCGGGCGGAGCGCGAGGTCGCGCGCGGCGGGCGTACGAGCTGCCAGGTCGATCCAGCCGAGGTCTTTCGGCTCTTGGTGTCCGAATCGGCCTCCGGGGCGATCTTCATCCACAATCATCCCAGCGGGGACCCCGATCCAAGCCGACAGGACCTCGAGCTCACGCAGCGCCTGGTCTCGGCGGGGTCCTTGTTCGATATTCGCATCCTCGATCACCTCATCGTGGGAAGCGGGAGATACACGAGCCTCCGGGACGCGGGCCTTTGGCCAACTAATGTCGTGAAATCAAGGGGTTCCGTGGGGGTCTCGGGCTGATTGGGGCGACTTGACACCCCCCCGACCCCGTGCTTTCTTCCCGCACTCTTATTTGTCGGGAGCATTGCAGTGAAGCGGACCTATCAACCACATCGCAAGCGCCGTCTTCGGACACACGGGTTCCGCGCGCGTATGAAGACCAAGGGCGGGCGGAGCATCATCAACGCCCGCCGTCGTAAGGGGCGCACGCGCCTCACCGTGTCCTGCTACAAGAAGTAGCCCGAAACCGTGCGATCATGCCTCGCACACCAAAAATGGCGGGGGCGATCGGCGACGGACCGCAGCGGTTTCGACGCGTTGATCGGCTCAAGAAGCGCTACGAATTCAAACAGGCACAGCTCAGCGGGCGACGAATCCACACTCCCCACTTTCTCATCGTCGTCCTACCTAATGCATTACAAAACACGCGACTTGGGATCACCGTGACGAAGAAAGTGGGAACCGCCGTTCAGAGAAATCGCATCAAGCGGGTGGTTCGCGAGGTGTTTCGGCGCAACCGGCAGCTTTTTCCGGCTTCGCACGACCTGGTGTTCATCGCGAAGCGCGGCGCTACCGAGATCAACTATGGCTCGCTGTTGAGTGAGCTCGAGCGCGCAGCGAGGAAGCTTCAGATCGAGGCCGCGCGATGATTCGGGCGGCGCTTCTATTCTTGATTCGCCTCTACCAAATGACGCTCTCCCGTCTGATCGGCCCTTCCTGCCGGTTTGAGCCATCTTGCTCGCACTACACTGCGACGTGCATCGAGAGGTTCGGCGCGTTGCGAGGTTCATGGCTCGGCATCAAGCGAATCGGACGCTGCCATCCATTGAACCCGGGCGGCTACGACCCGGCGCCGCACCAAGAGCATTCGCACGAGGCCCGGCATGGATGATCGAAAGCAACCGCCCGTTGCCCTGATGATGCTGCCCCTCTTGGCGCTTGGAGCGATGCTGGCCGTTCAGTATTTCGCGCCACCCAGAGCACAGACGGAAGAGCCTGCCGCGCAAGCTGCGGAGCCGGCGCCCGAGGGTGCCGAACGCGGCTCCGATGAGGCCGTCCCGGCCCAAGTCTCGCCGGTCGATGCGAAGTCACGTGCCGACTCTCAGAACCTCTACCAACTCGAGAGCGATCGCTTCGTCGCTTCCTTTACCGACTTGAACACCGCCATGGTGAGCCTGCAGGTCAAGGGCGAGCGATACCTTGACGAAGAGGGGGAGCCTTTCGAGCTGGTGACGACGGACAAAGAGCAGTACCTGCCCCTCGCACCTTCGTTCTCCGGCGTGACAATACCCGCAGACGCACGCTGGCGACTCCTGGAGTCCTCGACAGAGAAGCTCAGCTTTCAGTGGGCCGGCGATGGGGTGTCGGTCATCCGCACCTGGGAGCTCGCCGAACCGCCGTATCAGCTTCGCTCTTCAATCGAAGTTCGCAACGACGATCCCCGGTCGAGATCCGTGGGCTTGGGGATCACCTCCGCCCACTACGTCCGCCGTGCCGACGAAAAGGGCGGCATCATCGGAAGGCCGTCCCCGGTCCTTAGTCACGGGATCTGCCAACAGGGCGACGAAACGTTCCGCGAAGATCGCGAAGACCTCCTGAGCGAGGACGAAACGCGACCGATGCAGCCTCACAGCTACGGCCCGGGAATCGAATACGTGGCGCTGAGCAGCGTGTATTTCGCCATCATCGCGGCGCCCGAAGGTGGCACCGCCGAACGATGCGACATGCTGTCGACCGATCGCGGGGGCACCAAAGATGACCCGGACGGAAGCCTGTTCGAGGCCA
>Ga0316198_10002744_pt1 | contig 10612 bp, 6 predicted proteins | sample OudBieAanoxic_MG_FD_204935 | JGI IMG/M metagenome (GOLD analysis project Ga0316198, IMG submission 204935) | Coastal sediment microbial communities from Oude Bieten Haven, Netherlands - site A anoxic | ecosystem: Environmental > Aquatic > Marine > Coastal > Sediment | place: Netherlands... | reverse complement strand
CGGTCGGCACAATGCCGGGAATCAGCGCCTCCTGCGATTCTTTGGAGCTGTTATATTCGCCGTCCCACTCCAGCGTATAACCGGGCGGCAGCTCGATGGCTTCGAAATCGGCGAGGATGGCGGCGCGCAGCGTCGGCGCTGTGACCCCGTTCACCGAACTCTGCACGGTGATGGCGCGGCGGCGATCCCAACGCCAGATCAGCGGGTCTTCCCACTCGATGCTTATCCCGTCCGTGACCTGGGACAGGGGGACGGTATCGGTCGACAGGTTGGGAATCACCTGCAACACCTCCATATCCACCGCCGCCCGTTGACGTTCCTCCTGCGGCTGGCGTATGACAATCGGAATCAGGTCATCACCCTCACGATACTGCCCCACCGGCACGCCGTCGAACGCGCGCTTGGTGGTACTGGCGATTTCATCGCGCGTCACCCCGGCCCAGCGTCCGCGTTCCTGGTTGTACTCCGGTACCAGCCTGCGCACCTTCTGCCGCCAGTCGGTACTGACGTCCTTTGCCATGGGCGTAGCCCTGAGGATTTCCATGCCCTGCTCGGCCAGACCACGCAGCACTTCGGGGTCCGCTTCCGCCGGCCCGCTGAAACGCGCCTCGATTTTCCAGTCGTCGAATGCGCCCACGCCGTATTTACGCACCCGAACCATCAAGGCCTCCGGCATGTTCTGCTGCGCCCAGGGTTCGATATAGGCCATCACCGTGTCGACGTCTTTCAGCGTCTGCGTATCGACAATCAACTGGCCGTAAGAGGCATAGGCATCCTCCGGATCGACCGGCAGGTAAAAACGCGGCGGCCCGCCGCCGATAAAGGCGCTGACACTCTCGACACCCTCCTGCGCCAGCAACTCCTTCTCCAGTTGGCGCAGGTTGTCCGACACCTCTTCAATCCGCGTGCCCTGCGCCATCCAGTAATCGATCATGAACTGGGTGCGCGAGGAATCCGGGAAATACATCTGTGGCACAAATCGAAAGCCCCACACGGCGACCACCAGCAGCGCCACCAGGGAAGCCAGGAAGGCTCCCCGCCGGCGTATCGCTGCCGCGAGCAGGCTACGAAACCGTTTGTACAGGGGGGTGTCGTAGGGGTCCGATGATTCACCCTCCTTGCGCTTCGGATCCGGTAGAAACCGAATGCACATCAGCGGTGTCACCGTTACCGACAGTACCCAGCTGAACAACAGCGAGGTCGCAACCGTCGTGAACAGGCTGCCGGCATATTCACCGGTATCGTAGGTCGAGGCATAGATGGGGTAGAAGGCCATTGACGCGACAATGGTTGCACCCAGCAACGGCCAGGCAGGTACGCTGGCCGCTTCGATGGCCGCCCTGGTACGGTCCATGCCCTTTTGCAGGCGCACCATGAAACCGTCGACCACCACGATGGCATTGTCCACCATCATACCCATGGCAATAATCAGCGCGCCCAGGGATACGCGCTGCAGATCGACGCCGGTGGAAGCCATGACCATAAAGGTGCCCAGTATGGGAAACACCAGGCCACTGACGCCGATTAACACACCGACGCGCAGCCCCATGGTGGCAGCCAGAACCACCAGCACAATAAGAATGGCCTCGGCCAGGTTGATCATGAAGGCCTTCACCGACTCATCGACAACTTCGGACTGCCAGGAGATCTTGTTGATCTCTATACCTACAGGGAGTATTTCCAGCAGTTCGTCGAGGCGCTGATCAACCGCACGCCCCATTTGCACGGCATTCACACCGGGCAGCGGCGCCAGCGCCAGCACGATGCCAGGCCGGCCGTCGAAACGCATCAGCTGCTGCGGAGGATCGATGTAACCGCTGCTGACCGTGCCGATATCACGGATGCGCACGATCTGGCCTTCAGCCTGAGGACGCCGCTGCGCGTGCATGAATTCCAGCACCTCGGCGTACATGGAACCGGTGACTGCCAGGTCACCGATCTCTTCCGGCGAGGTGAATTCGCCGCTCGGTGCGATGCGGAAACGCTGATCCTGCAGGTCGGCATGGCCGGCGTCGACCACTTTGTTCTGGTTGCGCAGGGTGCGTACCAGATCCTGCCTTGTGATACCCAGCTGCGTGGCCTGGGTCTCGGCAATATCGATATAAACCCGCTGGTCCTGAACGCCCCAGAAATCGATGCGGGCCACACCCGGCACCACGCTCAGCTCCTTGCGGATGTTCTTGACGTAGGTCTCCAGTTCCCCGTAGCTGTAGCCGTCCCCGGTGACCGCCAGCATGAAACCGAACACATAGCCAAAATCATCATTGACCACCGGCGTCCCTGCGCCGGGGGGCAGGCTGCTCTCCATGTCTTTGATTTTTTTACGCAGGATATCCCACACCTGGGGCAAACGATCAGACCAGTATTCGTTCTTGATATCCACCTTGATAATCGAAAGACCGGGGCGCGAACTGGAGTAGACATTCTTCAGCTCCGCCATCTCCTGCAGCTTGGTCTCGATGCGGTCGGTGACTTCGAGTTCCACCTGTTCGGCACTGGCGCCGGGGTAGCTGGTGATAATGGCCGCGGTCTTTACAGTAAACTCGGGGTCCTCGAGTTGTCCCAGCTGGAAATAACTGAATATACCGCCGGCAATCAGGATAAAGGTCGCGAACCAGGTAATAGCGCGTTTTTCAACGGCCAGCGCTGCGAGATTCATGGCTCACTCCCCGCCGTTCTTCAGCAGTCTCACCCTCTGCCCCTGGTGCAGCGAATGCACACCGGCGACGGCTATCCATTCACCGGTTTCAAGCCCTTGCCTGATCTCGATACCGGTCGGGACCAGGGCCCCGGCAGTGACCGCTCGGCGCGCGACCTGCCCGCTCTGTGCGTCGATCACCCAGACATAGTTCTGCTCTTCGGTATCCGGGGTGAATACCGCGCCGACCGGTACCGAGATACCCTGTGCAGCGGCATCCTCCGCTGTCTTCACGCGCCCTGATGCCCGCCCCGCCATACCGGCCAGGATGGTGATATCTTCGGGCTGATCGTGAATCAGCGTGACCGGGTAGGTACGCGTGGTCAATGATGCCTCGGTACCCACTTCATGGATGTTGGCGGGTATGCTGCGGCCCGGGAAAGCATCATAGAGGACGTTGATATCCTCGACATAGGACAGCTGGGAGATCATTTTTTCCGGGATATCGACCACGATTTTGACCTGGCTGGTGTCCAGCAACCGCACGACGTGCTGTTTGGCACGCACGTCCTGGAAATTCTCCACATACTTGGCGACCACTCTGCCGTCAAACGGCGCTATGAGCCTGGTGTATCGCAGGTCGTCCTTGGCCGCGTCCAGGGAAGCCTCCAGCGATTTGACCTCGGCTATCGCCTGGTCACGGGTGTCACGCTTGCGGTCGACGGCGGTCTTGCTGGTCGCCCCCGCATCCTGTTCGAAGATATTCAGTTCCCGCTTGTATTCGCCCTCGGCGCGCTTGACGCTGGACTTGGCGCGATCGAGTCTGGCTTCCAGTTCGCGTACTTTGACTTCATAATCACGCGGATCGATGCGGGCGATCTCATCACCCTGCCGGTACTCGCGGCCGACGATGTCGTTCGGCAGTTCGATCAACGGGCCAGCCACCCGGAAAGACAGGTCGACCTCCTGGGCCGCCCGGGCCCGACCGGGGAAACTGCGGCCCGACAGGCCGCTGATATCACCCACCTTGATGGCGCGTACCGGGCGAATCACTTCCGCTTCCTCGACTTCCTCGCTGCAGGCGCTGAAAAGAACCACGCCGCAGGCCACCAAAAAACTGATCAGAATACGCAACATCCGTTATCTCCCTGGTTATTCTGTAAGCCGGTAATCAGACGGTGAGCCATTATCGCGGTGAGGAAATCAGCCGTTGTCACAGTTGAGATCAGAAACATCGTCGGTAGGAGCGCCGTCCTCCGGCTCGATTGTTATGATACCCCATTGCGGTCAGGTGATCGCTCCTACAGGCGGGGGGGGAGGGGTGCGCCCATGCTTTGTGGTCACATGCCGTAGGAGCAAGCTCCTGACCACGATACCTGTCAAGGTTCGTTTACCCACACGGCGTGCACGTTTACAAACTCTTTAATACCGAAGATCGACAGTTCGCGGCCGTAGCCGGAGTGCCGAATACCGCCAAACGGCATGCGGGGATCCGATTTGGACATATCGTTCACAAAGGCGGCACCGGACTCGATCTGGTCAGCGGCAATGCGCTCGCCACGGGCCAGGTCCCGGGTCCAGACCGCGCCACCCAGACCAAACTCGGTGGCATTGGCCACTTCGATGGCTTCCTGCTCATCCCTGACTTTTATTAATGTCGCCACCGGCCCGAACAGCTCTTCGGACCAGGCCGCCATCCCCGGTTTAACGCCTGCCAGCACGCTCGGCGGATAGAAAGCGCCGGGTCCGTCCGGCACTTCACCGCCCAGCAACAGCTTTGCACCGGCATCGACACTGCGCCGCACCTGATCGTGCAGACTGTCGCGCAAGTCCACCCGTGCCTGGGGTCCGATATAGACACCGTCCTCTGAGGGATCACCCATTTTCAGCCGGCTGGCCTTGTCGACAAACTTCCTTTCGAATTCCTCGTAAACGGACTCGACGACGATAAAGCGTTTTGCCGCGATACAACTCTGGCCACTGTTCTGGAAACGGCCGATAATCCCGACCTCCACCGCCTGATCGATATCCGCATCCTCGAGCACGATAAAAGCGTCAGAACCGCCGAGTTCCAGCACGCATTTTTTCAGCACTTTACCGGCCTCGCTGGCAACTGCACGCCCGGCCGCGACACTGGAGGTGATGCTGACCGCAGCGACCAGGGGATTGTGTATAACCTGAGTAGTCTGCGGCACATCGATAATCAGGGAACGAAACAGGTTTGCCGGCAGGCCGGCCTCGGCGAAAATGTTCTCTATCAGCAGGGCACAGCCGAAAACATTGGGCGCATGCTTGAGCAACGCCGCATTGCCCGCCATCAGTGCCGGTGCTGCAAAGCGGAACACCTGCCACAGCGGAAAATTCCACGGCATGACCGCCAGCACCACCCCCAGCGGCTTATAGCTTACGAAGCTGTGATACGCCTCGGTCGCGACGTCTTCCGGGGCAAGAAACCGCTCTGCATGTTCGGCGTAATAGCGGCAGCCCCAGGCACATTTTTCCACTTCAGCGATGCCCTGTGCATAGACCTTGCCCATCTCCTCGGTCATCAGCTGCGCATAGGTGTGCCTGTTCTCCAGCAGCAGATCTGCCACTGCTGTCAGCAAGCGGGCGCGTTCGCCGAACGGGGTATTCGCCCACACCCGCTGAGCCTCGGCGCACTTGTGCAGTATCAGCTGCACTTCGTCATCAGACATGCGCTCAAAACTGTTGACCTTCTCACCATTGGCGGGATTGATACTGTCGAAAATCATGACCGCCTCCTCTGCTCCGCTGCGCTTCTACTCACTCTATCATGAGTGCCATGCCAGTACTCCTTCAAGGTGATATTCACAGGTTCAGCAAGGCTGGAAACGGTCAGCTGCAGCAACAATAGCCGCTCCAGGCAAAGCGCTTGCCCGCCGGGGTAGTATTTTATTACCTCAAGAGTGCGCAAAGCAGCAGATGGCCGCTTATCAGATTTAAAACGTACTAGCTCGCCCAGCTCTTGAAAATCTCGCGCAGAATCTCGCCGAGAAACGTGATGTAGGACCAGGCAAACACCGCAGCGATCACGATGCCAATAATTCCCAGTAAAATGGTCAGGCCCTCATCACGCCGCCAGCCACGGAAAATCCAGAAAGTCTGTAGTCCGGCAAAGCCCGCGGCCAACCCGGTTACGAGGATGACATCCTTATTGGGTATTGCCATCGGCAACATGAATATAAAGAAAAAAACGAATGCCACGCCCAGCGGTATGAGCGAGAAAATCCAGCGCTGCACCTCTTGCTCATCCCGCTTGGTTTCCAGCATGTTGTCGACCTTATCAGTGATGCCCATGGAATTTCCTCTTTTTATACGACAGTATTCTGTTAAATGTAGCGCAGACGGCTGAACTGTCCACTCCGGCGATTCCATACCCCGTGCCACTCGCCTGTGAGCGAAAAACCCCTTGAATTATTTGAGAAAATCCTTTCTCGGTAACAGCTCGATACGTGGAAAGCGGGTAATCAGCAGGATACGCCTTAGATTCTCACCGAGCGACACTTCCGTGAGGTCCAGCTCATGTCCGGCCTCCGCTGAAGCTGCTCCATCAAGCCTGATGTTCATCTTGTTCAGTCGCATGCGCACGCGCCCGATCCTTAAATGTGTCTGCGGATCACCGAGCACCTCCGAGATCCGGTCAATATAATCTTCCAGTGTCATCAGGCCGGCACGCACCTGTTCCAACGCCTCACCCGTCTCCTGTTGCTGCTTGCGCAACGCCTCGATATCGATGACCTCATCACCTTTTCCCGCGAGCAGAGGTGTCAGGCTCGCACTCTTCGCATGGGCCAGTCTGAGCTGCATATCCAACAACTGTCTGTGCTCCTGCAGTGTGTTGCGGGACGATACCCGTTCCGTAATGCTTTCCAGCGCATAGGCGACCAGGGCTTCAAAAGCCCGTTGCTCCAGTTCTTTACGCAATGCCGCCTGGGAAGACACGGGCTTGACCACCCTGTGGTCCGCAAAGCTGACGCTGGTCTGCCGCACGTCCCGTCTCATGACATCACCGTGCATTTCCATACCCAGCACCGAGCGCTCCCTGCATAACATGCTTAACAGCGCGTAACAGTGTTCCTCGCCTGCATGCCGGTCAAAATACTCATGGACTTCGTCACTATCGCTGTATACGCGCTGCAGATCCCGAACGCCGGAGAAAAGCGCCCGCACTGTCGGGTCAGCGCTCCAGGCCTTGCCGTTCACCGCGACCGCCTCGGGCAGTTGCTCAACCAGACTGGCACTGTAAGCCAGACTGCGCTCTACCGCCGGCCTGAGCTTTTTTCGGTAGCCACTTACCGCTCTTAATTTCGGGTTGATCTCGTCCACCACGTGCTCAATGGCAGACCGCAACTGATTATCCCTGGCTCGGGCATCGGCTTTTGCCGCTTTACGCCGGGCGAGACTCTGCCTGACAACGGAAATAAGGTTCTGAAAGATCATTGTCTCTTTATCCTCGACGCCGGATCAACATCAGTCTGCCGGATTGTTCAAGACTCACCTGATACAGGACCGCTCAACCGGCAGCAGCGACACAGTCAACAGTTTGCAGCGCAATCTCCAGCTCTTCATCAGTAGGCACCACCAGGATGCTAACCGGGCTGCGGTCACCGTGTATGGCAAAAACGCCTCCATCCCGGTTTGAATTCCTGTCGCTGTCGAGTTCTATGCCCAGCGTATCCAGTCCGGAACAGGCCTGCGCCCGCACCCTTGCATCATTCTCGCCAATACCGCCGGTAAATACCACGGCGTCCACATGACCAAGCACTGCATAATAGGCGCCGATGTATTTCTTTATCCGATAGCCATACATAGTCAGTGCAAGCCGGGCACGATCATCACCCGCATCGGCCAGTCGCTGCACTTCACGCATGTCATTGGCGCCACAGATTCCTTTCAGTCCGCTGTCCTTATTGAGCAGCGACTCAACCGCCTCGATACCCACACCGGCTTCGCGGCACAGATAAAAATGAATGGCCGGATCGATGTCGCCACAGCGGGTACCCATCATCAAGCCTTCCAGCGGCGTCATCCCCATCGATGTATCCACACTTTCACCCCGCCGGATGGCCGCCGCACTCGCCCCGTTGCCCAGGTGCAGCGTGATCAGGTTAAGCGACGACAAAGCTTTACCCAGCTGTCGTGCGGCCTGTTTGGCGACATAGTGATGCGATGTCCCGTGAAATCCGTAGCGGCGCACGTGGTGTTCCGAATACAGCCTTTCCGGGATCGCATAATGCCAGGCGTGTACCGGGATCGACTGATGGAAGGCGGTATCAAATACGGCGACCTGAGGAACATCCGGCGCATACTGCAAGGCAACCTCGATACCCATGACATTGGCCGGATTGTGCAGGGGAGCGAGTGGAATCATGTCGCGGATGCGTTCGAGAACGTCTTTATCAATCCGTGTCGGTTGCCGGAAAGACTCGCCACCGTGTACCACGCGATGTCCGATGGCGGACAAGTCCGACAGATTTTCAACTGCACCGCTGTCCCGCAACACCTTGCCGATACGCGCCAGACCTTCGCGGTGATTGCCAATAGACTGTTGATGGTCTGTTTCATCGACGCCAGCCTGAGCGCTGATCTGGCGGTGCCGATGCACGCTGTCTGGCTCGCCAATACGCTCGATACTCCCGGAAGCGAGCACCTTTGTCTCTGACATGTCAAATAACTGATACTTGATCGACGAACTGCCCGAGTTAATGACCAACACCTTCATACTGATCAGGAACCTGTCTGCGCCTGAACAGCGGTAATGGCGACGGTGTTGACAATATCAGTGACCGTACAGCCACGGCTGAGATCGTTTACCGGTTTGTTGAGTCCCTGCAGAACGGGCCCTATCGCCACAGCACCCGATGAACGCTGCACCGCCTTGTAGGTGTTGTTGCCGGTATTGAGGTCGGGAAAGATAAACACCGTGGCACTGCCCGCCACCTCGCTGTCAGGCAGCTTGGTCCTGGCAACACCGGCATCCACCGCCGCATCGTATTGCATGGGCCCCTCTATCTTGAGATCCGGTCGCAACGACCTGGCCAGCCGCACCGCCTCCCTGACCTTATCCACGGCTTCACCCTTTCCCGATTCCCCGGTGGAATAGGACAGCATGGCAATGCGCGGCTCAATACCAAACATCCGCGCTGTATCAGCTGAACTGATGGCGATACTGGCCAGTTGCCCGGGATCGGGGTCCGGGTTCACCGCGCAGTCACCGTATACCAGCACGCGGTCTTCAAGACACATCAGGAACACACTGGATACAATGGAGCTATCGGGCCGGGTTTTAATGATCTCAAACGCCGGGCGGATCGTATGCTGCGTGGTATGCACGGCGCCCGAGACCATGCCGTCCGCCTGGCCATGGTGGACCATCATGGTAGCAAAATAACTGACGTCAGCCAGGGTATCAAAAGCCATTTCAGGTGAAATACCCTTGTGCCGGCGCAAGCGGTAATAAGATTCGGCATACTGTTCGCGTAGCGCCGATTTCTGTGGATCGATCAGCGTGACTTCATCCAGCCGCAGCCCCAGGGCCTGAATCTTCTGCTGGACTTTGTCCGTGTTACCCAGCAGGGTCAATTGTGCCACACCACGCAGCACCAATATCTCTGCGGCGCGCAGGATGCGTTCCTCGCTGCCTTCGGGTAACACAATATGCTGCTGTTGCGCTTTGGCATGCTGTACCAGTTCGTATTCGAACATCAGCGGCGTCACCCGGGTACTGCGCCTGGCCGCCAGTGACTGCTCGAGTTGCTGCAGATCGACACTGGCTTCGACGATGCCTAATGCGGCGGCTATTTTATGTTCGTTATCCGCGGCCAGCTCCGCAGCAATGTGGCTGACATTCAGCGCCGTTGTGAAGGTGTCGCTGCTCACGCTGAGTATGACAAAGGGCGGCTTGCCAATCCCGGTGAGCAATTCGACCAGTTGGGGCGCAAGCTCCTGCCGACCGGTCAGCAACAAACCCGCTATCTGCGCGTAGGCCTTTGACGGGTGCGAAAGGAAACAGGCCAGAATGATGTCGGCGCGGTCTGCCGGCGTGATGATGAGACTGCCTTCCTCGACATAATCGAGAAAACCCGGCACCTGCATGGCGGCCACTTTGTAGTTCTGCACGACACGATTCATACCGCTGGCTTCACCATAGATAACACGGGCATCGAGACAGCGCGCGATATCACCGAGTGTCGGCCTTGACAGCAGGGGTTCCTCGGGTACGAGGTAAACAGGTGACTGAGACAGCGGTGCCTTATCCAGTTGCGCCTTCAACGCATCGAGCTGGTCGCGGGGCACGCTGTTGATAACAGCAGCCGGAATATCGCAATGGCGTTCACGCAGGGATTTCAAAAACCCACCGGCAGCATCGCGGATTTCCTCATTGCTACGACCGTTGCCTCGCACCAGTGGCAGGATAAAACAGCCCAGGTTATTGGCGACATCACTGTTAAAATCGAATTCCAGCACTGAATGACCACTGCGGTAGTCAGTACCGGCACACAATACCCGCTCGCAGTTCGCCTGTAGTTTGCGGTACTGCACCAGGATTATTTTCAGCAGCTCGTCATAGCGATTCGCCGCGATCAGCTCGCGTGCGACCTCGCTGCTGCAACCGACCATATCCTCATACGGCCAATCGAGCTGATAACGCTCCACGATCAGGTGAATGAGCGAATCCCACTGCCCCCCTGAATGGACAACGGGCCTGAAAAACCCGACCTTGCCAGCATGCCCGCACAGCATTTCCATCATCGCGAGCACAATAACGGATTTCCCGCTACCACGTTCTGCGCCGGTTATATAGAGGTTTTGCGTCATAATACTTTGCTGACAATGATACTTGGTTGAGCACGCAGCTGTCCCGCTCCCGATGGAACAGCGTTGAATCTAGTGTACCCCGCCAGTCTGTTCAGAAAACAGCAACGGCTTCAAGTACAACCACCGTTTGCGCAG
>Ga0316198_10002742_pt1 | contig 10613 bp, 7 predicted proteins | sample OudBieAanoxic_MG_FD_204935 | JGI IMG/M metagenome (GOLD analysis project Ga0316198, IMG submission 204935) | Coastal sediment microbial communities from Oude Bieten Haven, Netherlands - site A anoxic | ecosystem: Environmental > Aquatic > Marine > Coastal > Sediment | place: Netherlands... | reverse complement strand
ATTCTCTAAACCTGTGATGCTCGAAGTACATCTCGCGGGCCCGGAGTTCCAGATCAACGGGTTCGATACCGACGGTGTTACCGTGAACATCAGCCGGGGTGGTGTCATGGTGGACGTCATTAGACGCATCGCGGTGGGCACGTCATGTATCGTCAGTATCCTCAAGGCTAACGGTGTGGTAGCGCCGAATGTCATTCAGGGCACCGTCCGCCACACGGGGTCCGGAGATGTTGGTTGGCATATCGGTCTCGAGTTCGATCGCCCTCTCGAGATACTCCAGGAAACCAAGTAGGAGCGATTTCGAGGTATGTCTGGGATCCCACAGATGAACCTTTCTTTTCATGGTGCCGCTCGTGAGGTAACCGGGTCCTGCCATCTGCTGGAGATCGAGGGCGCGAGGATTCTCCTCGACTGCGGCCTCTACCAGGGTGGCAGGGAGCGCCACGAGAGAAACCGGGAGCCGTTCCCCTTCCCCCCGGAGCAGATCGACTGCGTCGTGCTGAGCCATGCTCACATCGACCACTCGGGGCGGTTGCCGCTACTCGTCAAATCCGGGTACAGCGGTCCCATCTTGTGCACCGCTCCCACCGCGTCGCTCTGCGAGATTCTCCTGCGCGACTCAGGCCACATCCAGGAGGAGGATGCCCGCTGGAAGATCAAGCGATTGCTCAAGGCGGGTGAAGACGCCTCGTGGGTGAAGCCGCTCTATACGGTGGAGGATGCCGAGGCTGCCCTCGGCCAGTTCGCGTCAGTCGATTTCGACGAGACGGTCGCGGTGGCGGACAACGTCGAGGTCAGGTTCATCGAGGCCGGCCACATTCTGGGGGCCGCCATTGTGGAGCTCATCATCGACCGTGGCGGTGGGAAGACCAGGGTTGTCTTCTCGGGGGATCTGGGAGTGAGCAGCGCCCGCCTGCTCGGCCCGCCCGAGGATGTGGCGTGCCCGGACTATCTGATCATGGAGTCGACCTACGGCGATCGCGTCAGGGAACAGGGGGAAGACCCCACAGAGCAGCTTTTCGAGATCATCTCCCAGACGGTCGACCGTGGCGGCAAGGTCGTTATCCCCTCGTTCGCCGTCGGCCGCACGCAGGAGATCCTGGCTCGCCTCAACGACTTGGTTGAGAGTGGCCGCCTCTCCAGCCTTCCCATCATTGTCGATAGCCCGATGGCGGTGCGGGCCACCGACGTCTTCTCGATGTACCCGGAGTACTATTCCGAGAGGGCGCAGCGAGATATCGAGGCCGGAGACGAGCCTCTCGAGTTCCCCGGGCTGCGGCTGATCGCCAATGTCGAGGAATCGAAGGCCATCAATTTCGACACAACTCCTTCGGTGATCATTTCGGCATCCGGAATGTGCGACGCGGGGCGGATCAAGCACCACCTGAAGAACCAGATCGGCAACCCGAAAAGCACGATCGCCTTCGTCGGCTACCAGGCCCTACATTCCCTTGGCCGAGCCATCATGCGGGGTAAGTCGCCAGTGCGCATCTTCGGGGAGAAGCACAGGCTGCGGGCGCGGGTGGAGATGGTCGAGGGCCTTTCTGCACACGCTGACCTGAATGGGCTGACTGACTGGTACGGCAAGCTGGGCGACAATCCTCGGCAGACCTTCATCGTGCATGGGGAAAAGGATGTGGCTGCGAGTTTCGTCACTACGGTGACGGATCAGTTCGGGTCCAACGCGCTGGCTCCTGAGCGCAACCAGAGCTTCTCGCTGAACTGAGGCCTCGGCCCCCGAACGATTCGGGCTAGGGCTTCTTTCTGAGCCAGGTGTCGGCACTGTAGCTGCCGCCGCCGATGGCGAACAGGAAGAAGAAGACGAAGCAGTAGAACATGGCCAGCTCGCCGCCGTTCTCGATGGGCCAGAATCCGCGTGGCAGGTGACGCCAGAAGTAGGCCACAGCCATCAGCCCAGACAAGATGAAAGCCACAGGCCGGGTGTAAAGCCCCAGCAAGATGGCGAGGCCACCGAAGAACTCCAGCACGCCTGCTATCCACAATAACGAAAAGAGCTCGCGGGCATCTCCGCCCAGCAGGCCGAACAGCTTCCCCGCACCGTGCTGGAAGAACAAGAAGCCGGTGACTACCCGCAACAGGCTCAAGTTGATATCGGCGAAGCTTCCCTTGGTGAGCTGAGACACTGCACCCTCCGTTGGCGTATGGGCCCGTGACCTGGCCGAACTCGACTGCGCGCCAGTTTCGCACACCTCGAGTGAAAATCTCGACACCCACCCGTGTCTCAGTCGGATTCAGGTCGGCGCGGCGCGCCGACCTGTACCCGAGCCGCCCGACCGCCGGGCCCGTTCCTCCGGCAAAGCCAACTCATCGAGGACTTTTTTGCCGTTTCACTCGTCCTAAAAACAAGAGGTCGCCCCGTCACCCGTCAGCCCGGAGAAGGAAGCATGCTCAAACCGTCCCTCAAGTGGACCGTTGCGGCGTTCGCGCTGGTCGCCCTCGTGGCACTGCCAGTTGCTGCCGGCCAAGAGGCCGGCAGCCAGGAGCTCACCGCTCAGGAGGAGGAGATTCTCGCCAAGGTCAAGTCAGAGGTTGAGGCGGCCATGGCTGAGATGAAGGCAAGCCTCGCCAAGATGAAGGAAGAGCTCGCGGCGATGCATGAGAGTGGGATGCTGCTGCGCGAGTACAGCACCAAGATCGACGATTTCGAGCTCGGCGAGGAAGCAATGATCATGGAGCTCAAGGTCGCCCAGGAGGAGGCCAAGAAGGCCATGGAGGAGGCCAGGCTTGCCGGGGAACTGAAAGCCAGGCGGCTTCCCGAGCTCTACTTCGCCGGGGAAGCTCCTCGAGTCTGGTCATGGCGCTCGGCTGAGTACGGCAGCTTTGTTCTCGATCTTGCGGAAAAGCTGGCCCTGACGGATGTTCAGCAGGACCAGATCCGTGACCTGCAGCGTGAGAACCGACGCCAGCAGATCTCGCGTCGAGCTGATATTGAGGTCGCGGAGATGGACCTCGAAACCCTGGAGAGCGCCGATGTTCCAGATCTGGCCGGCATTCGGGCTCAGCTGGAAGAGCTGGGCAGCCTGAAGATCGACGAGCAGATCGCCGGAATGCAGCTCGAGCAGGACATCCGCCAGATTCTTACGCCAGAGCAGCGTGCCCAGATCGATGAGATTGGCGAGAAATTCGGTCCCAAACACGTTCGCTTCGTCACCAGGCGCCGGTAGAGCTCGTCCATAGCCTTCGACACCGAAAATCTCGAGGGTCGCACAGTGTGCGCGGCCCTCGAGATTTTTCTTTCATGGCCAGATCCCGCCGGGGCCCCGGGGCATATCCCCGTCTATCGTTGCCCCGCGTTGGCCGCTCACCGGGATCTATTGGGCTACACTGCGGCGTGTCCAGGCGAGCGGACTCCCGAGCTCGGTTGTAGAGCTCCACGAGTCTCCGACCCGGCCAGGATGTGATCGAACGCCTCCGCGAGATCGCCGATGCCACAGCAGGACGATAGCCGCGATCAGGGTGCCGCCGCCGAAAGCCTCTACCGGCGCTACTTCAGGCTGACCTCACTCAATATCCTCGCCAATGTCACCGTGCCGCTGGCCGGCCTGGTGGACACTGCAATCCTGGGTCACCTGGCGGACATCCGTTACCTCGCAGGTGTTGCCCTGGCGTCGCTTCTTTTCGACTATGTCTACTGGACGTTCGGCTTCCTCCGCATGGGTACTACGGGGATGACGGCGCAAGCAGTGGGGCGGAACGATGAGCGCGGCGCCTACCTGATTCTCTATCGATCGATTCTCCTGGCTCTCGGAGTATCAGTTGCTTTGCTTGTACTGCAGTGGCCCATCCGTAGCCTCGGCTTCATGCTGCTTTCGGGCACACCTGAGGTAGAGCTTGCGGGCCAGGCGTACTTCAATGCACGCATCTGGGGGGCGCCCGCGGCGCTTGCCAGCTTCGCCTTCATCGGTTGGTATCTGGGCCGTGAGGAGAGCCGCTATGTGCTGGTGATGACCGTGACGGCCAACCTCACCAATGTTGTTCTCGATTACGTCCTGATCGTGCATATGGGGATGGCGGCGGCGGGAGCCGGCTTCGCAACCATGGTGAGCCAATACGTCGGACTGGCCACGGCCTTGGTGATCTTCTACCGTCTGCGCCGGCCACGGCGCTGGCGATGGCCCGAGGTCCTAGATCGACAGGGGTTGGCGACGCTTTTCACGTTGAATCGCGACATCCTGGTGCGAACGCTGGGCCTGATCACCACGTTCGCCTTGTTCACCAATTTCAGCTCGATGCTGGGCACGGTAACCTTGGCAGCCAACGCAATCCTCCTGCGGGTCCTGAACCTGGCCTCCTACTTTATCGATGGAGCGGCTTTCGCCGCCGAAAGCCTGGCCGGCATCTTTCGCGGCGAGCGCAACAGCCGCGATCTGCGCCGCCTCATACGGCTTTCGCTGACCCTCGGCGAGGCCTGTGCGCTGATCTTCATCGGCGCCCTGGTTCTGCGGCCGACTACCCTGTACGGCGTGCTCACATCGCACCCCGACGTGCTCGCTGCAGCCGTACAGTTTGGTTGGTGGCTCATCCCTGTCCTGTTGTTCGGCTCGGTGGCCTACATCTACGATGGTCTCTTCCTCGGGCTCACCGAGGGCCGGGCGCTCAGGAATTCGATGCTGTTCAGCGCTGCCATCGTGTTCCTGCCGATCGCTTCGCTCGCGGTACGATCCGGGAACAACCACTTGCTATGGCTGGCCATGGTGTTGTTCATGGTGGCCCGTGCCGCGACTTTGGGTTTCGCGGCGCGCAGCGTCCTGGGTGCGGACGCCGACGGCATCCAGAGGGCCTGAGTGCAACCGGCATGAATCATGAATAGAGATGACAGCCCAGCCACCGAATGCAGCGGGTCCGATGTTCACGTCGTATTCGTCTGCCCGGAGATCCACGGTAATACGGGGAATTCAGGCAGAACATGCCTCGCGACGGGGGCGCAACTCCACCTGGTCGAGCCTCTCGGATTTTCCCTCGATGACCGCCGCGTGCGCCGTGCCGGCTTGGACTACTGGTCGCGAGTGCGCCCGGAGGTGTGGCCCGACTGGGAAACATTCGAGAAGGAGATGCCGCGCTACGGTGAGCCCTTCTTCTTCACCTCCGAGGCTCCGCAGGAGCTGTGGGACATCGAGTTCCCTCAACGCAGCGTGCTGATCTTCGGGCGCGAGAGCGTCGGGTTGGATGCGGAGATCAGGGAAAAATACGCTGAACGCCGTGTACGGATCCCGATGCTGGACCCGAGCATCCGTTCGCTGAATCTGTCGAATGCCGTGGCGATTGTGCTCTATGAGGTGCTTCGGCAGCGCAGCCGTTGATCGCCTTCGCAAGGAGGAGTGTCGCCTACTCGACGCGCTGTGCCCTGTACTCACCACCCTCCTGGACGATGGTCAACTGTCCCGCCACCTCTCCCTCGGCCGAAAAGGTGATGCTGATCTCCTCGTCGTCCGAGGCAACATACCTGTGCTCGCCTTGATAGAGGAGGCGGAAGGCCTCCTGTCCGGTCGCCTGCATCACCAGCTGCCCGTCCGCCTCGGTAACTTCGAGCAGCATATCGCCCAGCGCATAGGTCCCCACGCTGCGAGCGATCTCCTCTCTCGGGATCGGTAGGTCTGCGACCTCGGGCGCTGGCAGGCCGAGGACGGCCCGGGCGATCAAGCGCTCTACCCTGTTGGGATTGGCTCCTTCGGTATTCGCGAGAACAACGATCGTGACGTCATCCTCGGGGTAGTAGGCGAGGGTAGTGTTGAAGCCGTTGATGCCGCCGCCGTGGGAGATCTTCGGGTGCCCATCGATTCCTCCGACGGAGAGGCCGAAGCCGTATGTCAGCGGCGTACCATCGGCGAGCAGTTCCGGTGTGGTCATTCGTTCATAGCTCGCGGCGGTCACGAGTCGATCGGAATTCAAAGCCCTCTGCCATCCGACGAGGTCGAGGACGGTTGAGCACAGGGCCCCGGCCGAGAAAGGCGACGTCATGCTCAGGATCTGGGCGTTGACGAGCCCTCCATCATGCCGAGCGTATCCCGAGGCACGATGTTTGATGATCGGCTCGTTGTGACAGTAGGACGTGTGCTCCAGGCCGAGGGGCTCGAAAATAGTCTCGCGCAGGTGATCCGCGTAGCTCTCGCCAGTGACGGTCTCGAGGATCATCCCCAGCAAGTAGTAGCCCGAGTTGTTGTAGGAATAGCCGGTGCCCGGAGCGAAGTCGAAGGGCTCATCGGCGATCATCTCCACGAGATCCTCGTGGCTGAGATCGAGGCGCGACCTGTCCCAGAATTCCTCTCCCAGCCCCGTGTAGCTCTTGATTCCCGAGGTGTGGTTGAGCAGGTGGTGAATCCTCACCGTGTGGCCCTGAGTAGGGAAGTCAGGCAGAAAGCGGATGATCTCATCGTCGAGGTCGACCTCACCCGCCTCCACGAGGCGCATCAGGGCCACCGAGGTGAACTGCTTGGTCACCGAGCCGAGGCGGTAGACGGTCTCGGCGGTCGCCGGCACTTCGTTCTCAAGGTCGGCGTAGCCATAGCCCTTGGCGATCCTGATCTCTGGCCCCTGTGCCACGGCAACGGAGATTGCCGCGGTGGGACCCTCCTCGAGAGCGCTCACGACAATCGCATCGATCGTCTCGACGAGCTCGTCGGCCTCCGCTACCGTATTCGGCGTCTGGTCACTGGCCGGGCAGGCGGTGAGAAAGAGGATGCAGGCCAGGGGAAAAACGTATCTGAAGCGATTTTGCATGCTGAGCTCCGTTGCCGGATGGTGTGAGCTGGCGACCTCTTGCTGACGGGTGCCGCAATTCTCGCCGCGGCCGTAGCAGGGGTCAACTGACCGGGATGAGGCCTTCTGGCTTCCTACAAAGGTGGTTTTGCGGCGCCAAACGTCCAAACCAATCCCGAACCGCCTGCATCAAAGCTGTTGAGAACGAAATCCGTCGTTACCAGTTGATTGCAGACCGCCCCCTCAGCGAACAATAGGGGCGCAGATTCACGGAGGTAGGTCACATGCTTGGCAAATCTGTTGTCTTCCCCGCACCCTGGCGCCTCGAGAGGCGCGGCACAGCATCCTTGCTGGTGACGCTGGTAGTAGTGGTGGCAGCGTCGCTCACTCTGCAAACGCCGGTGCTGGCGGCACAAGGGCGGGAGCGGCAGGTCAGCAGGTCGTTCGATGCCCGTGACGGCATGGTCGTCGAGCTCGAGAATCTCGCGGGAGCGGTAACCGTCGAAGGGTCGCCGAGCGGCCAAATCGAGATCGTCGGCACGATCCATGCCGAAGGCAGCGGGGCAGAAGCATTGCTCAACGAGCTCGAGATTACCTTCGAAACCAGCGGCAGTGTGGTGGAGGTCAAGGCCAAGTACCCGGTGGACCGCTACCAGGTGTATCGCTACCCGCAGGAGGGTCGTTCCCGCACCCAGACCAAGTATCAGGGCGTCAAGGTCAAGGTTGTCTCCCGGGATGAAGACGATCCCGTCACGCTCTACGCCGACTTTCACCTGCGCCTGCCGCACGGCGTCGGAGCCGACATCGAGAACTATGTCGGCAACATCAATGCAACCGGAGTTCAGGGTTCGCTCTCAGCCGACACCGCCTCGGGCGATGTAACGGCCAGCGATGGCGTTGGCACTCTGAATGCCGACACGGGCAGCGGCGACGTCAGGATTCAGAACTACAGAGGTGACGTCGATGCCGACACCGGCTCGGGCGATGTGGTGGTTGCCGACGTGCAGGGTGATCTAAACGCCGACACTGGTTCGGGCGACATCGATGCGACGAACGTCGAGGGTCGATACATTGTCGCCGACACGGGGTCCGGTGACGTGACGATGGACGGTGTCACCGGGTCGATCGAAGCCGACACCGGCTCGGGCGACGTGGAAATTCGTGACCTCCGGGCCGGCGCGCGACTGATGGCCGACACGGGCAGCGGCGCAGTGATCATGGTGGGGGATCTTTCACAGGTCGAAGAGATAGAGATCGATACGGGCAGCGGCCGCGTGGAAATCGACATGACTGCAGCCCCAGGCATGCGACTGCTCATCGAGACGGGAAATGGCAGCATCGACGTAGATCTACCAGACCTCCGCATCACTCGCAGCAGCAAGAACTACTTCCGCGGGGAATCGGGGGACGGGCAGGCTGACGTGACCATATCGACCGGATCAGGTAGCGTCAGCATCAGCACCAGAGGCTAGCTGAGACCCGGCGAGCCCGCGCGAGCAGGCACAGCGGCATCAGACGAGGGCGGTGAGGCAGCGAGCCTCGCCGCCCTTTTCTTCCCTGTACCCCCGCTCCTCTCGGTAGGCCAAGAGAAGAATCTCGGGCTCCAGGCCCGGTCCCCCGCTGGGTCGGCGCTTACCACTTGCGGTCGCCGCGGACGCGACTCATACTCCAACACGCCGCATCATGAGCTCGGTGCGGGCAGAGGGTGGACGAGGGTGAGGCTGGAATGGAAGACCTGAGAGCGTGGTATCTCGGTACTCTGTCCGTAGCCATCAGCAACTTCACGGCCGCCCGCCGAGAGCTTGCACAAGGTGCCCCGAGCGCGGCTGAGAGAATCCGGGAGTCCGCTCATCCCCTGCGAGGCTCGGGCGGCACGTATGGATTCCCCGCCATCAGTGTCGCTGCCGCCGCGGTCGAGGAGGCGGATGACGATCATCTCCTCGCCTGCCTGGACAACCTGATATCAACGATGGAGTCCGTGGTCGCTGGTTCAGGATCAGGCCCGATCGCGGCCAGCGCCTCGGTGCCCGGTTCTGAGACCACGGTCTCCGACTCTGAGACAACGGTCTCTGAGACTACGGTCGAGGATAGCCTCGACACTCCTGCTGCGGACGTGATTCTCGTTATCGAGGACGATTCGTCAGTTGCCAACCTGCTACAAAGTGAGCTCGGTGGAGTGAGCCGGGAGGTACTGGTCGCCGGCACGGCCCTCGAGGCTCGCGAGATCATCGGCAAGCGCAAGATCTCTCTGATCACTCTCGACCTCGTTCTCCCGGACGGTGACGGGCGCACGCTCCTGATGAGCCTGCGGTCTCGGCCGGCGACAGCGTCGGTGCCCATCATCGTCCTGACGGTACGGGGAGGTGCGGAAATAGAGGCGGAGTGTTTGACTCTCGGGGCCGACGCTTTCTTCGAGAAGCCGTTCGACCCGGCTCCATTCCGTCTCGCCGTCAACGAATCGCTGCAGAGAGTGCCCGCCGGCGAAAATTCCGTGCAGCGTGATCGCCGGACCGGTTTGCCCAACCGCGTCGCCTTGCAGGAAGCCTTCACAGAAAATGCGCCCGAACGAGAGGCCGGGGTGACTGCGTCCCTGGCTCTGATCGATCTCGACAGGTTTCGAGCAGTGAGTGATACCTGTGGGGCACAGACGGGCGACAAAGTCCTCGCACATGTCGCATCTACGCTAGGCGTGGCCATGCGTGCCGGCGACATGCTGGCGCGCTGGCATGGTGACCGCTTCGCTGTTTTGTTTTCGGGCACCGACTTGGAAGCGGCCCGTGAAATTCTGTCGGGAGCGCGCGCGATGGCGCACAGAACACCCTACATACGCCAGCGCGGCGGCGTGGTCGATGTGACGTTTTCGGCCGGGATCGTTGCGGTGAGGCAGGGAGAGTCCCTCGAGGAGGCTCTTCGTCGTGCCGATCACTTTCTGTATCTGGCGAAGGCCTCCGGCCGGGATCGTATTGTTGCTGACGAAGACGACGTGTCGGTGCCCCATAGAACCGTCCTGCTGGCCGAGGACGATGAGGCCACGGCGCGCATAATAAGAGAGCGCCTGAGACGCGAAGGATTCGACGTGCTCCACCGTGAGAACGGCGCGGCGGCGTTGGAGGCCGCACGCGGGGCCTCCGTCGACCTGTTCTTGCTCGATGTCAGAATGCCCGTGATGGACGGATTCGCACTGCTCGAGGCTCTGCGCTCGGAGCCTCGCTTCGCCACGACACCGATCGTCATGCTCACCTCGCTGGGGAGCGAAGAGTCCGTGGTACGTGCCCACGACCTGGGAGCGAGCGACTACATCGTCAAGCCTGCCGATCCCGACGAGGTGGTTGCTCGAATCCAGAAGCTGCTGGGTCGATGGGTGACCGGGCGACTCGATGACCTGGTAGGTAGTGAGCTGTACGCAGCAGCCCTGGAGTCCCTCGAGCAAGCCTTCGATGCGGTGCGCTCCGGAAAGGCGCTTTCCGTCGAGGGCCCCGGGGAAGTTGCCGACCGCCTCATCGAGGCGTTGCGTGCCGATGGGGCCGACCTGCTCGGCCAGGTGGCGGTCCCCGATCCCGGAGACGACCACTCCACTCTTCGACACTCCCTGAACGTTGCCATCCTGGGAGTGTGTGTCGGTAGCGAGATGCGCCTGACCGATGACAACCTGCGCGCGCTTTGCCTCGCGGGCCTACTTCACGAGATCGGCTGCCTCCGCCTACCCGAGGACCTGTTGCAGAAGGCAGGCGCCCTGAGCGCATCCGAGGAGGAGGAGATCAGAAGACAGCCGCAGTACGCCCATGAGGCCCTGGCCCAATTGGGTGCTCCCTACGAGCTTGTCGCCGAAGCCGCCTGGCAGATCAACGAACGGCTCGACGGAAGCGGCTACCCACGCGGCCTGAGCGATGAGACAG
>Ga0316198_10002741_pt1 | contig 10618 bp, 3 predicted proteins | sample OudBieAanoxic_MG_FD_204935 | JGI IMG/M metagenome (GOLD analysis project Ga0316198, IMG submission 204935) | Coastal sediment microbial communities from Oude Bieten Haven, Netherlands - site A anoxic | ecosystem: Environmental > Aquatic > Marine > Coastal > Sediment | place: Netherlands... | reverse complement strand
ACGATGCGAGGTATGATGATGGCCTGAAAAGACGATGGAGTGTTGAAATCGTGACGATCTTGTTTCATGTTGTGCCCGCTACGGGTGCGCCGTTCGACTATGAGCCCGAGGGCGATTCCGCTGTCGTGGGTCGGTCTTCGGATGCCGAAATCGCGGTGCCCGATCGATCCATGTCGCGCCGGCACGCTCGCCTGTTCCGCGAAGGTGGCGAATGGTTGGTCGAGGACCTCGGTTCGCGAAATGGAACCCTGCTCAACGGCCGGCGGATCACCGAGCCGACACCGGTTGGAGTCGGCACCGCGCTGAGGATCGGCAGCACCACCATCAATGTCACCGACGCCTCTGGAGAGCCGCCCCTGACATCAGCGGGGATCGAGTTCGACGGCCACACCGTCTTCCGCTCGGCCGCGGAGCTGCTCAAGGAGCCGCAGGCGATCTCCAGCGGAGCCATGAAGGTTGAGGACGATGTTCTGAGGCGCTACACCGCACGACTGAAGATGCTCAACGAGGTGCATCAGTCACTCGATCGTGCGCTCCCGCTGGAGGACCTCCTTGAACTCATTCTCGACCGCGCCTTTGACAACCTCCGCCCCGAGGAGGGGACCATTTTTCTCAAGGGGCCCGATGGCGAGTACTACCGGGCCGCCAGCCGTTCGATCAAGGGCGAGGGCACGAAGACCCTGTATTCAAGAAACCTGGTGCTGCAGGTTGTCGAGAAGGGTCAGGCGGCCTTGGTTCTCGACACCACCGCTGATGAGCGATTCAACCAGGCTATGAGTCTCCTGGATGCAGGTGTCCGTTCGCTGGTGGCGGCTCCGCTGCTCGACCCGGCAGGGGCGCTGGGTCTGATCGTTCTCGGATCGACCCTCGGAATTCGACAGTTCAACGAAGAGGACATGGAGCTTCTGACCTCCCTGGCATCGGTGGCCGCCATGCGGATTCGAAATACCCGGTTGGCTGAACAGGCGATCGAGCGCGAACGTCTCGAACGCGATGTCGCTCTGGCCAGACAGATCCAGGTCGGCCTCCTGCCCGATGCGCTCCCCGTGATTGACGGGTGGCAGCTCTACGCCCACAACATCCCTTCGCGGGGCGTCTCCGGTGACTTCTACAAGGTGGAATCGATCGATGACGGGACGTGCGCCATCATGGTTGCGGACGTTTCCGGAAAGGGGATTGCGGCGTCGTTGCTGACGGCGTCGTTGGAGGCGCTCGCGGCCGGCCCGATCCACGACGCGGTAGCGCCGGACAAGATCTGTGATCGCGTGTCCCATCTTCTCTATGAGAGGACGCCGCCCGAGAAATACGCCACCGGGTTTCTGGCATCGTTCGATCCGGCGTCGGGTGTCTTCCGTTACTGCAACGCCGGCCACAATCCCGGGATCGTGCTCCGGTCGGGTGGCGGGGTGGAACTCCTGGCCTCGACGGGGATGCCCTTGGGGATCCTTCCCTCCGGCATCTATGGGGCCGATGAGGTGACCCTCGAAAAGGGCGATACGGTGGTGCTCTATACCGATGGCTTGACCGAGGCCGAAAATCCTGCAGAAGAGGAGTATGGCGAAGAACGACTCGCCGAACTCTGTGCCCAACACCGGGGCGAGTCCCTCGAGGACCTGGCGGCCACCATCAGCGCCGATCAGGACGCCTATGTGCAGGGTGTTCCCTATGTCGATGATCGGACCGTCGTGATGGTGCGCAGAGTCTGATCAACCCCTGAGACCTGCATTCTGAGAAAACCCGGGACCATACCGAGAATGTGATTGCTCCTGCTTGTGTTGCTACTGTGACCGAGATACAATCTCGGAAACAGAGGAGCATCCAAAAAGTGAAGCCTGAACAGAAGATCGGCGGGTATCGCATCCTGTCGCCGCTCGGAGCCGGTGGCATGGGTGAGGTGTGGCGTGCCGAGGATGAAAAGCTCGGCCGCGAGGTCGCGCTCAAGATGTTGCCCGTTGAATTCGCCGGCGACTCGGAGCGAATGGCGCGTTTCGAACGCGAAGCGAAGGTCCTCGCGAGCCTGAATCACCCCAACATCGCGACCTTGTTCGGGCTCGAGACCATCGCATCGGGCACGGACGCGGACGCGGACTCGGACGCGGGTTTAAAACCCCAAACCCTCAAACCCTCAAACCCCGTGACCTTCCTCGTCATGGAACTCGTCGAAGGCGAAGATCTCTCTGAACGAATCTCCCGCGGTCCGATTCCCCTCGACGAGGCGGTCGCGATCGCGCGGCAGATCGCCGAGGCGCTCGAGGCGGCCCACGAGCAGGGCATCGTCCACCGCGACCTCAAACCCGCCAACATCAAGCTGAAACCCGACGGTACGGTCAAGGTCCTCGATTTCGGGCTCGCGAAGGCATGGGAAGCTCAGACCGCCGATTCGAGCCTCTCGCTGTCGCCGACCATGACCCAGCACGCCACCGCCGCCGGGTTGATTCTCGGCACCGCCGCCTACATGTCGCCCGAACAGGCAGCCGGAACTGCGGCCGATCAGCGAGCCGACATCTGGGCCTTCGGCGTCGTGTTCTGGGAGATGCTCACCGGCCACAAGCTCTTTGCCGGCGAGACGATCTCTCACATCCTGGCTTCGGTGCTCAAGGACGAGGTCGATCTCGACGAGCTCCCGGAGTCCACACCGACGAGACTTCGCGAACTCATCGCCCGCTGTCTGCAGCGCAAACCCAGGCAGAGGCTCCAGGCCATCGGTGACGCCCGCATCGTGCTCGAGGACTACGAACGCGATCCGGAGACGTTTTCGGTGCTGGCGCCGGGCGTCGAACACGAAGCTGTCGGTCCGGGTCGGTCGAGGTCGGTCATCCCATGGGTGGTTGCCGCCGTCACGACGGTCCTCTTTCTCGCCACCGGTTGGATGGCGACACGGCCGGCTACTGACGAGCGCACGGTCCTTCGAGCGGAGATCTCTCCGCCCGAGGAAACCGTGTTTTGGCTTCAGGCAATTGCACCCGGCGCGGCAAAGATCTCTCCGGACGGCTCCAAGATCGTGTTCGGAGCCGTTGACTCGGAAGGAAACCGCCTGTTGTGGATTCGACGGGTCAAAGACTCAGTTGCCCGCCCTCTGCCGGGGACCGACGGAGCGGCCTACCCGTTCTGGGCGCCGGACAGTCGGCAGGTCGGCTTTTTCGCAGTCGGTGGCAAGCTGCGGAAGATCGATACGTCGGGCGGGCCGCCGGTCACGATCTGCGTGGCTCGCAACGGCAAGGGGGGCGCATGGAACGACAACGATCAGATCCTTTTCGCGCCGACGCATGACTCCTCGATCCACCTCGTTTCGGCGGGGGGGGGCGAGCCGGTGCAGGTGACCGAGATGTCCCCGGGCATCACGAGCCACAGGCTTCCAACGTGGCTCCCGAATGGACGGTTTCTCTATCTCGCACGTTCCGCGGGTGGCCCCGAAGGCGACCGGGTCATGGTGGGTTCGATCGATGGTCCGGACCCGGACCAAGAGCTCCTCGCAGCCGCGTCGAACACCGCGGTCGTGGGTGACTTTCTCCTCTTTATGCGGGAAGGCACTCTCATGGCGCAGCCATTCGAGAGGGAGACGACGCAGCTCGTCGGCGACGCCTTGCCTTTGGCCGAAGACGTCTTGTATATCGGCGGCGCACGCCTCGGTGCGTTCTCGGTCTCCGACACGGGGCTGCTGGTTTACAACACCGGCCAGTCAGAGACCCGGAGCGAGATCGTCTGGGTGGACCGAGCGGGAGAGACGCTATCGGAGGTCGCAGAGGGTGACCTCCTCTTCGATATCGTGGTGTCGCCGGATGGCAGGTTCGCTGCCGTGACCGAGCTCGAGTCCGCCGTCGGGACCGCGGATATCTATGTCTGCGATCTCGAGCGGAAACTGAGGACCCGGTTCACCTTCGACTCCACCAACGACTGGTATCCAGCCTGGTCGCCCGACGGCCGCAGGATCGCGTTCGCCTCCGCCCGAAATGGTAATGACGGGATCTGGATCAAGGAGGTCGGCGGGTCGGAGGATGCCCAGCTCCTCCTCGAGACCGCCGACAATCAGCTCTATCCGCAGACCTGGTCGCCGGATGGAGAGTGGCTGGTCTTCGAACGGGTTGGGACCGACAACAATACCGATCTTTACGCCGTTCGTCCGGGCGACGGGGAGACGATCGAGCTGGTCGTGTCGAAGTACGACGCGGGGTTCGGGAGCGTATCACCGGACGGCAGATGGCTGGCCTTCGTCTCCAACGAGTCCGGAGACGACGAGGTCTATGTGACGACCTTTCCGGAACCGGCGCGGCGCTGGCAGGTCTCGACGAACGGTGGGACCTTCCCGCGATGGAGTCGGGATGGAGATGAGCTCTTCTTCGCTTCGGTCGCGGGCGAGCTTTTTGTCGCCGAGGTTGCCGGCACCGACGAGACCTTCAATGTGGGTCGGGTGCGCGGGCTGCATTCGTGGCATCTCGCAACGACCTTTCGCCGGCCATTTGACGTGGGTGTGAGTGGTGAAGATCTTTTGGTGATCCGAGGATTGACGACCCAGAAGCGCGAGCCGTTGAAGTTGGTGCTCAACTGGGACGCCGAACTCGAGGGTGGCGACAGATGATCGGGACCAGGTTGGCGAATTACGCGATCACGGGTGAGCTCGGCGCCGGCGGGATGGGCGAGGTCTGGCGCGCCGAGGACGAGAAGCTCGGCCGCGAGGTTGCGCTCAAGATGTTGCCCGTTGAATTCGCCGGCGACTCGGAGCGAATGGCGCGTTTCGACCGTGAAGCCAAGGTGTTGGCGAGTCTGAATCACCCGAACATCGCGACCTTGTTCGGGCTCGAAACCATCGCATCGGGCACGGACGCGGACGCGGACTCGGACGCGGGTTCAAACCCCCAAACCCCCAAACCCTCAAACCCCGTGACCTTCCTCGTCATGGAGCTCGTCGAAGGCGAGGACCTCTCCGAGAGAATCTCTCGCGGCCCGATTCCCATCGACGAGGCCGTCTCCATCGCGCGGCAGATCGCCGAGGCGCTGGAGGCGGCGCACGAGGCCGGGATCGTCCACCGTGATCTCAAACCGGCCAACATCAAGCTTCGCTCTGACGGAACCGTCAAGGTGCTCGACTTCGGGCTCGCCAAGGCGTGGGAGGCCGAGACCGCTGATTCGAGCCTTTCGTTATCGCCAACCATGACCCAGCACGCCACCGCGGCCGGGCTCATCCTCGGGACCGCCGCCTACATGTCGCCCGAGCAGGCGGCGGGGACAGCGGCCGATCGGCGAGCCGATATCTGGGCCTTCGGCGTCGTTCTTTGGGAAATGCTCACCGGTCACAAGCTCTTCGAGGGCGAGACGGTCTCTCATGTGCTGGCCTCGGTGCTCAAGGACGTGGTCGATCTCGACGAGCTGCCGGAATCCACCCCGGTGAAATTGCGTGAACTCATCTCTCGCTGCCTGCAGCGCAAGCCGAGACAGCGGCTGCAGGCCATCGGCGATGCCCGCATTGTGCTCGAAGAACCCCTCGAGGATCCGGAACCGGCGGCGTTGGCGGGAACAGAGGCCCTTGTGGTTGAGGCGTCCCTGCCTCGCTGGCGGAGGCTGTTGCCGTGGACAGCCGTGGCCGCCCTCGCGCTGGTCCTCGCGGTGGGAGCGTGGTGGGTACTGGGGCAGAAGCCGCAGGTGATCGCCGCCACAGTTGCGCCGCCCCTCGAGTCCGATTTCCACCTCAATCCGTCGAGTCCGGGGCCGGCTGCGGTGTCGCCGGATGGCCGGACCATCGCCTACTCGGCGCGCGATGCGGAAGGTGACGTCCTGCTCTATCTTCGCCGTCTCGACTCCCCCCAGGCGCAGGCGCTGTCGGATACCAAGAACGCAGGCTACCCCTTCTGGTCTCCGGACTCTCGCTGGATCGGCTATGTCAATCGAGCCGACGGAACCCTGAAGAAGATCGACTCAAGAGGCGGTTCTCCGATCACGCTCTGTCCTGCGCCCAACGGCAAGGGTGGGACCTGGAATGACGACGGCGTGATCGTTTTTGCGCCGGACGCGAGTGGACCGCTGCACGCCGTCTCGTCGGCCGGTGGTGAATCGACGCCGCTGACCGAGATCGATATCGACCGCCACAACTCGCACCGTCACCCCCGCTTCCTACCGGATGGACGCCACCTTATTTTTCTCGCCCGTGGGGTGACTCCGGTCGAGAGCGCGCTTTTTGTCGTCGATATCGAAGGTGGGGCCGCAACCGAGATCATGGCGTCAGGCGCCCAGGCCGAGTTCGGTTCCGGCCATCTCCTCTACGTGCGCGAACAGGCGTTGATGGCGCGCCCGTTTGACCCCGACGCCCTCGAATTCACCGGCGCCGCCGTGCCGGTGGCCGAGGACGTGCTGGTTGTTCCGGGTGCGTCGCTGGCCACCTTTTCGGTTTCGGATACTGGAGTGCTCAGTTATTCAACCGGTAGCGCAGACCTGCAGCTCCAACTGGAGTGGCGTGACCGTTCGGGGAAGGTCGACGGGGCGCTTGGCGATCCGACATCATATCGGGCGGTCACGATCTCGCCCGACGATCGCATGGCTGCCGCTCGAATCACCGATATGACCCTCGGTACCTCGGATCTGTGGATCTTCGACCTCGATCGTGGCCTGCGAACCCGTTTCACCTTCGACCCCGCCATGGATACCTGGCCCGTCTGGTCGCCCGATGGAAGGAGTCTGTATTTCTCCTCTGACCGCGGCGGCGAGAACGGAATCTACCGCAAGGATCTGGCTGGGGCCGGCACCGTCGAGCTGGTTTTCGAGGGGAAACAGGCCATGTGGCCGTCGAGTGTCTCCCCCGATGGAAGTGTCCTCCTTCTTTCTTTCCTAGGCTCCGGCACCGGGAATGACATTTCGGTCTTCGATCTTGATCAACCATCGGAGTTGCGGCCTTTTCGCCACACCGAGTTTCAAGAGGCGTCGGGGGTCTTCTCACCCGATGGGCGGTGGGTGGCCTATCACAGTAATGAATCGGGTGAGTTCGAGGTCTATGTCACGCCGTTTCCGGGTCCGGGCCGGCGGTGGCAGGTCTCCTCCGAGAGCGGCACCTATCCGGTTTGGCGCGCGGACGGGAGTGAAATCGTCTATTCGAGGATCAGCGGCGAATTGGTCGCGGCCAAGGTGCGAGCGGATGGCGAGACATTTCAGGTCGAAGGAGAAGAGGCTTTGTTCACGATTCAGCCCGTCGAGTCCGGCGGCGCCTTTTTCTCGGTTTCGAGCGATGCCCAGCGATTTCTCGTTGTTCCATCGTCGGCACAGCGCGCCGACTCGTTGCTCCATCTTTTAGTCAACTGGCCGACCGCCATGGAGGCACGGCGATGATCGGAACGAATCTGGCTCACTATCGGATCACCGGCAAGCTCGGAGCTGGCGGAATGGGAGAGGTCTGGCGCGCCGAGGATGAGAAGCTCGGCCGCGAGGTTGCGCTCAAGGTGCTGCCCGCCGAGTTTGCGGATGATGAGCAGCGGTTCGAGCGGTTCCAACGCGAGGCGAGGGTGCTTGCCAGCCTCAATCACCCGAATGTGGCGACGCTCTTCGGGCTGGAGACCGTCGCACCGGACACGGACACGGACGCGGGATCGGGATCGGGATCGGGAACGGGATCGACCGAGGAAACCGTAGGGGAGGGGTTTACACGCTCCCACGAGACCGTTTCATCGGGCACGGGCACGGGCAGGGGCACGGGTGCGGAAACGGACGCTGGTGCGGGCGACAATTCAAAATTCAAAATTCATAATTCAAAATTGACCGCGCCAGCGGTCACCTTCCTCGTCATGGAACTCGTCGAAGGCGAAGATCTCTCCGAGACAATCATGCGCGGTGCGATCTCCTCCGCCGAGGCGATCCCCATCGCGCTGCAGATTGCCGAGGCCCTCGAGGCGGCGCACGAGCAGGGCATTGTCCACCGTGATCTCAAACCGGCCAACATCAAGCTTCGCCAGGACGGCACGGTCAAGGTGCTCGACTTCGGTCTTGCAAAGGCGTGGGAGGCCGACAACACGGATGCGAGTCTCTCGCTGTCACCGACCATGACCCAACACAACACCGCGGCCGGACTGATTCTGGGCACCGCCGCCTACATGTCGCCCGAGCAGGCCCGCGGTCAGTCGGTGGATCGCCGTGCCGACATCTGGGCATTCGGGGTCGTGGTGTGGGAGATGCTGACCGGCCGCAAGCTCTTCGAAGGCGAGACCGTCTCGGATGTTCTGGCGTCGGTACTCAAGGAGGCGCCGCCCCTCGACGCACTGCCACCCGAAACCCCGTCGTTTCTGAAGAGGCTCGTCGGGCGCTGTCTCGACAAGGACTCGAAGACCCGGCTCCGCGATATCGGCGAAGCGCGGATCACTCTTGCTCAGCCGGATGAAGAAGAAGTCGCCGGCGGCGTGCTCGCGGATGCGGTCGAGGCGAGCCCTTGGCGACGCCGGCTTCCGTGGCTTGCCGCAGCCATCGCAACCGTGGCGACCCTGGCCCTCGGAGCGCTCTGGATCACTCGAACCGAGCCCGAACCGCAGGTCATCCGATTCGAATCCCCGCCGCCGCCGGATGGGCGCTTTCACCTTTCTCCCGACAATCCGGGACCAGTCGCGGTGTCACCGGACGGAACGATGCTGGCCTACTCCGGCAGAACACCCGACGGTGTCATCCAGCTCTGGGTCCGGGCATTGGACGAGGCTCAGGCGAGAGCGTTGCCGGGGACCGAAAACGCGCAGTACCCGTTCTGGTCGCCCGATTCCCGGCGGATCGGTTTCTTCTCGAACAACAAGTTGAGGGTCATCGAGGCCGTCGGCGGACCGCCCCTCGCCCTCTGCGACGCGACCGACGGAAAGGGTGGGACGTGGAACCACAATGGGGTGATCGTTTTCGCCCCGAGCTACAACTCGCCGCTGCATCAGGTTGCCGAAGCTGGTGGCGAGTCCGTCGCCGTCACGGTCTTGGATGCCGAGCGCAAGGACAACTCCCACCGGCACCCTCGTTTCCTGCCGGATGGGAACCGCTTCCTCTACATGGCGAGGTCCGCGTCCGGTTCGGGAGAAGGACACGCGGTCATGGTCGGTTCGATCGACGGTGTCGTCGACCGCCTGTTCTTCCGGGCGCCGACGGCGGTGGAGATCGCATCGGGACACCTGCTCTTTGTCCGCGACCAAACACTCATGGCGCGTCCGTTCGATACCGAGAAGATCGAGTTCACCGGTGACCCATTCCCGATCGCCGAGACCGTCGCGCTGCTTCCGTCGGGTGCGGTGGTCGGGATCTTCTCGGTGTCGCAGAACGGCGTCCTGGCCTTCCAGGCCGGTGACGGCAGCGACGGGAGCTTTCGACTCATGTGGCGAGATCGTGAGGGCAACGAGCTCGGGGCGGTCGGCGAACCGGCGAGCTACGACGAGCTTCACCTGATCCCGGGCGGCGAGCTCGCGGTGGTGTCTCTCGAAGAGTCGGGCGCCGGAACCGGCGATGTCTGGGTGGTGGATCTGCGCCGCGACCTCTTCTCCAGATTCACCTTCGAACCGGGATACGAGTACGGGCTGACCCCGTCCCCGGACGGCAAGACGCTGTACTTCTCATCCGAGAGGGGTGGGGCCTACACCATTGTGGGTAAGGAGATCGGTGGCGCCGGTGAAGGCGAGGTCGTTTTCGAATCGGCGACCGAGATGTACCCGAGTTCGGTGTCGCCCGATGGCGAAAATCTGTTCTTCTTCCGCGGTGGCGAGACCACCAACTATGACATCTGGGTGCTGCCGCTCTCCGGTAATGCCGAGGCCTATCCGTTCATCGAGACGGATTTCGTCGAATACACCGGCATGATCTCGCCGGACGGCCGGTGGCTCGCCTACGGGTCCGATGAGTCGGGGAGCCCCGAAATCTATGTCACCGCCTTCCCCGAACGCGGCCGGAAGTGGCAGATCTCGACCAACGGCGGCCAGTCGCCGCGATGGCGGGCCGATGGTTCGGAGATCCTCTACCACTCCACCGACGGGACTCTGGTTGCCGTCGCAGTCGAATCAAGGGCGGGCGGGCTCCTGATCGGCGAAGCCGTGCCGCTCTTCAACACCGGGGTCCAGCCCTTCGGGAACCACTTCTGGGGTCTTTCCGAAGACGGTGAGAGGGCGCTCGTTTTGGAGACGATGACCGAAATGGACGCTCCGAATCTCTCGGTGGTGGTCAACTGGCTCGACGCGGTTGGCGCCCAGTGATCGGCACGACCCTCGCTCACTATCGGATCACCGGCAAGCTCGGAGCCGGCGGAATGGGAGAGGTCTGGCGCGCCGAGGACGAGAAGCTCGGCCGCGAGGTCGCACTCAAGGTACTGCCGGCCGACGTGGCGGAGGACCCCGATCGCCTCGCGCGCTTCGAGCGCGAGGCAAAGGTCCTCGCCAGCCTCAATCACCCGAACATCGCGACGCTGTTCGGGCTCGAGACCATCGCGTCGGGATCGGGATCGGGATCGGGGTCGGGATCGATCAAGGAAACCGTAGAGGAGGGGTTGATCCCCTCCCGCGAGACCGTCTCATCGGGCACGGGCACGGGCACGGGCACGGACGCGGATGCGGGATCGGGATCGAATCATGAATCCGTAGGGGCGGGGGTGTTACCCCCCCCCGATGGCGATAGGGCGGGGGTAAACCCCCCC
>Ga0316198_10002738_pt1 | contig 10623 bp, 5 predicted proteins | sample OudBieAanoxic_MG_FD_204935 | JGI IMG/M metagenome (GOLD analysis project Ga0316198, IMG submission 204935) | Coastal sediment microbial communities from Oude Bieten Haven, Netherlands - site A anoxic | ecosystem: Environmental > Aquatic > Marine > Coastal > Sediment | place: Netherlands... | reverse complement strand
GCACGGCGGATACGGTCGAAGGCGGTGACGAACGCCGACCCGAGTGAGCCTGTTGAAGTCACAACCACGGAGGTGGTCGTCGACGGCGTTCGATCCCTGGTTGGCGAGTCCGCGCCAGACGGACGCGATCGAGACCGTGAAGCCGTGGTCTTCGTGCATGGCAATCCGGGTTCCAGCAAAGACTGGAGCGTTCTGCTACCGCAGGTTGGGCAGTTTACGCGAGCAATCGCGCCGGACATGCCGGGCTACGGCAAAGCCGACCGGCCGAAAGACTTCGACTACACCGTGCCGGGGTACGGTCGGCATTTGGCCAAGCTCTTGGAACAGCTTGGGGTCGAGAAGGTGCATCTGGTCCTTCACGACTTCGGCGGACCGTGGGGATTGGATTTCGCGAGCAACCACCCTGGCCAGATCGCAAGTTTCACGTTCTTCAACATCGGTGTGGTGCGCGGCTACCGATGGCATATTTTCGCTCGAATCTGGCGCACGCCGATCCTTGGAGAGCTATTTCAACTCACCACGACGCGACCCACGTTTCGCGCGTTTCTAAACGGAGGAAACCCTAGACCTTTTCCCGAGGAGTTCCTCGATCGTACGTACGCCGATATCGACTGGCCCGTGAAACGCGCGATCCTCAGGCTCTACCGAGCCACAGACGACCTTGGTGCCATGACAGTTGGCTACGGCGAGTCGCTGAGATCGAGGCGCTTCCCGGCCCTCGTGATTTGGGGCGAGAGCGATCCATATTCGCCTGTCAAGCACGCCGAAGCCCAGTCCGACTACTTCGACGCCGACGTCCACATCCTCCCCGATTGCGGCCACTGGCCCATGATCGACGAGCCCGAGCGCGTGAGCGAACTCGTGCTGCCGTTCCTCAGAAGGCAGGTGAGTGGCGAGGCTCAGAGTCTCAACGAGCCAGCTTCCTGAGCTCATCCCAATCTGTGAGGAACCCAACGACGAAGTTCCAACTTGTCGTACTTGGGGTCACCAGGAATTAAGGGATCGCGTCTTAGGCCGCGGTCCCTTTTCGGTTTGTGGCAACCTCCCGGCAGCTCCCGGGGAAGCAGAGCCCGCGCCGACGGTCTGTTCTTGTGCTTGTGTGACGCGCTCGAGCTCGCGAACGGTCCGCGCCGGAAAGAGGCCGGTTGCCAGCAGCGTAGCCATGACCACCGTCAGCGCACCGGCCTCTCTTCTCGTCAGGTCGCGTTCTCCGATGTGTTCGGCTGAGCCGCTGAAGAGCATGAAGAACGCACGCATGACGGAAACGCCATTGAGAGCGGTCGCAATGATCAGCGCAAAGGCGAGGACGGGGAACTCCTCGACCGAGCCTTGGACCAACAAATCCTCCGCGACGAAGCCCAGGGTAAGAGGTAGGCCAACGCTGGCGAAGCCCATGAACAAGAAGGCAACCGCCATCCGTGGCGTTCGCGTGAAGCTTCCTGCGGGCGCCCTCAATGAAAGGTTCCCGCGCCGCGCCTCCAGTGCTGCCAAGGTCATCGCGAATCCCGTGGTCGCGACGCCAATCACCTGCCAAGTGAGGAGCGCGCCGATTTGGGCCACGGGAGAGCTCGTGTCGAGGCCAAAGGCGACGAGGCCCGTCTGACTCATGACCAGGAATGCGAGCGCCCGTTTCGCATTGGTCTGCGCGAGGCCAAGGGCCGCGGCGACTACGGCTGTGACCGCGCCCAACGCGGCCACGATGTGGGCGAGTTGCTGGGGGAGCTCGCCGCGGAGAAGCTCCAGGTGGGCGTAGACGCCGAGCTGTGGCGCAAAGAAGGCGACGACGAGACCCATGGGCGCGTATTGCACGAAAGGCGGAAACCAACTGTGGAGGGGAATCACCGCTTCACGAATGCCAACACCCACGAGTAGGAGCACGAGTCCTGCGGCGGCGTGATCCTGAATGAGCAGCATGGCGCCAAGGCCGAACGCGACGGCGCTGGGTAGATGGTAGATCGCAAAGAGCTTCGCGATTCTTGGGGGCTGCCTGAGATCTTTCAGCTCGAGCCAGGTGATCAGCGCCGAGGCGCTCCACAGCACAGCGAGCCCGATCGGCTGCCGCACGGCCAGGAACAGCAAGGCGACAGAGATGAGGAGCAGGATCCTGCGAAACGTCCTTGGACGGGTCTCGCTGATTGGGCTGAGCGCGATCGCGGTGAAGCCCATGAGGCAGGTGATGAGCGAGAATGCGGGGACCCAGGAGTGGGGATCCTCCATGGCAAGCCAGTCGGCGGGCCATTCGAGCCACGGAAGCTCGAACAGGTGCCAGGCGACCTGTGCGAGCGCAATCATGCCGGCAAGGGCCATGGCGTAGCTGGCTCGGCGGCGGGCAGTTCGCGCGGAGCTCGCTCTCCCAACAAACCACGACGCCGGAACGAGCAGCACGAGTTGTAGCGCTGTAAAAACGAGCGTCATGGGAGTGCCTCGTCGTGCAAGCGGCGTCGCTCCTGGGCCGCGTTGGGTTTGGTGAGATAGTCGACCCAGGCTCGGTCCAAACGGTCGATGCGTGAGATGAACCGAAGGAAAGGGGCAAGCATCCGATCCTGCAGGACTGCGTCGAAGCCCCCGCGTTCCAGCGCAACGCGATAGAGCCAAGGCTGAAGAGAGCTCGGTACGAGGCGTTCGAGGTGGCCGCCCGTCCGAGGTAGCTGTCTTCCCATCGCCTGTTCCAAATGGTGGTGGTCGTGGAGCAAGCTCGGGGAGCGCAAGATCTGAAGCGTGCGAATCGCCGCATGGCCTACGATGTGAGCCAGCGCTAGGTAGCGGAACCCGAGGCCGATCTCGACATAGATCAATCCGACTTGGGTCATTGACGCGTACGCCAAAGCGCTTTTGATGTCGGTTTGTGTTCGTCCGACGAACGTGGCGTGAACGGCGGTGAGCGCGCCCACGGCGATGACTGCGCCGGCGGCGAGTCCAGACGCTTGCAGAATCGATTCAGCTCGAAGCAACAGGTAGGGCCCCAGATGGATGGACAGCGCGCCGTAGAAGACGGCGCTCGATGGCGTGGGCCCTTCCATCGCACGCGGAAGCCAGCCGGAGAGTGGGAGCTGAGCCGCTTTTCCCATCGACGCCCAAAGGAGAAGCAGGCCGACGATGGTCGCTCCCGCCCAGGTGGAGGGAACGGCGAATCCCGCCCACGGACCGTCTCCGGCGGGGCCCACTTCAGACGTGCCGACCATGAAGTGCAGGGCCACTCCTGCGGCCAGCAAGCCGACATCGCACAGGCGATAGGTCACGAAAGCGCGCAAGCCGTGCTCGACCGGCCCGCGCCGTTCGTGAAAGAACGCGATCAGTAGAGCCGACGTCAATCCGACGAGCTCCCAGCCCAGGAACACGAGATCCAAGCTTCCCGCGAGCACGACGAATTCGACGGCCGCACCAAATATCGCGAGCAGCAGGTAGAAACGCGCAAAGCCAGGTTCTCTATGCAGGTAGCGTCTCGAGAAGGCAGCCACGAGTCCGAGCAGGACAGCGGAGAACATTGCGAACGGGATCGACAGGTGATCCGCGATCAGGTTCCAGTCGAACGAGTAGTGACCCGCGGAGAACCAGCTCCCCAGCGGCACGCGAACTTCGGTGACATCGGCGGCAAGCAACCAGGCTGTGGTGATCGCGCAGGCCGTCGCCGAGGCGGTGAAGCCCAATCCAACAATCGCCACCGTCGTTCGTTCGCTCCAGGGGTGGTAGACCCAAGCGCGCAGTCCCAGCAACGAGACCGCCAAGGCTGGAAAGCCAACGATGCCGAGTATCATCCAGTTGACGACGGGCTCCATCATGCTCCTCCGTCCGCGATCAGTCCGGCTCGTACGTGTGCGGGGCTCAAATGGCCGCGCCGCCCGGCATAGAAATCCATGGAACGATCCACGACTGCGATCGCCGGGTTCTCTGTGACGTAGGGAACGAAGTGGCCCTTTTCATACACAGCCAAGGCGTCGCTATCGGGGTCCCACGCGACCAGTTGGATCCACGCATTGTTCACGAGATTCGCCAGCCCCGCCTCTTGTGCGAGCACGCGCTCCAGCATCTCGATTTTCGTCTCGACGATAGTCAGCAGTCGGACCGGTTCGTGAATCTCCACCATTTGCCAAGGGAGGCCAGTTCTCAAGTCCGACGCGTGTCCATCCATCACGCCGATGAGTCCGACGATGTTGTGAGGAAGCTTGGTGCCGCTGCCGTACCCCGTGGGATCGACGAAGCTGAAGTAGTATTCGAGGTTGATGCCCGCGCCGACGGGGCCCACCGATCGCAGTAGGGCTCCCAGAATCGCAGCCGTTGGATCCCGTGTCGGATCGTAGGAAACCAGAAACGCGCGTCGATCGAGGAACAGTCCGCGGGTTCGCTCTCTGCGGCCGACGATGCAGACCGCGTTCGTGGCATGTCCGTACTCGGGTCGCGGCTGTGCGAGATCGTAGGCATGCGCCTCTGCGTGGATGAGTGCGGATTCTGGAGTGAGGTCGAGAGGCGCCGACTCGAAGCGGCGGCATCGCTCGTGCGCGTCCAGGCGGCAGGCATGGGCGAAGGCGTTCTTCACGTCCGCCAGCGCCTCGAGGAACTGCGGCGGCAGCAGATCCTGGTCGTAGTAGGTCATCGAGTCATCGCAGGTGTTGTGGTAGGCGCCCACGAAACGGGTCGATTCGGGGATGACCAAGTTCCGCGCCCGGAGACGCTCGCGAACGCGCGCATCGTTGGCCATTTGAGCGAACGCACGGGCGTTGGGCCCGCCTCGACCCCCCCCGGTCGCGCCGCAGTCGTGGGCAGCCTCGTGTGGGTTGTTGAGGCTGGATGACCCATGACCCACGATTAAGACCAGCGGGCACAGGTTCCCCTCCATCCCGATCGTCGTGAGGACCTTGGCCACGATGGCCGCCATTTCGTCGAGCGTGTACCCCGAGGCAAGGCCATCGGGGCGTGGTTCACCGCTTGCCTCGAGGCAGAGGCGGGTCGGTGGAGTCGGCGCCGTCCGATGCAGTGCCCAGTGCGCGAGGCGCTCGGTCCGACGGGGGAAAAGGCTCCTTCCAAGAAGTGGAATCACGGCAAGAACGCCAAACAGGGCGGACAACAGCCCGCCCCGCGTGAGCATCTTGCTCCCGAGCCCAACGGAATGGGTCACTCGACCCTGGCGTCGGCGCCGGCCTGCGAACGCGGCGGCCTCGGTTTCGTCGAGGGCGCGTTCGGTAACGTAGTGGTCGGGGCGGACGGCTACCGGGCAGAGCGGCCTTGGTCGAATATCCTCGATTCCTTGATACGCCATCGCAATGCCGAAGAAACCGGCATATCCAAACGTCTGTACATCCGGATGAAGCTCCTCGAGGTGCCGGCGCAACGATTCCTCCCGGTCGTCGATGCAAAACACCGCTTGAAAGCGGGGGCTCCCTTCTGGCGTGCGGCCCAAGCGGCAGTGACCTGTGATTCCGTCCAGAACGCCAATGCGATGCCTTCTCTCGTAGGCCAAGTGCAAGAGCCTGCGCCGCTCATTGGAGTCGAACACGCGAACTTCTTCGAGCCAGCGCTTTGCTTCCGCGGAGCTCGTCATCTCCGCGGGCCCGACTCCCCCGAGCTGCGCGGAAATGAAGGCTTCGTAGACGAGCTCGAGATCCAGCTCCCGCTCTTGTGCAGTGTTGCCGAGACGCGAAAAGGCGTCCGCAAGCGTGGTCGAACGACCAGCATGCTTTCGAAGCTCGAATTTCGCAGCGTGGAGATCGAGTGTCAGTTGAAGTGCCAGATAGTCCACCAGCCGGGCCGGGGGCGGGTCGACCGGAGCCGTGTCCGGACGCACCTCCAACTGCCGAATCATTCCGGCCCAACCACGAAGGGAAAGCAGCGTCTCTTGGATGTACCGCGCCCATTGCGTGCTTGGGACCCCGAGCTCGCCTAGGGCCCAGTAGACGGTCCGTTCCGCGTCCCATGCGCTGCTTCTTTGACGCCTCAACTCCTTCGAAAGGCCCCGCATCCATCGGTCGATGGGTCCAGACCCCAGCCCATAGAGCGCGCGAAACGCATCGAGCAAGCCGTCCTCGCGATTGGGCATGCGCCAGTAGGCGATCCCCTGGTCGACGAATGCGGCGCAGAAGCGGATGAGGAGTGGATGCACCAGTCGATCCGTGTCGACCCCGATTGCGTGGAGTAACTGGTCGCGCTGCCGTATGCCGACCTCGGAGCGAGCCGCGGGCGGTGCCACTGCCAGCAGGGTCTTCCACAAGTGCCCGAGCGCCTGCTCTTCGCGAGCCCTCGAGGTCATGGGGGTCAGGTCGACGGAGACTCGTTCCGCGGATTGCAGGATGGCTGCGCGCGCTGCTTCGGGAACGCGTCTGTGGAAGCGAAACAAGGTGCCGGTCTCCTCCAGCATCCAGTGCAGCGCGGCTCCCTTCGGGACCTCGAAGTGATTACGTAGTCTCAGCGCGCGCAGCTCCCGGCGGGTCGGTCCTCCGGGAATGACTGGGGCATCGACGCCGTCTGCCGCAGGCGCAAGCACCGCATCGATGTCCGCGGGTCGGATCCGGGCAGTCTCTAGACACTGCGCGAACGCGCGCTCGGATTGGTAAGGCTCCGTTCCAAAGAGCGCCGCTCCGTCCGTGACGGCTTTTTCGAAGTGCAGGTGCTCGAAAGCGTGGAGGGTGTTGTGATGCACGAACATGTGCAGTGGCGACTGCTGGGGAAGCAAGTGCGATGCATGCTCGAGCATTTCTTCGAGCCCATGGTGCTCCGAGGAATCCGCCGTCGTGGCCATAGACAAGCCGAGGAGGTCGTCCGCTGCGGAAGTCATCCGCTGGCCTTGCGGCGTGTCGAATGCGGATGGGGCGAGTGTGGAGTCAATGCATCGATTCCCACGATTTCAAGCTCTGCGTTCGGCCACTCGTTGGACAATCCTTCCACTCGGCTCAGAAACGTGTGGTCCACGATGGCCACATCCCTCACGTCAATCACGACGCGCTGAAACGAGGGATCGAGATTGCTGAGCGCCTTTCGCACGGCAAGAAGGCTCGTGAACGCCGCGGCGCCATGCAGGGTGAGGCGCAGTTCACTGCCGTCTTCGATCCGCACGACCTGTGTGCGGAAGAGCTGCTTGAACGTCGCCCCCCGGGCGCGGTGAAGGATCAGTTTGAGAAGCAGGCCAGCTGCCACGCCGACGAGCAAATCCGTCGCCAAGGTGACGAGGAGCGTCGTGAGGAAGAGCGCGAGCTGGTCGACTCCGATGTGCTTGACGTGCAGAAGCTCCCGGGGTGAGGCGAGCTTGGCGCCGGTGTAGACGAGCATGGCCGCAAGGGCGGCAAGCGGAATCTCGCTCAACAGCCCCGGCGCGAGCGCGACGAATCCCAGCAGGAAGGCGCCATGGAAGAAATTGGCCCAGTGGGACTTGGCGCCTGCATCGACGTTGGCCTTGCTTCGCACGATCTCGGAGATCATCGGCAGGCCCCCTAGGAGGGATGAGCCCAGGTTGCCGACGGAAAGCGCCAGCAGATCTCGATTGAGGTTCGAGGCGCGCTTTTCCGGATCCATCAGATCGACCGCAAGCACGCTCAGGGTCGATTCAATCGTTCCAACCAGCGCAAACATCACCACGTACTTGAGCGAGACGAGACTGAACAGCATCGAGAAGTCCGGGAACACGACAGCGTCCAGGAGTGAGCCGGGCAACTGGACCAAGAACTCCGGCCCAACGTGGAACTGATGCGAGAGGAACCGGTAGGCGTGCGAGTGGTCCAGGTCCAGCCACAGACTCAGAGGCACCGTGACCGCGAGAACCACGACGGGAGCGGGTAGGGCCTTCGCCCAACGTTGCCGGATCAGCGGCCAGCCGAACAGAATGAGGAGTGACAGTATGCCGAGTGCGAGAATTTCCGGGTTCGCGTGTGCGACGCTCTGGGGGATTTCAAGCAGCAGCTCGAGTGGTTCCCTGGCTTCCGGAGCGACCCCGACGAGCGTGTGGGCCTGCTTCGAGATGATGATCACGCCAATCGCTGCGAGCATTCCGTGAACGACCGAGGGCGACATCGCCACGCCGATCGAGGCGGATCGGAGTAGGGCAAGAACGATCTGCACGCAGGCTGCGGCGACGCCTATCGCCAAGGCACGGCGGTATCCGAGCATCGGGTCGCCCTGACCCAGTTCCTGAACGGCGCCTAGCGCGATGACGATGAGCCCGGCGGCGGGGCCTTTGATCGTGAGGCGCGCGCTACCGAGGAACGTAACGACCATCCCTCCGATGATCGCGGTGAGAACACCCGAAATCGGCGGAAAGCCACTGGCCATCGCGATTCCCAGAGAGAGGGGAAGCGCGATCAGGAAAACCAGGAACCCTGCTTTGAGATCTGCAACGGGGACGGCGCTGCGCAGCCCGCCCTTCGACTCTACTTTCGACATGATAATCCGCCTTCACGTTCAGAACACAGCGTTGCCCCGATGCTCGGGGGCAATCACACACGCTGGAGACGAAGCCCAAAGAGGGCTTCGTCAGGCGGAAGGGGGACCGCGGGCGGGATAAGTCCGGGCTGGCTCACCGCTAGCAAGACGCGGGGCCGAAGAGCTCGATGCTGCTGATGATCGGCTAGTCTGGACCGAGGGCGGAAGGGGCTGTTCGCAGTCGAGGTCGTCGTCCTCGAACGAGTCGATCGCTTCGTTGGCCCAGGCGCCAAGACGCTCGGATGAAGGTTCCTGCAGACGCTGGCCGGGCGCGCTCAGCTCCGCCACGGTGGCATCTGCCCCCGTGACAAGGTCGCTTCCTGCGCTGGAAAAACCAGCAGATACGGCGACTACGAGCAGAGTCGATAGCGTGACGCGCCAGCCAACTCGGCGTCGCGTGGCGCTCCACTCCTCTGCTCGGCCCAAATCCATCACAGGTCGCTAACCCCCCAGGCCCAAAAGTATTCCGCGAAAGATGGGAGCGCGCAACAAGGGTGATTTCCGTCACGGGGCTATGCATTGGGGGTGCAGCGCGCTCAGTCGTCCGGGCGGGACCAGGCCCAGGCATCGGACGGACGGGCTGCGGGGATGCCCGCTTCGCTAGTGACCTGCTCGGCCGCGCTCGGCGCGACGGACACGTGGGGATCGAGCACGGTGGGGCCTTGCTCCTTCGGGTGACTGAAGACGACCCGCGACCCGCGCTTGTTGGTCACGTAGGCCCAAATCCACTGGGACATCACGGCCACGCGGTTCCGAAAGCCGACCAAGAACGCGATGTGAATGAACAGCCAAGTGATCCATGCGGAAAGACCGGTCATTCGAAAGCGTCCCGATTCGACGATGGCGCGGTTTCGACCGATGGTCGCCATCAGGCCTTTGTCGAAGTACTCGAAAGGTTTGGGCGGCTCTCCTTCCTGGCGGCGGAGGATGTTTTCCGCGACGAGCTTGCCGCTCTGTAGCGCGACCTGGGCGACGGCGGGCAGGGGCCGACCGTCCTTTTTGTGTGGAAAGTGGATCAAGTCACCGAGCACGGCGACCTCGTCGTGTCCGGGGACCGTGCAAAAAGGTGTGACCTTGACCCGGCCCATCTCATCGAGCTCGGTGTCGAGGAATTCGGTCATCGAGCTCGCGCGAACACCTGCCGCCCAGAGCACCGTGTTCGCCTCGATGCGTTCGGCACTGGCCAGCGTCACGCCGGCGCCGTCGATCTCGGTGACGAACGCGGAGGTGCGGACCTCGACACCGAGAGATTCCAGATCGCGGCGCGCTCGCGCTGAAAGCTTCGGATTGTAGTCGCGAAAGATGCGGTCTCCGCCCTCGACGAGCACGATCCGGGCGCTCGATGGATCGATCGTGCTGAAGTCGCGACGAAGGGCATTGCGCGAGATTTCGGAAAGCTGCCCCGCCAGCTCGACTCCCGTGGCGCCGCCCCCGACCACGACGAAACTCAGAAATGCTCTCTTTTGCTCTGGGTCGCTGATGCGTTCGGCGGCCTCGAATGCCAGCAGGACGCGGTTTCGGATCTCGAGGGCTTCGTAAAGCGTCTTGAGCCCCGGGGCATGACGTTCCCACTCTGGGTTGCCGAAATAATGGTGCTTGAGACCCGTCGCGACGATCAGGAAGTCGTACGCGAGGACTTCGCCATGGTCGAGCTCGACCACCCGCGCGTCGACGTCCACGCGCTGTGCCTCGGCGAGCAATACGCGCACGTTGCCGTGCTCGGAAAGCAGGTTTCGAAGCGGTGCGGCGATGTCCGGCGCTGGCAGGAGCGCCGTGGCAACTTGATAGAGCAGCGGCTGGAACAGATGGTGGTTCGATCGATCGACGAGGGTGACGCGCATTGACGCACCACCGAGCTTACGCGCTGCGGCCAGCCCACCGAACCCACCGCCGAGGATGACGACGTGAGGGCGCTCTTCGTGAGATCTCATCCCCAGTGCATCGTGCATCGGGGTCGAACCGGCAAGCCCACGCACGCGCAGACCTGCGAAGCCCCCCGGTTTGCGGCCACCGAGCCGAGACGCTTTGTGCCGGAGCGCAGGTTCTTCACACCCGCCGCAGCGCAGCTCCTGAACGACCGGCTGCAGAACATCCGCTTTCGCGCGCTTCCTGGCGCCGGCGCGGGCGTTGATTCACACTTGGGCGGTGTCGGGCCGACTTCTCCCGCGACAGTTCTACGCGCGCGACGCGCTCGACGTGGCGCGCGACCTGCTGGGCCAG
>Ga0316198_10002737_pt1 | contig 10624 bp, 11 predicted proteins | sample OudBieAanoxic_MG_FD_204935 | JGI IMG/M metagenome (GOLD analysis project Ga0316198, IMG submission 204935) | Coastal sediment microbial communities from Oude Bieten Haven, Netherlands - site A anoxic | ecosystem: Environmental > Aquatic > Marine > Coastal > Sediment | place: Netherlands... | reverse complement strand
GAAGGCAGCAATGGCGTCACCGTGGCCAATGCGATCCTGGATAAGGTAGAACAGCTTAAGGGGCAGCTGATACCAGACAATGTCCAGATAGAGGTCACCCGCAACTACGGCGAGACCGCCAACGACAAGGTCAACGAACTCATTTTCAAATTGTTCGTCGCCACCGGCGCGGTCACTGTCTTAGTGCTGTTCGCACTAGGCATCAAACCGGCAATCGTCGTGACCCTGGTCATTCCCGTGGTGCTGCTGATGACCGTCTTTTCCGCCTGGATCATGGGCTACTCCATCGACCGGGTGAGCCTGTTCGCGTTGATCTTTTCCATCGGGATACTGGTGGACGACGCCATCGTGGTGGTGGAGAACATCTACCGTCGCTGGCTTATGAAGGGCGAGACGGACACGGACACTGCTGTGGAGGCCGTAGCCGAGGTGGGCAACCCGACCATCATCGCCACCTTTACAGTGGTGGCCGCCCTCCTCCCCATGGGCTTCGTCTCAGGCCTCATGGGTCCCTACATGGAGCCCATACCGGCCTTGGGTTCAGTGGCCATGCTCTTCTCCCTGTTCGCCGCCTTCGCCTTCACGCCCTGGTTGGCTATGCGCATCAAACCCAGCATGAAGGCTCTGGAGAAGGCTGAACACAAGGAGCACAAGACCGCCGAGGCCCTGGATGGACTGTTCCGGCGTATCCTGCTGCCACTGATCGAGCGCAAGTTCCTGGGCTATCTCTTCCTGTTCGGGCTCGTCGGCCTCTTTTTCGGCTCATGCTTACTCTTCTACGCCAAGGCCGTGCCCTTCAAGATGCTGCCCTTCGACAACAAGCCGGAGTTCAGTGTGGTGCTCGATATGCCCGAGGGAACGGCCCTGGGAGCCACTATCAATAGCGCGCGCATGCTGGCTGAAGAGGTGCGCAAGATCCCCGAGGTCGTCGCCATCCAGACCTACGCCGGCACGGCCAAACCCTTCGACTTCAACGGCATGGTGCGGCACTACTACCTACGTAGCAAGCCCTGGCAGGGAGAGATACAGGTCCAGCTGACCCACAAGACAGAACGCAAGCGCACCAGCCATGAGATCGCCGTTGAGGCCCGCACCAAGCTCACGCGAATGGCGAGAGAGATGGGCGCGACCATGACCGTCGTCGAGATGCCGCCGGGGCCACCGGTGCTCCAAGCGGTTGTGGCCGAGATCTACGGTCCGGACGCCATAACTCGCCGCCAGGTGGCCGCAGACATGACGCGGATGTTCGAGAAGGTCGAGAGCCTGGCCGACGTGGACAATTACATGCAGGCGGCCCACAAGGTATTGCGCCTCGAGGTCGACACCGAGAAGACCGTGCGTCAGGGCATCTCGGTGGATACGGTTATCCGCAACATGGACATGGCCCTAGGCGACTTCAAAGCAGGTGACGTCAAGCGTGGCAGCCTACTGGAGCCCACCTACATTACGCTAGAGGTCCCACTTTCCGTGCGCGCTCAGATCAACCGCTTGGCAGATCTTCCCATCCCGACCCAGGATGGTCGTACCGTGCCGTTGGCCGAGCTGGGACGTTTCGTGGAGATCGAACAGGATCCCGTGGTCTACCATAAAGATCTGCGCCCTCTGGAGTATGTTGTCGGCGACGCCGTGGGGCGACTGGGCGCCCCGCTCTATCCGATGCTGGCGATGGAGGAGAGGCTCGAGGACTACACAACGCCGGACGGTGAGATCATCTCCGGCACCTTCTTCACCGGCCCGCCACCGGACAACGGAAGGTCCGGCTTCGAGTGGGGCGGCGAGTGGACGGTTACCTACGAGACCTTCCGTGACATGGGCTTGGCGTTTGCCATCGCTCTGGTCCTAATCTACATGCTGGTTGTCGGCGAGTTCGGCAACTTCGTCACCCCTGGTGTCATCATGGCGCCCATTCCCCTAACCCTGCTTGGCATCGTCCCTGGCCATTGGCTCATGGGGGCGGATTTCACCGCCACGTCCATGATCGGCTTTATCGCTTTGGCCGGCATCATCGTGCGTAACTCCATCTTGTTGGTGGACTTCTCCATCGACGAGGTTTCTCGTGGCGCGGCGGTCAAGGAGGCGGTCATCAATGCATGCAAGGCGCGTACGCGCCCAATTATCATCACCGCCCTGGCCCTGGTGGCCGGCTCCAGCGTCATCCTGACCGACCCTATCTTTCAGGGCATGGCCATTTCCCTGTTGTTCGGCGTACTGGTCTCCACCCTACTGACTCTCGTGGTAATCCCTCTTGGCTGCGTCAGCGCTGGTCAGTATTTGGTGCGGAAGTGAGGGCACGATAGCCAAAGCCTCCTACCGCCAGGCGCGGAGTTGCATTGCGGCGCTATCAGCCGTGTCTATTTGCGCCGCAGATCATTTTGCCGTGAGGAGGAGTTTAGTGCTACCTGCCCAGATGGCAGCATTTGCATCTCCACTTATTAGGCGGATTATTCGCTGAATGATGGCGTAAACGCCGCATCCCCGTCCCTCGCACATGCCACCATGGCATGAATTTTACTGCCTACCTGACGACATGTCAGAAAATCACTTATTGATAAGTGATTGCATAACATCCAAAAACAGTTGATCCAGGACAATGAACCAAGGCGCGATAGGGTGCTGTAATAACTCGGTCTCGGAACCCCGTCAAAGACCACGGGATGCCTTGTACCAAACAATCAGCAGAAGGACCGGTTGCCCTGCATCGGCCGGAGGTTCAATGGGACAGGGTGTGCCCCAAACCGTATAGACGGAGGGGGTATTGGCGACCAAGTCCAGGTACCTCAGAGCTGCCAAAAGGAGGCTTCGTACGTGTTAATCAGAAGAATACTGTCCGCTTTCGGAAAATGGGTTTCCCATGGAAGCAACGGCGACAAGCGCCTTCCCTCGCCAACGGAAGCGGTTTCTAAGGCACGGCGCAGTTTCTTCGCCAAGGCCGCCGTCGGAGCGGTATCCGTCTCTGGCGCCGCTGGGCTCGCCAAGGCTGTCGTGGATTCGATGCCTGAGCCCGAACTTCACGATCACTATCGAAAAGACAGTCTCGCCGGCGAGCAGGAACTCCGCGAGCGCGACTATGTGCTGATGTCCGACAGGGAGAAAGAGGACATGGTGCAGCAGTTCGTCGACAACTACCACGGAAAGACCTGAAGCACGAGGCTCGCGAACGGCACCAACCACCGGTGCGCGATTGCGGGTTCTCGCACGTTCCGCGGGATCTCGCGAGTAAGCCTTGGCCTTTAACCTGCTGCCGGTTTTTCGATCGTCCAGCGATCCAGGGGGCATCATGTCCAAAGAAGACACCAAAGCCAACGATACCAGAGGTAACTCCCGCCGCGACTTTCTGCGCTCGGCGGGCACCTACAGTGTGGCCTCGCTGACCGGCGCGGCCATGCTGCTGTCGGATCCGAGACCGGCCAAGGCGACTGCAAATGTCACCTGGGCTGAGCATTTCCAGGAAAACTACCGCCTGATGACCGACGAGGAGAAAGCGGAGGCCATCGAGCGCCTCGAGAAGCGCTACTCTGAGGAGTTCGGTAAGCAGGTCAAGGTCGACGGTGCCCTGGCCATCGACGGCGTCCTGTTCGGTTACGCGCTCAATATCCAGAAATGCATCGGCTGCCGGCGCTGCGTCAAAGCCTGCGTGGCCGAGAACAACCAATCTCGGGGCGAAGAGCAGCAAATCGAATGGATCCGGGTTCTGCGTATGGAGAAGGGCAAGTTCTCCGAAGAGGACAGAACCAAGCACGGTTATCCAGAGGACTACGGCGTTCAAGTCGGTGGCAACGCCTACAAACCCGCTGGCGTGGTGCTGGAAGGCCAGCACTACTACCAGCCCGATCAAGTTCCGGAGAAGGACGCCTTCTACTTTCCGATGCAGTGCATGCAGTGCGAAAAGCCGCCCTGCGTCAAGGTCTGCCCGGTGCGTACCACCTACCGCGATCCCGACGGCATCGTCGTCATCGATTACAACTGGTGCATCGGCTGCCGCATGTGCATCGGCGCCTGTCCCTACTGGGCCCGTCGTTTCAACTGGGGCGAGCCGAATCTGCCCGCTGAGGAGATGAATCCAAAGACCCACTATCTGGGGAACCGCCCGCGCATGAAGGGCGTGGTCGAGAAGTGCACCTTCTGTATCCAGCGCACTAGACGGGGCCGCTGGACGGGCTGCGTCGAGGTCTGCCCGGTCGGGGCTAGGAAGCTGGGTAATCTGCTGGATCCCGACAGCGATATCCGCAAGGTGTTGGCGACCAAGAAGGTCTTCCGCTTGCGCGCGGACCTGAACACCTATCCCAAATTCTTCTACTTCATGGATTAGGGGGAAGTCCTCGTGAAACGCTTTATTCAGTTTGTCTTCGATTTCCTACGCGCGGGCTTCACTGGTGGTGCCATGTTCTGGGCCTGGATGCTGTTCCTGGCCTTCTTCATCATGCTCTGGGGTTACGGCGAGTACGTGCAGCTCCGCGACGGCATGATCGTCACCAACCTCAACGACCAAGTTAGCTGGGGCATGTATCTGGCCAGCTTCGTGTTCATGGTCGGCGTGGCCGCGGCGGCCGTGACCGTCGTCTTTCCTGCCTACGTCTACAAGCACAAGGAGTTGCATAAGATCGTCGTGCTCGGTGAGATGCTGGCCATCGCAGCGGTCATCATGTGCCTGCTCTTCGTTATCGCCCACATGGGTAGACCGGACCGGCTCTGGCACATCTTTCCGGTCATCGGGATCTACAATTGGCCTCATTCGGTGCTGACCTGGGACGTACTGGTCCTGAGCGGATATCTGCTACTCAACCTCGTCGGCGGCTTCTACTACCTGTACAAGAAGTACACTGGTGAGCCACTGAACAAGGCGTTCTACCTGCCGATCGTCTATATCGCCATCGTCTGGGCCTTGAGCATCCATACGGTCACCGCCTTCCTGATCAACACAATGCCGGCCAGGCCCATGTGGTTTCACTCGATGATGCCGATCAAGTTCATCACCACCGCCTTCGCCGCCGGTCCGTCGCTGATCATTATCGTGTTCTTGCTGGTCCGCCGCTTCACCCCGTTAAAGATCGCCGACGAGGCGTTCCACATGCTGTCCCAGATCGTGACCTGGTGCCTCGGCATCGCCCTGTTCCTCACCTTTTCGGAGATCGTCACTGAGCTCTACCCAAGCACCGAGCATTCGATGGGGCTGAAATACCTAATGTTCGGCCATCATGGGCTTAATGCCCTGGTGCCCTTCTTCTGGACATCTCTCGGATTGATGATCGGCTCTTTCATCCTGTTGCTGATTCCGAAGGTCAGGAAAAACTTCGCGATCCTTCCCTTCATCTGCATCGCCCTCTTTGTCGGCATATGGATCGAGAAGGGCCTCGGCCTGATGCTGCCGGGCGTTATCCCCTCTCCCGTGGGTGAGTTTGCCGAATATGTGCCGAGCATCATCGAGATCATGGTCATCGGCGGTGTCTGGGCGATCGGCTTCTTCGTACTTACCGTCTTGATCAAGGGTGCAGTCGGCGTCCTGCTCGGCGATGTCCGCTACCAGGAGAAAGCCGCTGCCCGTACCCAAGGCGGGCATGCCAGCAGCGCGACGGTTGCATGAGCGTAGCCCCCATTGGAACGATCCGGACGCGGCCTGGCGCCGCACCGGCTCCACCGAATTCTGGAGAGACAGACGATGACTAACTATCGAGTAACAGGGCCGGCCCTGGGCCTATGCCTCCTGACGGCAGCGTTCAATGGCCCGGCATTCGCGCAAGCCGGACAACCCGGCATGGAGTGTTTCGAAAGCCGGGATGGCGTGACCCAGGTCACGCAGAAGGAAATCGAACCCGGCTGGACCAACGTGCGCTGCTCGCCCACCACAGGCGGCGTCCTGCTCTGGGGCGACCCGTTCGACGGGACCATCCCCATGGGGGAGATGCCGGTCGAGGCGGACTATTCCTTCGAGGAGGCCGTTGTCAAGCCACGCGAGCCGCAGATCGACAGGAACAAGCTTCTGACCGTCTGCGCCATGGCTTGCCACAACGGCGAGTATGTCCCGTACCCGGAGAACAAAAATCCCCGTCCGCTGAAGATGCATCAGGACATCATTCCCGATTCCATGAAGCTGAAGCACGGCAAGGGCGCGATCTGGTGCCTGGATTGCCACCACCCGGCCACCCGGACCAAGCTGATGGACAATTTCGGAAACGAGATCAGCTTCAATCAACCGCAACGGGTCTGCGGCAAGTGCCATGGGGATGTCTATCGGCGCTGGCGCGACGGTATCCACGGCAAGCGTATCGGTATGTGGGACAAGGGCGGAAAGAAACGCTGGTGGGTCTGCACCGAATGCCATAACCCCCACGACGTGGAGCATGGCGATAGAAAATCCGGCTTCGCCCAGCTCAACCCGGAACCGGCGCCCATGCTGCCCAAGGGCATGACGAACGCCGATCACGAACGGATGCACCATGGTCCCGCCGCTCATAGCGGGGATGCACACTAGAAATGAGTAGCTTCAAGGAAAAAGAAAGAGCCCGACGCGAGGCGTTCGAGCAAATTTGGAAAACCAGATCAACGCTGTATTCGCCAATCCTGAAGGTCTGTCTCAAAATGGTCTCCTTCGCCATCCGTTCGGGACCAGAGGCCAGGGCCTGCCGCGACTATTTCGTCGATGCCATCCGCCTCTTCTACTCCACGGAGGAACTCTCGCGCCTGCTCTCCGAGTTGGGCTTCTCCGATGTCATTGGCAGATCCTTGCTTGGAGGAACCGTCGCCATGCACAAGGCATGCAAGGCGTGAACCATTGGGAGTTAATACAATGACGATTCACAAGAAACTCATCCCTGCCCTTGGGGTCATCGCCATCTCGCTACTGTCCTACCCGGCCTGGGCCTTGGATGCGGCAGACCTGTATATCGAGCGAACCTGTATCGCTTGTCATGGCGCCGAAGGTAGAGTACCAGCCATGGACGAATACCCGAATCTCGCGGGACAAGGCGCTCAGTATTTGCTAGCGCAGATGAAAGACATCAAGTCAGGTGCCCGCACCAATGCGCACGCCATGGCGATGAAAAACGTGATGCATCTGACCAGTGACGAGGAGATGACGGCTATCGCCGAATGGCTTGCGACTCTGCCGGAATAGACCAAGCGATCTAAGACACAGGGCATGGCTCGACCAAGAAAAATCGCTTGAACCGCAAAGGTGCAAAGAACGCTAAGGATTCTTGAGATGTGACATCCGATGCTTCCGTATTCTTTATGTCCTTCTCACCTTTGCGATTTCAATTTTCTGGTTTCGCCGTCCCAAAGGGAATCGGTCAGCGCGGCGATTTGCTCGTAATAGACGTCCCGATCCAAGCCGAGCACACCCGAGCCGAAGAGTTCGGCATCGGTGGCGGTGGCAAGCTCACCGTAGTTGACCAACACCGACTGGTAGAGAATCAGTGCCGGTAGTACCTCGGGACGATCCTCGAAGTGTCGATGCAATGAGATCACGTAGCCGTCATCCATGTTCTCAGAGACGGGCTCCGTCTTGGCGAACATGCCGGGTTCGATGCCGTCGGTAGTGAATCTGATCTCCACCGGAAAGCGCACGCATCTTCTATCCTCGAGCATGCGCAACACGGCGGGATAGTCGATGACCGGACCATAACGAGTGTGGATCTCCTCGGCCTTTGAGATTGCATGTTGGGACACGGCGCCATGAATGACCTTGCCGGCGCGTTTTTTGGGCTTTTCCGTCTTTTGTTCCATAACAATGGCGTCCTCTGTCTGGACCCGGACTTGCGGACCGCTGCGGCGCGGTCGCGACTCATTGGCATCCGGATGAATCATAACCGAATTCAGCGCGACCCTCGGATCATGTTCAGCGGAGCTTATCCATGCCCGAATACCAACTGAAATTCGCCGAAGAAGAAGATCTAGCGAAAGAATCGCGTCAACGTACGCTCGACGAGCTCCACGCCTTTATCGTCGCTATGGACGGCCGTCCGCTGGCTGTTGTCACGCTAGATAGAGAGCAAAGCGAACTGTGGGACCTGGACGGCGACATCGACTATCAGGATGAGCTCGGACGGCAGATCGTCGCCGAAGTCTCCGACGGCGTCACCGAGACACTGGTCATCCGTAACTGCGACGGATTCCCCATGGCCCTGGCCTCCCTGGATGAGAACGCCGGTTGGCAGGGCATCGGTATAGACGAGCGGCTGCGCTTCGAGATCGCCACCATGTTGCAGAACGACGAAACCGAATTCGAGTAGCCGAAGACACAAAGCGCAACGACCCCAAATCCGGGAGACCATTGAGATGACCAAACAAAGACTCTATGCCCTATCCACTTGCGCCGCCCTCCTCGGGATGGGAAGCGTATCGACTGCCTTCGCTGAGGAAATCGCGCTGGATGGTGCGCAGCTCTTCGCGACCAAGGCCTGTCTTTCGTGTCACGGTGCCGACGGCCGCACACCCATACTGCCGATCTATCCCAAGATTGCTGGACAGAACGCCGGCTACATCTATAACCAGTTGCGCGACATCAAGAGCGGCGCCCGTAACAGTGGCCAAGCTGTCATCATGTTGGGGATCATGGCGGGCGTCAACGATGCGGAGATGCGAGCTATTGCCGATTGGCTTGCCACACAATAGCGAAGGGAAACAGGTACGGCTAACGCCCTCGCTCCAGTGGCTGGATGGTGCGTCACCTCTTACCGATCCCATCGACCAAGGCATGGCCATTTCGTTGCTGAACCTAGCTTGAAGTAGGCTTCAAGCCGCGAAGCGAATAGTTGATGTCCCCCAGCCCGGTGGCGCCGTCGCCCTGGACCGGATTGGGTAGGCTCGAAATGCTGGTGACCTGCCCCGGCGTGTCGATCAGCGGCATGATGATGCGGTTGACCAGGTTCCAGTCGCCGACTGTCACCGGCAACACCGGTTGGACATTGAGCCAGCTGGCCTCGCCATTGTCCTCACGCTAATCGAAGGTGAACTTGAACGGCAGGCTGTAGAGGGAGCTGATGGGATTTTGCACGGCGGAACGTAGGCCCCCTTCCCCCTGATCATCCTGTGCACGGGACGCAGTGCCGCCGTGCGTCAAGACTGACGCTAGCAACGCAACCGCGGCCCCTTTTGTTTGGTATGCAATTTCCGTTTTCAACGCATCTATCAATCGTCACCGGCGATTCCGTAAACGCCGGCGCTCTTCTTCCAGCTCATACCGTTCGTCTTCCAACCTGCGCCGCTCGTAGGCCAACTCGCGCCGCTCGTAGTGCCGTGCTGCTCGGCGCCGATCTCCGGCCCGAACTGCACCGGCAATGCCGCCGACAACGGCCCCGGCACCCGCGCCGCGACGGCCGCCGATAATGCCGCCGACAATGGCCCCGCCGATGGCGCCGCCGAGCAGTCCGGCCTGCGCGGGCGGCGCGGGAACTACGAAGCTCAGGCTTAAAGCCAGCGCCACCGGGGCAAGTGCGCCCTTCACAGCAGATGAGATGCGATATGTCCGCAAACCGTTCATTGCTTGCCCCCATTATCGTCCGTGGTAACTTGTCGATCGTTGCGCCAGACCTGCTTTTCAGTGGTGCCGTCGGCCTGGGTGACCAGGAATTCCCCATCCGCCTTGCCATTCTTCCAAGTACCCTCGAAGACGTCACCGGCGGGGTCGGTGTAGATGCCCCCACCATCGGCCTTACCGTCCGCGAAGCCACCCTCGTAGATGCCGCCATCGGCGAATAACAGGGTGCCCTTACCATGGCGTGCACCTCTGGCAAATTCGCCCTGGTACTTAGCCCCGTCTGCAGTGATCTCGAAGCCCTCGCCTTGAGGCTCGCCGCCCGAGAGTGCTCCCTGAAAGAGGCTCCCGTCAGCGCCTCGATAGATCCCGTAGCCATCCGGCTGATCGGCCTTGAATCCACCTTCATAGTGGCTGCCATCGGCTAGCTCCAACACACCATAGCCGTCGAACAGGCTATCGGCGAATCTCCCCCGATAGCTGGTTTCCCCACCCTGCTCACTGCTCCGAAGGATGCCTTCGCCGTCGGCCTTGCCGCCGTGCATGACGCCTTCGAAGCGAAGGCTGTCCACACTTCCAGCCCCGCTCACCTCCAGAATGCCCTGGCCTGATAGCCGCCCTTCCTCGCAACCACCTGTCCAGACCAGTACCTCGCCGGGGCTCAAAGGCTGATCCGACCACACAGCGCAGTCCATGCCATCTACTGCCAACCAGTGGTCCGCGGCATTGGCGGCCGTATCTGAAAGAAGCAGAAAGCCGATCAAGCCAAGTATCGGTAAACTGGACACCCTGGCCGCAGCGCTTTTTTTCGATCTCATACACACCTCTCGTTATGACTACTACTGCCCATTTCCAGTCCACGCGGTCGGCGGGAGGCACTTCGGATGGATATGCCACCCGCGACCCGGCACCGCTTATTGCCTTGCGGGCGGATTCCCGAGCTGCTTGATGACGCCGTCGATACCCAGCGTTGTGCCGCCTCGCGGTGGAAATTCCTTGAAGGTCTCCAGCCACTGACTGGCGAAGGCTTGGGCGGGCACGAAGAGCCACATATTTTCCGCCATCCACCGCAGGTACATCTCCGACTCGTGCCAGCCCCGCTCGAAGGGGTCGGCACGCAGCTTTACCATCGAGGGCCAACCAAGAGGCGTG
>Ga0316198_10002736_pt1 | contig 10624 bp, 6 predicted proteins | sample OudBieAanoxic_MG_FD_204935 | JGI IMG/M metagenome (GOLD analysis project Ga0316198, IMG submission 204935) | Coastal sediment microbial communities from Oude Bieten Haven, Netherlands - site A anoxic | ecosystem: Environmental > Aquatic > Marine > Coastal > Sediment | place: Netherlands... | reverse complement strand
TGGCTTGAAGTTCGCCTTTAAAAAGCAGAAGAGACGTAAGATGTTTTTCAAGTTGATCTGCATTCCCGGTACAGGCGTAAGCACCTGCGAGAAGCGCGTGCACACAAGAAAGACGATCCGGTGGTGCATCTATACTCGTAAGCACGCTGATCGCTTTGTCCCACTCGCGGCGTTCGATATGGATTCGACCGAGGGTTATCCTGAAAAACTCCGGTGCATCAAGGCCTGCTTGTTTGAATGCGCGCACACCATGCTCCCATGCCTCCTCCGCCTCTTCGAGAAATGGGGTCTTTTCGCTGATGCCCAGTGCGGCGGCCTGGCGTACCAGTGAATAAGCGAGATACTGATACGAATGTGCTTCAAGGCGCTGGTAATCGGATTCTGGAGCAGACGTTTGATCATGGATACGCTTAATCGCCAACCTGAACCGGGCTGACGCCTGTTGGTGAAGACCCCGATCACTCAGTATGTCACCGCGGTTGTACGCGACATAAGCACATTGCCCCGAGACGTCAGGGTTCAGGATGCACTCGTGTTCAATTGCCTCCAGGATATCTACCGCCTCTTCAGTCTTACCCAGGTCTGCCAGTAGCCACCCAAGATTGCTGGCTGCAGCAATGTACTTTGGACGCCCTCCAACGGCTGTCTGGTTGACTGCTGCTGTGTATTCCACGACCGCATCGTCCTTGCGTTCCAGGAATAGCAGCGCGTTCGCGCGGAAAAAATGCAGTGAAGCCAGAATCTCGTCAAGAGCTTGACGATCCTCAGAGCTATCCCCCGGGGCAATCTCGAGGTTCTTTATGGCATCAGAAAAAGCTATCTCAGTCGCTACGAATTCTCTATCACTTTGAGCTACACGATAGAGTCGATAGCCGCCCAGAAACCTCGGCAGTGTATCGGCCAACAGGTCCAGGTTACTCTGGATGTCTTTTAGTTGGCGGGTCTCCATCACCCCTGCCACCTGTGAACCACGATGTCCAATGAACAGACCTTCTCTCTTGATAAATGCGAGATTGACTGCCAATAATCCTTTAGTTTGATTCTTCAATTTTCCCCAGAGTACAACTGCCGCTTCTGCATCTGTACCAAAGAGACGGGCTTTTTGTAGTCCGTCATATGGGTTGCCCGCAAGATCAAAGCCTATCCGTCTTGGAAGCGCTGCCACCTTACTTTCGCCGTCACTTCTCTCGCTCCCTTTGAGTTTCAAAACCAACTCACTTTGAAGCTGATTTGTTGGATCGCCGGCGAGGCGGGAGATCAGAATCCCACCGTCGGTTTCGAACGCCTGTATTCGATACATATCCAACCCGGCAAAATACAGGCCGCTACCGAACACTATCAGTACGGCCAGCCAACTTATGGACTGCTTGTAGCTGAGACTGGAGCGACCGCGACTACCGATCGCCAGTGCCCGCCGGGATGACATCCATACCAGCCATGGAAGTATGAACGCTGCGCCCCATAACCACGTCTCCTTCAGGCTCAACAACGTTCGTCCAACCGTTAACCAGGCCGTCGTACAAATAACGGCCAGAATGACAATAACAACCAGGTCCCATCGGTCGATAACCGGAACTTGTCCCGGAACCCGTCCAGTGAGTTCCTTGATTACACGCTTGATGTCGGCAACCACCGCATCCGAATGCACTTCGGGCGAGTGCCAGTCGGGGAGATTGCTAAGTGACGTTGGCAGGGTGGAGGAATCTGGAATTTTAGCACCGTCAATTCTGACACAGACGATTTTCTTCTGAAATTCGAGCGCTGATTCTAATTCGAATAAAACAGCATTATTGGGTTTGGCTAACCGGTCGGGCATTCCCGGGTCGAAAACCAATAGTACAGTGTCACACTTCGCCAATGCTGAGCGGACCGAGGCCCTCCATGGCCTGCCGGCTTCCATCGCATCCTCGCCGACATCAAGATAGACAGACTTTTTACCCAGTACGTTGACCAGACCCTGATAGAGGTTTACAGCATGTGCTTGGGCGCCATCTCGACTGTAGCTAATGAATATGCTTCGGGCCTTCCGGCGCTGGCGTTCAGTCCCCATGGTTAAGGCTCCTGTAAGCTACACAGCTCTCTTCAGACTCGAGTGGTTGTTCAATCATCACTAGTTTTTGCCCCGCAAAGATTCCACAACACCTTCACATGATAAAATACAAAGCACTTACTTTAACTCTAGCAGGAATTGATTTTTTAGCAGAAATCGGTGAGAAATTAGAGGTCTGAACACATCATAATATGAATACGTAATCGACTCTTTTTGAGTGAGACGCCACGATGGAGTTTTGATGTACAAACTGCGATTTTTCTTACCAAATGGTCTATAACTTGAATATGACAAGTTGAGGGAGTAATTATGTCTATCACGATTAATGGCAAGGAAAAACGTATTGGGCTGGCACTATCCGGTGGTGGTTTCAGGGCGGCAGCATTTCATCTGGGTGTCTTCAAAAAGCTGCATGAGCTGGGTTTGTTATGGAAGGTTGACCTGCTGACATGTGTGAGTGGCGGCAGTATTGCCGGTGCTTTCCTGGCACTCAATTGGGGTAAAGATGACGCTATCGAGAAGCTTGAAAGCTACCTGGGCTCGGCTTCGATCGCCGTTTCTTCGGTGATCGGTGGAGTTCTGGATCCGTTTTCCGGACGCCTGGACAAGTTGGCCAAGACCTATGAGCGAGATCTGTTTGGCAAACGCTCGCTTGATGTACTGAAAGACGGCCCGCGTATCTATTTCAACAGCACCAACATGTCTACCGGCAACATGTTCTTCTTTGTCGCCGGTGGTGGTCTGGAATCGGAAATGGGTGAGCATGAACTGGGTGTTGAGCCTGCCGGTGGTTTCAGGATCAGCCGCGCCGTGGCCGCTTCATCAGCATTCCCGCCGGTTTTCCCGCCCTTGAAGATCAAGGACAAGGACTACCCGGCCAGCAAGGGTGATTACGTGACGCTGACAGATGGTGGTGTTTATGACAACCTGGGTGTTAACCCCTTGTTCCGCATGAAGCGAAACAGGATCGACTACGCCATCGTCAGTGATGGCGGCAAGCCGTTTATCATTGATGAAACACCCACCGAGGCTGGTTCCATTGTCTTGAAGGAAGCTATCGGTATTTTGATGGAACAGGTTCGTGGCCTGCAATTCAAACGCCTTGAACTCAGCCATGCGGCGGGACAGGGGCCGAAATCAATCTGGTTCTCGATCGACAGTAGCGAAGGTGAGATCAACCCCGGTGATGCGGTGTTTGCTTCATCGATCAGTACCAATCTGAAGAAACTGGATGCGGCCGAACTGGATGTATTGGGCCGGCACGCGGGTGGATTGCTGGATAGCCGGATCAAGTTGTATGCGCCGGAGTTGGTTGCTTCTGGGGATTAGGTTGTTGCCTAATCGCCTTTGGTGAGACTGATCTGAATACACGCAGGCGGCGTGTCGACGGTCTTGGATGGTCATTCCCTTGAATCGGGCAGTAAACGCTGATGGCGCCAGGTATCCTGCGCCTGTCGTGCTCGCCATGGATGGAACTCCCTTGTCTTTGTCTTTACGGCCCGTCGTAAGTTCGATGAGATCAGTTTTGCATAATGAGAATCAATCTCACATAATAGTAGATGCGTATCGCATCACCCTGAGGGCCTTGGCCGGCAACTTGAGGGTGGCTTTTGGGTCTCGTGCTGATCTTGAGTCAATGAGGTCAGTTGATGTGTTTTATGTGCAAACCCGACTCTTCACCTATATTTCGAATGTTTTGTAAAAGGAATTCGAGTTGAATGTCTTATAAGTTCAGTCCGGTTACGGACAAGCATTTGCCTTCAGGACCAAGGGAATTAACAATGAAAAGAAAAGTAGTACTAAAGAACTTGCCAATCATCCTCCTTGCACTCTCCAGTCTGGGAATCGCGGATTCTCAATTGACTTCCAATGACCCTGGCCACGAAGTGCTTGCATCCGGTGTAGGTGACCAGACCTTCACTTTGGAATCAACTTCAACCGTCAAAATCAACACTGGAATGAATGACGCCTGGTACGACCCGGAAACCGGGGGTCAGGGTTTCTTTATTGCGGTCTTTCCTGATAAGGGTTTCGGGTCAATGGCATGGTTCACCTACGATACCGAGCTTCCACCCATCGATGCGACTGCTAATTTAGGCGATCCGGGCCATCGCTGGCTAACCGCGGTTGGTCCGATCGTAGACAATCAGGTTTTCATGAATATCGAAATGACATCTGGTGGCATTTTTGATACCGCCACTGTCATTGACCGCACCGATCCACCGGGTTCAGACGGTACGATAGTACTGACCTTTACCAGCTGTAATTCAGGTACCGTTGAGTACGACATTACGTCAATCAACAGGCAAGGAACAGTAGCCATACAGCGAGTTGACGCTGAAAATGTCGAGCTTTGCGAGGCGCTTAGTCTCAACACAGGGACACAAGAGGTGTGTGAACGGTGGAACAACGATCGAGCCGACCTTAGCGAGGGTACCTGGAGTGGCTCGGTCAGCGAGTGCAATGCCGGCGATATCTCCGCCGAAGGTCGCGCCAATGCCCTAAAGCTTGTCAACCTGTATCGCTTCATAGCGGGGTTACCGGCAGTTACCACCGACCCAACGCTCAACTCGAGTGCTCAGGAGTGCGCGTTAATGATGGATGCCAATGATCAGTTAGATCACACTCCGCCTGAAGAATGGAACTGCTACACCACTGAAGGGAAGGATGCTGCCTCGTTGAGCAACATATCCGCCAGTCCCGGCGTCCAGTCCGTCGATCGATACATGATTGAAAAAGGTAATGAAACCAGCATGGGCCATCGTCGTTGGATACTTGCGAACGATCTTGGACCGATCGGTCTTGGCGCCACCTTTGGTGCTGGAAACCAACCGTTCAGTAGCGCTTCATGCATGCACGTGGTTGGCGGCACGGGCAGCGCGGGCAAAGATTGGACTGCTTGGCCGCCTCCCGGTGTGTTTCCGGTTGAAGCTCTCAACCCTTTGGGTTCGTCGTCTATCGATGACACTGGCTGGACCATTCAGAGTGATAGCATCGACCTCAGTGGCGCTCAGGTCAGCATCAAAGAAGGTGGCATCGATCTCCCCGTGACAGTGAACAACCTGCGGCAGTGGCCAACCCAGACTGCCATAAGTATGGTGCCGGATGGCTGGACTACCACCGCAGGCAAGACCTATGAAGTCAGTGTCACAGGTATCAGTTCCCCCATCAACTACGAGGTCCAGGTTGTCGGTTGCCAATGAACACACTGCAGCCGTCAAACACGCATTCATAAGCTGAACAAATGGTGTCAGAGGAGAAACGTGAAGTTTTTGCTCTGACACCCAAAAATTCAAGACGCCGCCTGATGTATTGCATCGATGTTGATAGTGAAACGGAATTTTAAATTAATTGAACTATACTTGAGAGGGACCTCAGGAAAACTTCACGTGCCTGCCGGTGATTCTTAATCACAACAAGGTAGATAAAAACAAAGTTCTGGAAGTTTTCAGTAATCAATGGAGCAATGAAATGAGTTCCACCCTAGCCGAGTCGCGGGATAACTAGCCGCGTGGTCAAAAAAACTGATTGGACCTTCATGGTATTCATGGCTGGCGACAATAACCTGTCGTCGGCGGGTGATGCCGACCTTGCTGAGATGCGCCAGATCGGATCGAGTGACCGTGTTAATGTAGTGGTCGAGTTTGATAATGCCGGAAATCACGGCACACGCCGATTTCGAATCGGGAAAGACGGTGCTGATGAAGTGGTTGAATCGCTGGGTGAAACCGATTCTGGCAGTCCGGAGGTATTGAGCAGCTTCATATCTTGGGCCCACGAAAACTACCCGGCAGATCGCTATGCCCTTATCCTTTGGAACCACGGCGGCGGCTGGGAACCCTCTGAAGTCGATCGGATTGCCCGTTCGGTAAATTCGCCGGGTTACAACGGGCGGGAATTGACTGAGCGTTCATCAAGTACACTTGGCCGGGTGATGTTTCGCTCTTCTCTTCAAAGTGTTTTCAGTTTGAGCAGCCCCACCGAACGTGCAATCTGTTCTGACGACGGTACTGGTCATTCTCTTGATACTATCGAACTGGAAAAAGTAATTGGGGCCGGTGCAAAAACCATTGGCCAAATGTTCGACCTGCTGGGTATGGATGCCTGCCTTATGAGCAATCTCGAGGTTGCATACCAAGTAAGAAAGCACGTTCGCTATATTGTGGCCTCGGAGGAAAACGAGCCCGGCGATGGGTGGCCGTACAACCGCATTCTTGGTCGCTTGGTTGCCGATCCGGAAATCTCAACCGCAGAATTCGCATGTAGTATCGTCAGCGATTATATCGACTCGTACACGGAGTTTCATTTTGGAGATATAGTTACGCAGACGGCGTACGATCTATCAAAAATCCAGAACCTGTTGTCTCCGCTAGATGAACTGGCCAGCTATGCAATCCAGAACATCGATCAATTACGCCAAAGCATCTGGTCATCACAGTTAAATACGACCGATTTCAATGGTGGAACTCTCAGGGACATTGGTCACTTCTGCAAGGAACTCGAACAACGCAGTGACGACAAGAACGTCAAGGCGGTCGCGAACGCCGTGGTTGAAGCGCACCGGGTAGGAGATGGAAACGCATTGATCGCCGAGGGACACAGCGGGGCCAAGGTGGAGAACTGCCACGGCACCACGGTTTATTTCCCGATGCAAAAAATTTCGCGTTATTACGGAGAACTTGCGTTTTCGAAGGATTTTCGCTGGCTGGACATGCTGAGGTCTTACTTCAATGTCTGAGTTGGAAAAGTGAAACCATACTCAAACATAATGCGCATACCCAAAGTGGTGGTTGAACACTGGTACTTGCGATTGTGAAAAGCTACCGCAACTTCAAACTCAAGCTGGGAGATTATTCCAAAACGGAAGACGGATATGAATCACTGACTGTTTACGTCGATGAATCACCGGTCGGAGCACAAGACTGGTCAGAGAGGGTGGAAGTTAAATTTCCAGACGAGCTCTCTGAGCGTCACGAGAGGCTGAGATACCGTGAGCTCACTGAAGAACAAGAGCTGATCGCGTTTGGAGAGGACTTGGCGAAACTCCTCTTCCCTTCCGCCGTCCGGGAAATGTATTACCGGAGTCTTGCAAGACTGGAAGCTGAAGAAGGCCTTCGAATTCAGATTTATACGGGTAAACCTGAAGAAGGCAATCCAGACCTTCGCGAACTCGAACTTCCCTGGGAATACGCCTATATCTGGGCACCCGGTAAATCAGACGATAAAGGGCACACAGGATTTCTTGCTCTTGACCGTAGGGTTTCAATTGTTCGTTATCATAAAATAGCTGACAAAGGTCCAACTCCTCCCGAGCCAGAAGTGGTGAGAGTGGTGGCATTACTTTCCGACGGAAGTGAATCGGGTCATGGCAAGCTTGACATGGTCCAGGAGGAGGAGAATCTTCGGCAGGCACTTGTTGGTGTGGATGGCGTTGATTTAGAGCTTCTTCTCAACGGAAAACTAGAGAGTCTATTAAGCTCATTAACAAAGAAAAACGCTCAGGTATTTCACTATGCAGGCCATGGCACCATTAAGAAAGAGCCGCTTGATGAGGCGTTCAAGTACAAAAAGGTAGTGTACCTTGTCCTCGCCGGGGAAGATGGTGGCGCGCAGCTCTGGGACGGGGAAAAGGTCGCGATAGAGCTTGGCAATCGAAATATCCAACTTGTGGTACTCAGCGCTTGCGACTCCGGTTTGAGCGGCTTGGTTCCTGCACTGGTGAATCAGAATATCCCTGCAGTTATCGGGATGCAGTTCACTGTTCGTGACACCAACGCGGTGGCCTTCAACCGGCGGTTCTACCAAGCGTTAGCTAACGGGAAATCGATTGATGCGGCTGTCAGTGAAGGGCGCCACGGGGTCTTTCAACGTCCAGTCGATGCAGGGCGTGACTGGGGTGTGCCGGTTCTTCACCTGCAAACTGATGATGATGTGTTGTTTCCCAAGCCCTTTAAATCATTTTTACCACACAAAATCTTGTTTTGGACGACTGCCGGCGTGCTTAGCTATTGGTTCTTTATGCACATCAACCCCTGGCTCACCCAACACATATCCAGGCTTTGGGAGTGGCTTGGCATGGGGGGAGCAGCAGTGGCCGGTCTTTTCCTGTTTATTAAGACACTTAGAGCGGAAACACAGAAAATTTTGCCAGAACGGAAAACAGTATCATGGAAAGAAAGGGCATTGCACAACCACCGTTCACTGCAGGTATTGGCTTTGGCTTGTTTGGCTTCACTCATGTTGTTCGCATCAACAAATTCGATATACCTGGAAGTTGATTATGCGAGAGATGTCAGAGTGAATGTCAAGACCAGTAATAAATCACTCTGGAGGGGGATGCCGGGTCTTGGTTTGTCACAGCAGGAAGGTAAGTTACTTGCGGGCGGACCGGTGTTTTTCAAACCTTGGCCTGTCAGCCTGGATTTATCACTGGAAAAACCTGCTGGTTGGAATTTGAGTAAAACGAATATATCCCTCAACCCGTTTCGGAGTACAAAACTCACTATTGATAAAACGCTAATTGTCAGACTGGTTCCAGGTAATGCTTTGTATTATCGGTTGATGCAAGAGGATAAGATTTTCCAGTTACAAGTCACAATCGGTGACGAACAGCCAGTGGTATTACCCAACTGGCTGTCAACAGTTGTCTATGCCGGTGCTGACAAAAGTGAATTGGAAACTAAGCTCGAGTGGGACGAGGGATTATTAAAATGTCTGGATGCAGGTGAATATGATCCAGATTTAGCCATTGAATACCAGTTTGAAGGAGTTGATTGCTTATCCAGCACGAGAATGGCATTGGGACAATCAATAATCGTTGAGGTTGTCGATGCAACTGACCTCCGGGCCGTTGATGAAACTGATTTTGAGGCTTTTGATGAAACTGACCTTGAGACTGTTGATAAAACTTGTCCCAAGGTTGTTAATAAAACTGACCCCGAGGCCGTTGATACAACTGACCCAAGTACAATTCTTGTTTATTCCGAAGAGTTTACACTTGAAGGTATCGGAGATTCAGAAGGTGGGGTTTTTACAAAATGTATGATATTGAAGGACTAAAGAAATGAACGTAATTCGCAAAAGTGAATCGTCACGTTCCGTGTCGCTGTCACTAATATTTTTGTTCCTTGTTGCTGGCCCGGGGGGGCTTTTCTGTGAGAATACCAACGCAGATTCTGAGTATAAACGACCCCTTGTTAAAATCAGCTTCAACTGGAAGAGTGATTATTATAAAAAAGCAAAGGTCAAAAATAGTCTTGCATTTGCCGAAATAGAAAGGCAGATCAAAAACCAAATTAGGCTGGGAGCTTCCAATAAATTCAGCTTTATTGAATGGAACGGCGAAAGTTCGGGTGCGTCAGAAGTCAATGAATGGATAGTGGAAATGGAAACCGACTCGGATTATTTTGGCACGAATCGGAAAGTAGGACGGGGTGTTTACGTAAACCAGTACCTGAAAATCAATGGCCAGAACGTATTGTTGACGGGTAATGACAAGGAGGTTATCCCCATTGCCAATGACCAGCAGATTCCATATTGGGCAGGGCGACCACCAAAAAACCCGGTACGACTTAAAATGAAATTGGACAGCGTCGTAAAAAAACAACTTCCCATACTCATTGGGCTGCCTCAAGTTGAAACCGAATTGAAAGCTACTCCTATAACCAAAAAGGTTGCGGTAGTTAGAGACCAGGTCACTATTCCGTTTAGCTTGTGTGATATGAAACTAAACAAAGGTGCTGAATTCAATGTTGTACTAGAATCGCCCCCGCTTGCCGGTGATGCTAACCGGACCACTGAGAGTTTCAAATTCACGGAGGTTGGAGAATATGAAGACCGTAACATCATTGGTTACGTCAGCGCATTGAGTCTTAACGAGTTCCGGAAGAAAGAGCCGCCAATTCAGCCTGAATGGATTGATGCATTGAATAAAAAGGTAGCAATTTCTGATGCGCAAGTGGTGATGGTATCCCAGTACACCGCACGTCAGGACTGCATAGAAATAGCCCCATCGGGACTAGCGATGACCACTACTGAGCCAAACGACGAATTATGAAATCAAAAATAAGTCTTAGGGTTAGCAAAACCCTTCACTTCGCTGCATGCGCATCAGGCGTACTGTTCCTTGTACTCATTGCTGGAGCAGCTTGGGCAAGTGAAGCAAAAGAGAAAAGCAGCGAAGGATCAATGATCGATAGTGACAAATGTTTCGCAGAGACTTTTGAAACATTTACAACCGAACTGAATAATGGCGCAGATGAGTCGGGCACGATACGGAAACAGTTCTTCAGTGCCTTGGCGTGGCACCAATGTGCCCTGCAGTCAAAAGATCCCCAAAGACAGAAAATGTTGGAAATGGCTGTTCCTTTTTACTCGAGCTACCTTGAATCCCGGCCTAATGATGCGGGTGCCGCCAATAACCTGGCCAAGGCTTACCAGGAGCTTGGTCGTTTTGATGAGGCGGTAAAATATTATGAAATTGCCGTGGCCATCGAGAGCGAGAGCCAACAGAGTTTTATGGTTGGTTACGCAGAGTTTCTGGATAGCAACGGAAAGTGGCAAGAGGCTTCCAGG
>Ga0316198_10002734_pt1 | contig 10628 bp, 11 predicted proteins | sample OudBieAanoxic_MG_FD_204935 | JGI IMG/M metagenome (GOLD analysis project Ga0316198, IMG submission 204935) | Coastal sediment microbial communities from Oude Bieten Haven, Netherlands - site A anoxic | ecosystem: Environmental > Aquatic > Marine > Coastal > Sediment | place: Netherlands... | reverse complement strand
ATCATGGGCAATACAGCGGAGACGATTCTGAATCAGATCGATTGTTCCGTGCTCGCGATCAAGCCACCCGGTTTCAAAACACCGGTTACGCTGGCGAGTTGAACGCATGCGAAGCCAAAGTGACTTGTCAGCCGCTGAGTGCTGGGAGACACTAGTAGTGCTTCAATTAGATAATTTAGGATAAAGTCGCTTCAGCTTGATGCGAGCATCCTCGGTAGTAAAACGCCAGTCTGCAGGCTGCGTCTTCTGATTGCGATCATCCACCCAAGCCGCTATTTCTGTTGTCACGGTTTGAATATCAGGCAATCGCCTCGCTAAGCATTGCCCGTAGGGTGCAAATATTCGAACGAGCCATATGATATTGTTATCGAACAATATTAACGATAGTCTGTGCGTGCTTTGTCGAACGCAATACAACCTTTCCATCTCCTCGTAATGGCCCTGGCCGGCTGGTTTAACCGCCATCAACAGGTGGTCACCGACTATCTCATTGAAGAGAGAATCGTGTTCTTGTAGCTCGAAGGGCAGCGGCTTTGGTTCAACGATAAACAGCGGCCGTAGAAGAAATCGACATTTTCTACACAGAGTGGGTTAGAAGAGTGACTTCCCACTGAAGCGTTGTAACCAACTGATTCAATAGATGAATAAATGAACGTCCACGGCTTGCAAATCCGTGGACCTCGGTTCGACTCCGGGCGTCGCCTCCATTCAATTAAATCAATTAGATAGTGCGCCAAGCGAAGCTTGGCGCTTCTTGCCGGGTGCAAGTCCCGGTCGGGAGAGGGATCAGGATGATCTCTCGTAAGGGCTAACCACCCACCCGTATCGAGTGTTGCGCCTCTGGCGGACAGCGTTGCAAATGGTAGGGAAACTGTAGCAGACGTGAACAACAGAGGTGAAGCGTACACAGAGAATCTTGTAGGCCAGAGGGGTGACGCACCACCCTGAAGCGATTTCAGCCTCGTTAATGATAATAAAGCAGACGGCGACAGTGTTATCTTACTGGAAGCCAATACAGAGGAATCGAGAGTCGATACTATGGGCGAGATAGAGTGGCACTGTCGGGAAACCAGGCAGAGAACAGAGAAAACAAACATCGCCCTAAGGTATGGACAAGGTGAGATTTCCGAGGGTCTGTCGGGGTCCGAGCGCCTGGCATGTAAGAAGAGAAGCGTCGAGAACTTGGGAGGCCCCATCGGCTCCCGGGAGCGGGGGTAAGGTATGCGGATATTGAGGCACGTAAGGGGAAACCCGGAAACGGAACTAAGCCGAAGCCTAAGCATTGCTTGCCGGGGAAGCTATCCTGACCGAGAAGGGAGGGAGGCCGGAAGTGGGTGGGGAGTCAGACTGGCTAATAGTACTCTGAGCACGGGAGAGCCGTGTACATGGGGAAGGGGCCAGCAAAGTTACGCAGCCTGCAAAGGAAACTTCACCCAGACACGAAGGGCTGGACCATGAAGCCAACCTCCCTGCGGGGAATAGCGAACAAAGCGGCATCGGACAAGGCGCATCGGTTCCGGAACCTATTTGGCATGCTGACAGTGGGATTTCTTCTATGGTGTTGGCAGTTTGTCAACAAGCGAGCGGCGAGCGGTGTAGACCGTCAGGACGCACGCAGCTATCAGGAGAACCTGCAGGAAAACATCGAAGCACTGGTGGCAGCGGTCAAAGGGGGACGGTATCGGGCCAAGCTGGTGCTCAGAAGGTATATACCCAAACTCAACGGGAAGTTGAGGCCCTTGGGTATACCGGCCATTGCGGACAAACTGCTACAGATAGGGGTATCCAAGCTACTGGAAGCGATCTACGAACAGGACTTTCTGGGGTGCAGCTACGGCTACCGACCTGGAGTTGGGGCATTAGATGCCGTCAGAGACCTGAGCGCAGTGCTGAGAAGCGGACGCTATCACTACCTGGTAGAGGCGGACATCCGAGGGTTTTTCGATAATATCGATCATGAAAAACTGATCAAGTTATTGGAGCTGAGGATAGACGACAAACCCTTTTTAAAGCTAATACGCAAATGGCTGAAGGCAGGCATACTGGAGCCGGATGGAGTTGTGGCCCACCCTGAAAAGGGCTCACCACAAGGCGGGAGCGTTTCATCCATGCTCGCCAATATTTATCTTCACTATGCTTTAGATGTGTGGTTTGAGGAGGCCGTCAAGGCACACTGCCAAGGGGCAGCGTACCTGTGTCGGTATGCGGACGACTTTGTCTGCGCCTTCGAGCTTGAAGCCGATGCCGAGCGATTTTACAGTGTGCTCGGAAACCGGCTAGCCAAGTTTGGATTAGAGGTGGCAGCGGAGAAAACGAACCTGATCCGGTTCAGTCCGGTAAACTGGAAAGCGAGTGGTGCCTTTGAATTCCTGGGATTTGAGTTTCGTTGGGGACTTGGCCGCTGGCGCAAGCCGGTGATCAAGCGTCGCACGGATCGGAAGAAATACCGTGCAGCCCTGGCAAACTTACAGGAATGGTGCCGTAAGAACTGTCGGTTACCGAAGAAGGTATTATTTGCAAAGCTGAATTCCAAGCTGCGTGGGTATTACAACTACTACGGTATTAGAGGGAACTACGATAGTTTGAATGACTTCTTTTATCATGCGAAGCGGATTCTTTTCCAAGTGTTGAATCGTCGAAGTCAACGGCGTAGCTACAACTGGAAAGGATTTGCGGACCTGATAACAGTTTTCAATCTCCGGAAACCACGCATATGCCACAGCTTCTGAGGATCACAATTACGATGTTGCCCTATGTGCGAAGCGAGTAACTTTGAGGAGCCCCGTGCGGTAGTTCCGCACGCGGGGATCTGTACGGGGGCGGTCGGGTAACTGGCCGTCCTACCGTGATGGGCGCTTATTTAGTGTCTTTTCTATCTTTATATTTTGCTGGAAAATCAGCAAAACACCGCCTAACCCAGCCTGACACCGTCTGACGACGGCAAGTGGAGTGGCAAGAATGTTATATTGCCCCTGTCAGCACAAGACGCGTAGCAGCGCTCGACCCTGCTAAGTCGAGCTGTCGTGAAGAGGTTTGAAAGTGCGCGTTTTATATTTGCGGACCACAGTACTTCTGGAAGCCACGGAGCAGGCCATTGTGTACAAACAGCCAGTTTTCGTGGCGGAACGGGTGACAGTTGGGTGTCTGTACCGGAGTTCCGGTCGATCGTCTGACATGCGCCAGGAATAGTGGTGAGGCAATCTGAAAGGACAGATCCCTCAGGTTCGCATCATTCCACGCGGGTTGAGTGCTGCGATAAACACCCGGTTTGTGCTCTCGTCCATACCAGCCAACACCAAAACGATCTGCATTGGTCGGTTGCGGTGCCAGGCGTGCAGACATACTTTACTCGACCAGTGAATATTCGGATTTGAATACCAGCTCTTCAATCGGCAGTGGATCTCCCGAGTAGGCTACCCAGCGGCACATAGACACTCCTTGTTAAATGGCTTCATGCTGTCTTCGGGTATTCAGAAAAATTTATTCATGGCGGCTCGATGATTATTTCAAATTACCCTCGAACTCGCCAAGCGGTTGCAGGACCTGTTCAGCATACTGCTCATTTTTATAGACGCGACGCAGCCAGCCCTTCCAGTCATGGCCGCCATTGTAGTTATTTAGAAGCTCGATACTTATCTTTGCTTCCTGGTCACGGCCCAGTAGCACATAGGATGCTGCCTGGTAGGCAAGTAACCCGGCGCTGCGCGGACCCCCGAGTTCATCACTGCGCACGAACGCGTCAAGTGCTTCCCTGTAGTAGCCGGCGTGGAAAGAGATTATCCCCAGTATGTTTCGGTAAGGGGTGCGTGGGAAAACGGGGTCGAGACGTATCGCTCTTGTCGCAAACGGGATGCCATCTTCCGGTTGTCCGTTGGCACACAATATGAAACCGTGGTAGGCCGATACATAGGGATCGTTAGGCTGGGCCCTGATGGCATCACGTGATGCAGCCAGGGCTTTGTCAAAATCCCGGCTGTGCATATAGGTAAAGGCCAGTGCACTGTAGGCCAGGCCGAAGTCGGGATCAATCTCAAGGGCCTTGTTGGCAAGGGCGAGTGATTTCTGAATGTCTTGATTATTTGGTTCGCTATGGCCCCACCACGCAAGGAAGGCATGAATATAGGCGGCACCGGCGTAGCCGCCGGCAAAGTCAGGGGCTGCTGCAATGACCTCGTTGAATACCCGGCCGGCTACCCTGAGCCGGCGCGGGTCGCTGGGCGGATTTGCCAGGTTCATGGCCTGTTTGTACAGGCTGTAGGTCTCGGTATTTTGAATGTGACTTTTGCCCAGGCGGCCGAGCTGCTTGCCCTGGAGGCTCACGGCCATGCCTTCAAGCACCTTCAGTGACAACTCTCCCTCCAAGGCCAGTTCGTTACCCGGTTTGCGGTCAAAGCGCTCGGCCCAGATCTGACGGCCGGTACCGGCATCAAACAGCTCGGTTGTTACTCGCAATTGATCCGCGCTACCGCGGATGCTTCCTCTCAGTATGTGAGTGACGTTCAGTTCCGTGGCAACTTGCTGTGGGGTGATGGTTTTGTCCCGGAAGGGCAGGACCGATGACAAGGCAATGACATCGATGCTGGCCAGACTGGACAGGTCGGTGATGATGTCTTCGGTCAGTCCTGTTGCGATCGAGGCACCCGAACTATCAGTCGTGGCATCCGCAAACGGTAGCACGGCGATGGCGGGTTTCGTAGGCAGGGTGTTGTTCCCGACAGACAGCTCGTCATCACCCACCAGGACAAATATCCGGAGCAGGGCAATGATGGCCAGCATAATAGCAATGAAAGCCAGGATTGCCGTCCTGGCAGGACGCGTATGTCGGGCGTGAGGAGGTTCGGCTACCTGTCCGTTAGCGGCGACTTCTGCAGTCGTTGGAGATATTTCCTCGAACAGGGGGGCATACCCCCCTTTCGGAATCTCGATGCGGATGGTGTCCTGCTGCCCTTCTTTTGAATAGTAGTCTTGCAGACGCCGCCGCAAGCGGCCCGCCTCGACACGCACAATGGTTGACTCTTGCGCATCCACCGGGTCTTCGCGATGGAAAACATCATGGGCAATCGTGAAACCCTTGATCTGGTCCGCACGTCCTTGCAAGGCCTCATCGACAACATAGCTCAGGAATTGTCGCAACCTGGGGGCATCGGTGAACGTGGAGCTGGACAGGATGCGTTCAAGCTGTGCCGTTACGATTTCCTGACTAAACGATGGCGAGCCGTGCGCATTACTTTTGGTCGTCATGGGCCACTGTCTATTACTAGCATATTGAGTTGCAACCATTATTCGCTGGGATTTTGACGTGGATTATTGCAACTTACTGTCAGAAAAGGAAATGTTCCAGCTCATGTAACAGTAACTTCCCCATGTTCACTGTGAGTTACTCACGTTGTATCTTTCAAACTGCTAGGTTCTGCCAATGAAAGCGATAGAGTCAAGCATCATTGACCGGTTTCCCGATTACCGTGAGCGCATCCTCCAGTGGTGTATTCAGGATACGGCCGTGGCGGAGTTGTGCCGGGATTATGACGCTTTGATGGAGGCGCTTCAGGCAGATGAGCCCCGGCAGAGCCTCGCCAATGATGCCAGTGGAACACGACAGGAGTTGCGGGAGCTGGTAAATGCCCTTGAACGGGAACTTATGGACCGGCTTGGGCTGGATCCTGGCGAGGGTCTGCGTGAGTCGAATTCGGCATAGTCAACTATAGCCGAATATCAGTAATTTTCGAGTTTGTATTGGATCATGCAACCAGAGGAGATGCTCCAATGAGTAACGAACAAGAACCGGCAACCGTTCCGGAAGAGCAACAGAAAGCAGCAGCTGGCGCTGATGCTCCCGGGGAAGCTCCTGACCTCTTGAAAGACTCGTCACGGCGGTTGTTATTCAAACGGGCCATGGTTGGCGGCGGTGCAGCGCTGCTAGGTGGTGCCGGGGCCTATGGCGCGGCCCGGGTCTCGCTGGAAGGTCGTCCAGTAAAAGATTATCCACTGATCGATGAAACGCTCTTCAAGCCCAAGGATCAGCGCGACACGATTCTGAACTTTGTTTCCAGCAAGGCCCTTAACGAGAAGCACCCCGAGCGCAACGAACAATACAATCGCCTGCAAAACAAGGAGTTCGACTGGGTAAATGGTTTCCGGGATATGTACAGCAAGCCCTGGGATAACAACAAACCCGGTTATACGCAAATGGACCGGGCCTTGCAGAAGGCTGGCTGGGAACCCCTGAATATCGCGGGCAGTCGCTTGTCCGCCAATTTACAACCAGATACCCCATTCAATAGCTGGGATCAGTCGGGTGTAGAGAAAGAGCAATACCAGTTCAAGAGCAAGCAGGAAGCCAGCGATGCGATAAAAACTGCCGCGCGTTTATTTGGCGCCGTCAAGTGTGGTATTGCCCGGCGCGACAGGCGCTGGGATTACGATCCTCTGTACGATATAGAAAACGAGAAAGAACTGTCCTGGGAGAAGGACTTCCCCTTCGAGCCCAAAACGGTCATCGTCATCCTGCTACCGATGGATTATGACTGTATTTCCACCGCTCCTGCATGGACCGCAGATGGAACGGCCGCCGATGGCTACACGCAAATGGGGGTGAAAGCCACCCAGATAGCGACGTTCCTGCATGTCATGGGATACCACGCAGTCGGCGCAGGCAATGATCTTGGCAGCAGTGTCCCCTACGCCATCATGGCAGGGCTGGGTGAGGGCGGCAGAAACGGCCATTTGCTCGCACCGGGCATGGGTCCCCGGGTGCGGATCGCCAAGGTCTATACAGATCTCGATTTCGTCGAGTATGACCAGCCCCACACCTGGGGAATTACCGAGTTCTGCCTCAGTTGCGGCAAATGTGCCGATGCCTGCCCGAGTGAAGCCATTCCCAAGCTGGAAGATGAAAACGGTGGTTACGGTTTCCAGCCCAGCTATGAATTCAGCGATGAGCCTGGCTACACCTGGAACAATCACCTTGGCATCAGGAAGTTCTACAGCGATGCCAAGAAGTGCTACAACTTCTGGGTTGAAAACGGCGGGGCCTGCAGCGCCTGCATCGCCAGCTGCACCTTCAACGAGCCGGATGCGTGGCACCACTGGTTTATTATGGCGATTAATCCGTTTTCTCCGGGTTTCCTGCACGGGCTGATGGCCGAGGCACACCCGGCATTCGGTTATGGGCACACGAACGATCCCACGAAACCCCTGAAGTTCTGGAAAACCGGTGAGGGTATGCGTACCAATATCCAGATGAAGAACAATATCGGCACTTCGAACAAGAGTTGAGGAGAGGCGACAATGGAAATTTTGATGGGATTTTTTCTTGGCGTTCTGGCGATGATGAGTGTGATGGGGCTCGCTTACCTGTCAACCATCATCAAACTCGAATGGTACACATGGTCCAGCCTTGTCACTGGTGTTATCGCGGTGTTATTCGGCATCGGCTGGCTATGGGCATCCTTTCTTGAGGGTTACCCGCAATCCGGTTCCCTGGGTTTGATCGTGTTCAGTGGTGCCGGTGTCTTCATGCTTGTACTGACCTGGCGATTTCTGGTGGGGCCGGCTCTTGAGCATCGAACGAAGGGTTGACTATGACGTCAACGACGAAAACACCTGCCCATCTGGGGCGGATTCTGGAGGCACTGGCGTGGGCTTCCCTGGTGGCTGCATTCATCATCGGGCAGATTGCCGCACAGACGGACTACGAGGTATTGCTGCAAAAGCAGTTGCCTGATGTGAAACTCGCCCGCTCCCAGGCCAGCAGGGAGCTCCCGGTAGTCTACCGCATGGAGGTCGATGGCAAGGAGTCACCCGATGCGATCATCATGTCCGAGGGTGTCGGCTATGGCGGGCCGCTGGTGATCGGCATCAAGGCAAGGCGTACCGATGAAGGGGCGAAGGTCAATGAAGTCCTGATGCTGAGCCACAAGGAAACGCCCTCGTTCATGGAGCGAATAAACAACAAGGGATTTTTCCGCCAGTTTGCAGGCAAAAATGTTACCGATAATTTTATTATTGGTGACGATGTTGATGCCGTATCGGGTGCCTCGGTGTCATCGGAAGGTTTTACGGCCGCAATTCGCGAGGCGGTGCATCTGGGCGCAGCGCAACATTTGAAACTGCCACGCACCTGGCAGGAACAGAGCTGGCACATCGGTGCGAACGAAATTATTCTCGTTTCCCTGTTTGCACTGGCCTTTTTCGGGGTCTACCGCCGTGACAAGGCGGCGAAGGTTGCGCGCCTGGTCGTCATGCTTGGTACGCTTGCGTTTGTCGGCTTCTATGCCAATGCGTCACTGAATCTCGGCAACATTGCCGGCATCTTCATGGGCTACATACCCAGCCCGAAGCAGCATCCCATGTGGTGGATCATGATGGCCGGGGCGCTGGGCAGTGTCATCATCCTCGGGCGCAACATTTATTGCCACCAGATCTGCCCCTTCAAGGTGGTGCAGGACCTGTTGCAGAAGCTCAGTGGCGTCAAGCTGCGAATTAAGCCGGAGGTGCAGCGCAAATCAAGGAACCTGATCTTCTTCCTGAGCTGGATCGCGCTGATGCTGATTTTTCTGTCCGCCCATCCGGCGCTCGGATCGTATGAACCGTTTGCCATGATGTTCTCGCTTGAGGGGCTGGGTATCCAATGGTACATCCTACCGGCAGCAATTCTGGGGTCGCTGTTCGTGCCGAGTTTCTGGTGCCGGCTGTTTTGTCCGGTGGGCCTGTACCTGAATGAGATCGTGCGCATGCGCCGGGCGATTCGCGAGCGTTTGTTCGGGGGTGGCGGAAAACCGCCAGCGGCTGCTGGCAAGGCCACAAAGACAATCAAGGTTGAACAGGACTAGTGACATGGTGAAACGTAAAGAAAATCCCTGGCAATTCAAGTTCAGCTTCGCACTGGCCATTCTCATGCTGTTCCTGGTGTTTGGTTATTTCACCCAGTCTTTTCTGGAGATTCGCAAGGTCAAGCCGGTAAGTGTTGCCATTGAGCGTATCAGTGGAGAATCAGCAGAGTCAGACATCAGCCCAAAGTTGGCTCCGGAAAATGAGGCAGAGAACAAGGCGAATGAGTAACCAGATGAAAAAACATCTGGTGAGGTTATCACCTGGTCCTGTAGGAGCCTCGTCCTTGGCGCGAATCGCGGCGAAACGCCGCTCCCACACTAAGGGGATTTGCAATGACTGATTTACAAAAAGGAGATAATTGAATGTTTCTCGACTACTTTGCGCTCGCCGCCATGATCGTCGTATTTCTTATACTGGTCTACGCGGCGATTTACATCCACGACATCCCCTATGAGATGGCTAAAAAACGTGACCACCCTCACCAGGATGCCATTCATGTGGGTGGCTGGCTTAGCCTGTTCACGCTGCACGCCATCTGGCCGTTCCTGTGGATTTGGGCGACGTTGTACAAACCCGAGACCGGTTATGGATTTGGTAAAAACGATGTAGAGAGAGCAGCAGCCATTGAGCGCCTGGCTGAACTGGAGGAAACAGTCCGCGCCCTGCAGGAGCGGCTTGCAACGCTTGAAGGTCAACCAGGAAAGGAGTACCAGCCATGATTGATCTTATGACTATTATCTATGTGGCCATCCTCTGGGTAGTATTCAAGGTATTCAAGGTTCCGATCAATAAATGGACCGCGACAACATCGATTTTGATTGGCTTTTTCGGTATTGGTTTTGTAGTCATCGTTCAGAACTACTATCACCCTTACAGCAAGGAAGCACGGATGTATTTCTATACCACACCGATTTATTCCAGGGTCCAGGGTCGTGTCGTCGAAGTACCCGTGTTACCCAATGTACCTTTGAAGAAAGGTGATGTGTTGTTTCGTCTAAACCCGGAGCCTTTCGAGGATGATGTGGCCAGCCTGAAGGGCGAACTCCAGCGCGCAGAGGTAGAGCGGGATCGAAGCAAAGAGGAGCAGGAACGCAGTCTCGATATATTCCGCAAAGGGGCCGGTTCCGAACGCGAGGTACAAAGCTGGCGCATCAAATACGAGACTGCCATGGCGGATATCGTCAACATCCAGGCCAGGCTGGATAAGGCTGTTTTCGATCTCGAAGAAGAGGTCGTTGTGCGTGCACCCACCGATGGGTATGTAACCCAGCAACGACTGCGCCCCGGCATGACGGTGGTTTCCCAGCCCCAGACGGTTCCGGTGATGACCTTCGTACACGCGGAAGACCCGGAGTTTATTGCAGCCTTCCTGCAGAACGGGCTGCAGAATATCAAGTCGGGTAACGAGGCTGAAATCACTTTTGACGCGATCCCAGGGCGTGCTTTCAAAGGCGAAGTCAAGAAAGTATTACAGGCGATTGCGCAGGGGCAGGTGCAACCTGACGGCACACTTATGAATCTTGATGCCGCCGCTGAACGTGGACAACAGGGTCGTGTTCCGGTGCAAATCGAGATCCTCGATGACCTGTCTGGCTATCAGCTGCCTGCCGGGGCCAAGGCCGAGGTGGCTGTTTACAGCGAGCACTGGAAACCAGTTGCTATTGTACGTCGTATCCTGTTGCGTATGAAGAGCTGGGAGAAGTACATATTCGTGGGCGGGTGATAAAGACTTCATAGAAGTCTCTATTAATAACGGGATAAACAAATAGCCATACTTGAATGGCTCGTCGAGCAGG
>Ga0316198_10002733_pt1 | contig 10630 bp, 10 predicted proteins | sample OudBieAanoxic_MG_FD_204935 | JGI IMG/M metagenome (GOLD analysis project Ga0316198, IMG submission 204935) | Coastal sediment microbial communities from Oude Bieten Haven, Netherlands - site A anoxic | ecosystem: Environmental > Aquatic > Marine > Coastal > Sediment | place: Netherlands... | reverse complement strand
GATCGTGCCGTCACGCCGAGCGTCGAGGATCCCGCCCGTGGCGGCCATGCGACCCGAGCTCGGCTTCGCCGCCATGCGGTCTCGTCGCCTCGTTGCCGGGGTCGTCGTCACGGTGCTCGGTGTCGCGTTGTTCCTGGTCGGCCTCTTCGGGCGACCTGGCGGCACTCCCGGGCTGATCGCATTTGCCGGCGGTGGCGCACTACTGCTGTTCCTCGGCGTCGCCAGCCTGTCGTCGACGGTTGCGACCCCGGTCACCAAGGTGATCGGCTGGCCGATCGAGAAGCTCTTCAAGGTGCCAGGGGCGCTCGCTCGCCAGAACGTGGCGCGTGCGCCGCGCCGTACGTCGTCGAGCGCATCGGCGCTGATGATCGGCGTCGCACTCGTCAGCAGCACCGCGGTGTTCGCCTCGTCGCTTCGGTCGTCGCTGGTCGACACCCTCGAGAGCGCGATCTCTGCCGACTACATCGTCACCGACGCAGGGTTCCAAGGATTGTCACCGGTCGTCAGCGAGACCCTCGCCGACGTTCCCGAACTCGAGGCAGTCACCCCGATCCGCGGTATCAGCGGCCAAGTCGACGGGGGCACCAAGAACTTCGGGGCGGTCGATCCCGTGGCCTTCGAGAAGCTGGTCGACCCCGACCTGCAGGAGGGCACCGTCGCCGAACTCGGTCTGAACGAACTGCTGCTGCACGTCGACCCGGCCAGCGACCTCGATGCAACGATCGGATCGACCGTCGAGGTCACCTTCCAGAATGGCATCGAACAGACCCTGACCGTCGCCGGCATCTACAGCGACGCAACATTCGGCAACTGGCTGATCGGGCTCGACACGCTCGCCGAGGTCAGCGATGCTCCAGCTCGCGACTTCTTCGTGATCGCGAAGCTCGCCGACGGTGTCGATGCGCTCACCGGCGACGCGGCAGTCGAAGCGGCGATGGAACCCTTCCCCCAGGCCAACGTGCAGACCAATGCGGAGTTCCTCGAGTCGCAGGAAGCGCAGATCAACCAGCTGTTGTTGATCATCACCATGCTGCTGGCGTTCGCAATCATGATCGCGATCCTCGGGATCTCGATCACGCTGGCACTCGGTGTGTTCGAACGCACACGAGAGATCGGACTCCTCCGAGCAGTCGGGATGAACAAGCGTCAGACCCGTCGATCGGTGCGGTGGGAGGCGGTGATCGTGTCGATCTTCGGTGCGCTCGTCGGGATCGTCGTCGGGACCTTCCTCGGCGTGATCCTGTCGCTGGCCGTGCCGGACGACGTGATCAACAAGTTGGCGTTCAACCCAACGATCATCGTGGCGATCCTCGTCGGGGCGGTGATTGCGGGCCTCGTCGCTGCGCTCTACCCCTCGTACAAGGCGTCGAACATGAACGTCCTCGAAGCCATCGCCACCGAGTGATGTTGCGATTGGTGTCTGACACCAATCGCAACATCGGCGAGACTGCGGTGATGGCGCTCGATCCTGCTGCACTGCCCGAGGAAGTCCTGACGTTCCTGGGCGAGTATCACCTCGCCACGCTCACCACACTTCGAGACGACACGTCGCCACATGTGGTCGCGGTCGGGTTCAGCTACGACGCCGCTGCGCAGGTCGCTCGCGTGATCACCTGGTCGGCTTCGCAGAAGGCGATCAACGCTGGACGAATGCAGGCACGAGGCCAGCGGGCTGCGGTGGGCCAGGTCGACGGCGGCCGCTGGCTGAGCCTCGAGGGGCCGGTGCGGCTGGTGTCCGACCCCGACGGCGTTCGAGCCGGTGTCGAGGGCTACGCCGCGCGGTACCGCCAGCCGAAGGAACGCGACGACCGCGTCGTGATCGAAATCAGCGTGGAACGAATTCTCGGCCGTGGCTGATGTTACGAATGGTGTCTGACACCATTCGTAACATCAGCCGGCGTCTCGGTTCCAGGGGAGCTCGGCGATCCATCGTTGAGCAGCCGGGTGCGGATCCATCGGCGTGTCGTCGGTGGAGCGTTCGAGCTTCGGGTCGAGATGGGTCTGGCACCCCGGGCACCAGTACAGGATCCGGTTGTGCTCGCCCATCCGCCGACATTCGATGGTGTCGGCACAACGGGCGCAACGCTGCACGTTTCGGCCGTAGACGGCGAGGCCACCCTTCACCGACGGCTCGGTGATCCGTCTCGCATGGTGCAGATTGGCCCGCAACATGCGTGCGGCGGTGTTGACGACGCGGATGGCGTCGTGCTCGCTCAGCGCACCGACAGGTGCGGACGGGCTCAGCTCGGTGGCCCACAGGACTTCGCATCGATAGACGTTGCCGACGCCGCACATCACCCGCTGATCGAGCAGCACCTCGGCGATGCGGGCGGTCGGGTCCGGATAGGTCAGCAGCAGGTTGACGACCGCACCGAGGTCGGTGTCGCTCTTGCACAGGTCCGGCCCGAGCCGCCCCATGCCGGGGTGACGCCGCTTGTCTGCCTTGCGGTAGGTCTCGACGTTGGGTGCGTTGAAGCACACTGCCACCCACTCGTCGACCTCGATGGCCGCGCGCATCTGAGCGTGAGGGCGACGCCAGTTGTCGCCCCGGCGGTACAGATGCCACGACCCCGTCATCCGCATGTGAGTGTCGAGCACCAGACCATCGTCCCACTCGATCTCGAGATGCTTGCCGTGGCTCTCGACCGACTCGACGACACGTCCGGCCTGCGGGACCGGACCGATGAGACGTGGCGCATCGAAGCGAAGCATGGGCCGACCGGCGAGCGCAGTTCTCAGGGCGCTGGCCGATCGATGGATCGTGTCGCCTTCGGGCATCGAGTGAAGATGGTACGCCAGACACCAGGGTCAACGCCGGGATGCCTGCCATCGCGTCGTAGCCTCGCCGAGCGATGGCCCCCGACGACCCCGACCGCTCCGAGCGCGGCATCACTGCTGAGGCGTTGCGAGCGGCGGTCCCGTTGTTCATCCCCGCGATCCCCTTCGGCCTCGTGCTCGGGGTGGCGATCACCGACTCGGCAATGCCCACCGCTGTGGCCTGGTCGACAAACCTCGCGATCTTCGCCGGTGCAGCACAGCTCGCGACCGTGAGCTTGGCCGCAACTGCGACCTGGCTGACCCTGGTGGCCACCGCCGCGGTCATCAACCTTCGACACGTCATGTACAGCGCCGCCTTGTCGCCGCGCTTCAGCGACCAGCCGCGATGGTTCCGCTGGGTCGGGCCGTTCTTCCTGATCGACCAGTTGTTCGCACTTGCGAGCGTGCGAACCACGATGCCCGGGCCACAGTGGCGACGGTTCTACCTCAGCGCCGGCATCTTCTACTTCGTCTCGTGGACCACCGTCGTCACGCTGGGCCTCGTCGTCGGCTCGTCGATCCCGACCGAGTGGCGCCTCGACGTCGCGCCCGCGATCATGTTCGCCGGCCTGGTCGTGTTGGGACTCACCAACCGGCCCGGCATCGTTGCCGCCGCCGTCGGGGCGATGGTGTGCCTGCTCGCTCTCGACGTGCCGAACAACGGCGGAATCCTCGTGGGCGCCGTCAGCGGTGTGATCGCTGGGTACGCAGCCGACGTGGCCGACGAGCGACGCTCCACTGCGAGAGTGTCATGAGTCCGGTCGCTGCGGTCACGGCGGTGCTGTCCGTCGGGATGATCACCTACATGTCGCGTGCAGGGCTCATCGTGTTCCTCGCCGACCGTCCGCTTCCACCCAACATCACTCGGGCGCTGCGCTATGTCGGCCCGGCGGTGCTGTCCGCGCTCACGGTCAATCTGATCGCTGGCGGCGAGGGTGTCGGCGGGGTCGAGTTCGTCGAGGTTGCCGCGCTCGTCGTGGCGATCGTCGTCGCCGCAACCACTCGGAATCTGATCGCTGCGTTGGCGGCGGGCATGACCTCGCTGTGGCTGCTGCTCTGGTTCCTCTGAGCCGACCCGCTCAGGGGAGCTTGCCGACGTGCGCCAGCGCGAGTCGTATGAGGCGGTCGTGGCCGCTGGTCATCTGGGCGATCACTTCGCTGCTCACCGCCTCGTCGGGCGTGAACCAGGCGAGGTCGAGTGCCTCCTGGGTCGGTTCGCAGTCGCCTTCGACCGGGACCACGTAGGCGAGGCTGACTGCGTGGTGCCGAGGGTCGTAGAATCCTGACCGTTCCGGATTCGGGAAGTACTCGACCACAGTGAACGGTGTCGGATTCGCCGGCACGCGCGGCAGGGCCATCGGGCCGAGGTCCTTTTCGCAGTGGCGAATCAGCGCTTCGCGTACCCGCTCGCCGAAGAGCACCCGCCCCGTGACGACCATTCGACTGATCGACCCGTCGGACGCCACTCGCAGCAACATGCCGACCTCGGTGACGTTGCCGAGCGAATCGACCCGCACCGGAACCGCATCGACGTACACGATGGGCACGTGAGCCCTGACGAGTTCGAGGTCTTCGGGCGACAGCCACCCAGTCGACGTCTCGGTGGTTGCCCCATCATCGATATCGGTCACGGGCTCGATGTTCGCACGCGAACCGGTGCCGGGCCCGCATTCGTGGGCGCTCAGGACGCTGTGACGTTGGTCGGCGCCCTCAGTTGGCGGCTGCCAGGATGGGGCGATGCGCGACGACGGACGACGCTGGGACGAGCGATACCGAGCGACGACCCTCGTCGAACCCCACCAACCCGAAGCACTGCAGCGCTGGCCGCACCTCGCGACACAACTGCCAGTTGCCGGGCGGTGCCTCGACATCGCCAGTGGGCCGGGCTCAGTTGCGCTGTGGGCTGCCGAACGCGGATTCGACGTGACGGCACTCGACGCGTCGGCAGTGGCCATCGCGCTCCTCGAACGCACGGCCGACGATCTGGGCCACAGTGGCCGTCTCGATGGTCGTATCGATGCGCGGGTGATCGACCTCGATGACGGTCTTCCCTCCGACATCGTCGACGTCGACCTGATCGTGTGTCAGCGCTTTCGCGACCCCGCGCTCACGACGGTGATCATCGACCGGCTCAGCGTCGGCGGGTATGCGTTGGTCACCGTGCTGTCAGCTGTCGGCGCGGAGCAACCCGGCGAGTTCCACGCACCGCCCGGAGCGTTGGCGAACGAGTTCAGCGTCGACGATCGTGGCGACATCCTCCACCATCATGAAGGCGACGGCGTCGCCCACATCGTCGTACGTCGACGTTGACGGTCAGGCGCTGTCAGGCGCTGTCAGGCGCCTTCGAGCAGGACGTCACGAAGTGCTTCGTGACGAGTGGATGCCGAATCGGTGGTCTCGACGAAGTCGATCAACAAGTTGGCGACGGTGTCGGCCTGCTCGACGTGGGGGAAGTGGCCGACACCCTCGAGAATCTCCAGGCGGCTGGTCGGGATCAGGTCGTGCGCGGCGTAGCCGTGTTGGACCGGAATGATCCCGTCCTGATCGCCCCACACGATCATCGTCGGGACGTGGGCTGCCAGATAGAGCCGGTCGCTGGCATCCACGGTCTGGCCGGTCGGTTCGATGACCCCGCGCATTGTCCGCACGAACGCCTTGCGATTGGTGGCACCAGCGAGCGAGCTGTAGGCGCGCCACATCTCTGCGAGCCTGGGCGACCGGATGTTGCGACGCCCGAGCTGTCGACCGACGTCGGTGGCCCGATCGACGATGGGTTTGGGGAACGCGATCGGCATCACGTACTCGGCCCCCGGGAGGGTCAGCAGGCGCAACAACCACGACACCTCACGGCCGAGGCCACCGCTGCCGACCAGCACGAGCCGATCGACGAGGTGCGGGTGCTGATATGCGAGTTGCATCGCGACGCCACCGCCGAACGAGTGCCCGACGATGGTGACGCTGTCGATTCCCAGGATCGACAGGAAGTCACGCAGCCCGCTGGCGAACGCACCGAGCGAGTAGTCGCCGGTCGGCTTTGCCGATTCGCCGTGGCCGAGAAGGTCGACGGCGATCACGTCGGCGTGCGGGGTGAGGAGGGGCATCACGTCGTCCCAGGTCTTCGAGCTTCCCGCGAGACCGTGGATCAGCAAGATCTTCTGGCCGCTTCCCCCGCGCCGATAGCCCACAGAATGACCGTGAATCGACACGTGCTGGAGCGGAAGTCGGGAGGTCACAGTTCCAGTATCACTGCATTCGTGTCGCGAGATCAGGGCCAAACGGTCCGATCTCCATGAATTCACGGTCGTGCGATGAGCGAACACACGACATGTGCGGGGTTCGCTCATCGCCCAGGTCGGGCAATCGGCCGTCAGTCGACAGCGGATTCCTGGGCACGGATCGCCTGATCCGGTCCGGCATCGACCCAGCGGGAGAAGTCGAGTGGGTCGACCCGGCGGCTGGGGTGTCCGGTCGTGGCCAGCCAGGAAAGGAACTGACCGGGGGCCAACGGTCGCGAGATGCAGTAACCCTGGGCGACGTCGCAGCCGAGCTGGCGGAGCCGCTCGAGCACCTCGTTGTTCTCGACACCTTCGGCCACCACCACGAGCCCCAGGTTGTGACCGAGGTCGATCGTCGAACGGACGATGACCTCGTCCTGTTCGTCGAGCAACACGTTGGCCACGAAGCTCTGGTCGATCTTGAGCTCGCCGACCGGAAGCCGACGGAGGTAGCTGAGCGAGGAGTAGCCAGTCCCGAAGTCGTCGATCGACAGCGACACGCCGACCTCGTGGAGCTCGTTGATGGTCGCCCGAGAACGTGGGGCGTCGATCAGCAACGACGACTCGGTGATCTCCAGCGTCAGCATCGCCGGGTCGACGCGGTTGGTGTTGAGGTGGTGCTGCACGCGGTCGGCGAGACGTCGGTCGAGCAGGTCGTGCGTCGACAGGTTGACCGAGAGTCCGAGGTGATACCCGCGGTCGTGGATACGACGAAGATTCGAAATGCCCTGGTGGAGCATGAGGTCGGTGAGCTGCTTGATCAGGCCGGTGTCCTCGGCCACGCGCACGAACTGACCGGGCGGCACGATGCCTCGAACCGGGTGAGTCCACCGCACGAGTGCCTCGGCGCCGACGACCGTTCCGGTGTTGAGATCGAGTTTCGGCTGCAGGTGCAGGTGCAGGTGCTCCTCCTCGATCGCTGCGCGCAGGTCGCCGAGCATCGCCAGGCGGGCCGGTGTACGGCGATCGATCTCGTCGCGGTACACCTCGACACCGAGGCGCTGTGACTTGGCGTTGAACATTGCGATGTCGGCGAAGCGGAGCGAAGCGCCCTCGTCGGCGTCCTCTTCGACCACGGCGAGCCCAGCGCTGGCGGTGACCACGATCTCGAGGCCGTCGAGGGTGACGGGTCGGCCCACATCGCGGACGCACGCCCATGCGAGCTCCAACATCTCTTCACGATTGCGTCGATGGCCCACGATCGCGAACTCGTCACCGGCGAGGCGGGCGAGCACGTCGTCCGGACCCAGCAGTCTGGCGATCCGCTCAGCGACGACCACCAAGAGTTGGTCCCCGGCGTGGTGACCCAGCGTGTCGTTGACTTCCTTGAACCGGTCGAGGTCGAGCATCACGACGAACAGCAGCCCGTCACCGTGGTACGCCTCGGCAACGTCGACGAGTGATCGCTCGAACGACGTCCGGTTCGGCAACCCGGTGAGGGCGTCCTGGCGTGCCTCGCGTTCGATCCGCTGGTGCAGCAGCCCTCGCCGCATGCTGGCCGCCAGCTGCTCGGTCAGGTTCCGAAGCTGGTTCAGGTCGTCAGCGCCGAATCGCTTGGCACCGGCAGGGCGACCGGCGACGACCATCACGCCGGACACGCCCGACTGGTCGCGGACCGGCGCGATCATGATCTCGCTGACCTCGCTTCCGGGGGTCCTGTGGGCATCGAGGTCGGCGCCGCGCAACAGGGTCACGTCGCTGGCGTTGGCGTACCGCGCCCACTGGCCATCCAACACTCCTCGCGGGAGCTCGACACCCACGTCACCGAAGATCTCCTGGGTGACGGATGTGGGACCGTCGAAGACGACCAACGCCGCGCCCTCGGTGCGCAGGATCTCTGCGGCCTCGAGCACACCGGCACGGCCGATCTCTGCCGGCTCGAGCGACTGACCCACGCGCCCGGTGAACCCATGAACCGCATCGAGGTCGCGGAGCCGCTGGTCGAGCACCCCGTAGGCCTTGATCACGTACCACAGCATGCTGAGTGGTCCGATCGCCAGCAGGATGAGCCACGGCGTCACCAGCGAGAGCGCCAGCACCATCCCCGCCAGGGTGGCGTTCACGAAGAACAGCCACCAGGCAAGGCGCATCTCGGTTCGGATACGACGAAGGAGATCGCCCTCGAATCGTGAGATCACGATCGAGACCATCACCGATGCCACGACACTGGTGGCGATCGTTCCGCCGATCACTGCGAACACGAGGGCCTGATCGCCGTCGCCGGTGCCGCGCACGAGCAGACGGACGAAGAGATACGTGCACGCCATCTCGAGCGTGAACAGTGCGAGATTGAACGTCAACTTGAACAGCGGCGGGCGGCGCGTTGCCAGCACCACGCAGATCGTGCCGATCAACCTCGCTGCAAGGGCCGGTCCGGGCGCGACGTACACGACGGCGAGCACCATCGGCACCTCCGACATCGAGAAGGCCATCGCCTCTCGACGGAACTGGAACCGAAAAACCGAGATCTCCGTGCTGGCGAAAGCGACCGCCAGAAGCGGAAAGACCCACCAGGAGTCCCCGCCGCCCCGAAGGGGTTGCGCGAAGTCCGGGATCGCCAGCACCGCAGCCACCGACGCGCCGACCATCAGCACCGACAGCAGTACCGTGTCGAAGCGAGGGTGCGCCGAACGACCCGGCGAGACGCGCACGATCGGGGTTGCCCCTTCGTTCGTCTCGGTGTCGGATTCGCTCAACTGCTGCTCCCGGGCTCGGGAACGACGAAAGTCCGTCGTTCCCGATGTGTCATCGGGAACGACGGACTTCGACTTGAATCCGAATATTCAGTTGCTGGTGGTCACCACCAGCTGACGGACCACCAGCTCACGCTCTGAGCGGACGATGTGGAGGTGCTGTTGACCATGATGTACTCCTGTTCGGAACGCCCCTGGTGGAACGGATCTGATACGAACCGTGACTGCTCTGCAGCAGAAGGTTCCTTGACGAAGTACACACAATAACTTGAGGAATCCCAGATGTCAACGCAGAGAGAGTCGGAATACCACACTGCGTGACCGCGGGACCGGGCGATGGGCGTTCTCCGTGCGGGCCGTGTCGCCCTCGAGCGTGGCGAAGAGCTCGATTTCAGATCTCGAGTACGTCGACCGGCGGCGTGCTCGTACGAGCGTCGACCGGTCGCGGAGACGTGCAGCCCAAGCAGTTGCACTAGCAGTACGGGCTTTGGCGACGGCTCTCAGTGCTGCGATGCGACCAACCGACTGCTCGCTCGGATCGGGAGAAGCGGCTACCACGACGTACTTCTACCAGCGCCTGCTGGCACCCGGACGTGTTGTGACCAGCGCCGAGCGCACGAGTCTCGACCGCGCCATGCGGCGGGCCGCCGTCTTCGAGTCCTATTCGATACGCAGGCCGGAGATCGCCCGGCTGATGACCAACTGCTGGATCTCGCTCGTGCCTTCGAAGATCGTGTGGCTCACCCTCACCGGGTTTGTGAGTGACGTTCAGTGTTGCCACGTTGCGCTGACGAGGGCTTCCGCGAATCGTGTGTCCGAATGATGTTGCAGAGTTCGGTCAGTTCTCGGGATGAGTAGGGAGGATCGCCCGCTTCGCTGCGCCGGATCGAACAACTCCCGAGCACGCGACTACGGCGACTATGTCGGTGAAAGTGTTGCGCCGCAGTCGGGCCGAAGTCGGGTGCTCTGAACGGTAGTTCAGGGATCGTGGCCGGTTCAGTGCTGGACCTGCCCGAGAGTGTTTGCGCCTTTGATACTTGCGGCCCAGTCCGCCTATCGGATGATGAACTCGGAGGTTGTCCATGCCCGCAATCAGCCCTGACGTGGTCACCGGCATTGGACCGGCAGCTCCCAGTTGGTGACTTTGGCCCCTGCCTGTTGGGTGGTGCGATCTCGACAGTGGTGGTGCTGGGTTGTCCGATCGCTCGGAAGTTGGCGGCTGGGACCGGGTGTTGGTTGCCGCTGCGGAAGGGGGCCAAATGGATGCCGGATCCGATCTTCCGCCGCCAGTTCAGGCACCTGCTCGGGGAACGTCTGCAAGGAGCTTGGGACGCAGTGGTCCGACGCGATCGGTGCTGCCGTGGATCGTGGGGGTGGTCGTGCTGTTGGTTGTGGGCAGCGCTGTTGTGCTCTTTTCGGCAGGGGAGGCCTTGTTTGGGTCCGATTCGGGAACGATTGATTCGGACAACCGGGACACCCTCGACTCGTGTCAAGTTCCTGCTGGTTCCACGTTGGTACAGGTTCCGGTTCGGGGCGGGATGGACGGATCCGGACAGCGGTATCGCAGCATGGGGTACGTGTATGCGTCCCCGTGGTCGGCCGATGATGTTGCACAGTTCTTCGGCGTTGGAGTCGGGCAATCGACAGTTGTCTCGTCGCAGCGGGCGTGCCGGTACGGGCAGCGGCCGCCGGTGTTGGTGTTGTCAGAGTCTGTAGCGGGCGAACCGTCGACCGGTGCCGTTCCACCCGTTGGCGGTCCAGTCGTTGTTCCGGCTCCGACTTGCGCAGCGCGAGGTCGAGGGCATCTTCTGATTTGCGAGCGTTGACCGCCCGAGGAGGCCACAT
>Ga0316198_10002732_pt1 | contig 10631 bp, 9 predicted proteins | sample OudBieAanoxic_MG_FD_204935 | JGI IMG/M metagenome (GOLD analysis project Ga0316198, IMG submission 204935) | Coastal sediment microbial communities from Oude Bieten Haven, Netherlands - site A anoxic | ecosystem: Environmental > Aquatic > Marine > Coastal > Sediment | place: Netherlands... | reverse complement strand
TTTTCTTCAATTTTAACATCCATTTGCGGCTGTTCATATTCGACCAGTCGTTTATTAAGAAGCAAACCGGCTCTTGCTGTTATTTCCCGCGGTTCCATCTCCAGCCAGTTATTATAAAGGGTACGGATGCCTAAATCAGGTAGGAAAAATTCGGTCCGGCACCGGTTTAAGGTGTGATCCTGCATCAGGTAATTTCCCGAGGTGCCCATCTCTTTGATCAGATCAAGGGCCAGGGCCTCCTCGGTGAGCTCCAGCGGTTTCATCAGTTTTTTAACGGCCCCGCACAGATCCTCGTCGGCAATGAACTTTTCATAACTCATCGCGATCATCGCCCCGAAAGTGCCGCAGTTATGGAGTCCCACATGGATGCCGCTCAAAGCCGCCACCGTCAGCATAACGGCCGATTCCATGCCGGCCTGGTAATCCAAACAGAACGATTCCGTCAGGGCCCCCTGGCCCCGGCAGGGCATATTGTAATAGTTTCCCATAGCCCCGGCGAGGGCAATATGTTTAGCGTCTTCCGGCGAGGCATTGAGATATTCGCCGGTACGCATATCCACCGGGCTGCCGCCCAGGCCGTACACCAGGGGCGTTCCGGGGTTCATCAGCTGCGCCAGGCAAATCCCAGCCAGGGTGGTGGCATTCGAGATCACCAGGGAGCCCGCTATGGATATGGGGCCGGTCAGCCCCAGCGTGCAGGCCGAATGGATGATCGCCGGTTGCCCCGCCTCGGCAAATACCATTAACGCCTCAACACTTTCCTGCGCATATTGCAGGGGTGAGAGAGAATCGATCAGCGACAGCATGACCGGCCTGTCAAGACGTCCCCAGATCATTTCCGCCAGTTTCAATGAATCCCAAGCAGCGGTTTCCGAAACTGAGCTGCCCATGAGGGGTTTGTCGGTCAGTGTCATGGTGGCCAGCAGGAGATCCAGATGGGCAGTCTGCGGGGGGACATCCTTGGGTTGCACCACCATGGCGCTGTTAAAGTCCAGATATTTTGAGGTTTGAACCAGTTTGCAAAATGCCTCCACATCCGACCGGGTGGCGTCCCGTTTTTCACCAGTCGGCTCGATGATAAACGGAGGGCCGTAGCCGGGAGCCATTACATAGTTGTTACCCCCGATCCGAATGCTGCGTGCAGGATTGCGGGCTTCCAGGGTAAACTCCTGCGGTACGCTCTTCAGAGCCTGCTGAATTTGCTTTTCCTCAAAGTATACCGTGAAACCGTCAACCCGGAAGCCATGTCTTTTAAAAACAGCAAGTGCTTTGTTGCTGGGAAACCGAATGCCGGTTTCCTTCAATAGATCCAAGGAATACTGGTGGATATTATCCAGGGCCTTCCTGTCGAGGTTAACAAGTGCTCTGTTCATAAAAATAGTTCTCCATCATTAAAGAAGCCATACAAATTCCAAATTACAAGCACCAAATAACAAATAAATCCCAAATCCCAATACTCAATGACCGATACTGGCGTGTGAGACAGGTTTCGAATTTGGAATTTTGGTCATTGGATATTATTTGTTATTTGAAATTCGGTGCTTGGGATTTATTTAACTAATAATCTTATTTGGGTTGCGAATCTCGATCAGCTTTTTTATCCAGTTGCGGATCACTATACTAATGTCTATGAGTTAAATAAAAGTACTTCCCGATTCATAGCCTCAAAATTCGCCCGGGGCGTTACCGGAGATGTGGTGCCGGAGGTGGAAAAAATGTAGCCGGTCATTGATTTGGCTTTTTCCAGGTGAGCCCGGGTTTCTTTGGCCACCTCATCCGGTGTTCCGGTTAAAAGGCTGCCGTTGGGATTTAAGTTGTCGAAAATGCAGATCCGGTCGCCGCATTTATCCTTGAGCTCCCATAAATCCAATACTGTCTCCTGGGTGAGATTGCCGGGCATGATACCGTGGATATCCATCTCCAAAAGCATGTCGACGATGCCTGTTTTGATAATGTCGCCGCACATGTGCGGCAGCACTCGGGAGCCCATCGCAGCCAGGGCATTGACTACCTGTGTGGTGGGCTCATGCACAAACTCGCGGTAGTGGGCCGGAGATATCAGCAGGGGACACTCCATATCCGCGCCGTAGAATATATAATCCACGCCGGCCTCTATCAGCGCCCGACCGATCTCGATATCAATGGGTGCCAGAGCCTCCTGGAGGGCGCGCAGAAGCGCCGGGTCATCGTAAAAATCTTCCATGATGGCCGTCGTTCCCCTGAGCCGGGTGGCAATGGTAAAGGGCGAGATGTATTCACAGGCGATGGGGATCTCCCCATTTAGTTTCTCTTTCAAAATGGAGATCCCTTTTAAAAAATCCTCCATCTTCTGGGTAGACACGTTGCTTTTGGTCGTGCCGCCAATATCGGCCATGGACTTGACAGAGGTTTTTTTGATAATCGGAAAGACATCTTCCGGATAACTGACCTCGCAACCCAGGGCTTCGGGAATGATGCCCCCGATGAGTCCCATGCCCACCATAATCCAGTCAAATTTGAATTTATCCACAGCCGCCAGATGGACGTCGGCCATGGCCTGCGCCTCCAACAGGGCGGCGCGAAAGCTGGAACCGAAATAATTACAAATCGGGGCTTCATAAAACGGGGCGTTGGGCACCCGGTCAACGGGTTGCAGATTTATAGCTGCATCCATTCTTTCTCTGGCATTCATATAGGGCCTCTTATTTGAAAATAAATTTGCTTTCCGAAGGAGGAGAAACGCAATTAAAAAATCCGAATATCGAAGGACGAAATCCGAAACAATATCAAAATCCTAAGGTTCAAAATTCAAAACAAAAGCGAGCAGGAATCTGGCATTCATGTTTTGGTCATTAATATATTGATCATTCGAATTTGTTTCGAATTTCGAATTTTATTTTTATACTGGAAGATACCCAGTATAACAGACCTCCACCGGTCCGGTCATGACCACGACACCATCCTCTTTCAGTTCGATTTCTACCGATCCGGCTGGCATGATCACCGTCATCTGCCTTTCCGTCGTCAGCCCCCGGCGATGGGCGGCCCCGACGGCCACGCAGGCTCCGGTGCCGCAGGCAGTGGTCAGTACCCCCGGGCGCTCCCACACTGCGAGTTTAAGTGTTTTGGAATCGATTAGCTGCGCGGCACCGATGTTGGCTTCTTCCGGAAACAGTGGATGTTTTTGAAGTTCCGGTCCATAAATATTCATATCGACCGCGTCCAAATCATCAACAAAGAATACTGCGTGGGGATTGCCGATGTTCATACCGACCGGATTCTGGAGCGGCCCGGACCCGATCTCCAGATTGAGGGTGTCCATTTCGCGGGCAAGGGGAATATCCTGCCAGGCAGTGCGCAGTGTGCCCATCTCAACCGCTACCTGTTTCTCACCAGCCGGTCGACATTTGAGTATTCCGCCCAGGGTGTCCACTACGACTTCATGGGCCTGGCCTTCCTGCAGCAGAAGCCAGCCTATACAGCGGGTCGCGTTTCCACAGGCCTCGACTTCACGGCCGTCGGGATTAAAAATTTGCACGAAGGCGTAAGCTTCCACACTGTCTGGTTTAGGTCTGGGAGGATGCACAATCAGCAGTTCATCGCCCCCCACGCCTTCGTGCCGGTCGCAAATCCGGATGATCTCTTTAGGAGACGGCCGGTAAGATCCCCGGCGGCCATCGACGATAATAAAATCATTGCGCAAACCGTGCATTTTAATAAAGCGTCGGCCGCGCTGAATGATTCCTGCACCTTGATCTTCGAATGACAAATTATGGTTCATTGACGGGATTTCCTTTTGAAACGGCCCTGGCGGTCAAATGTGTATCTCTTCCGCCTCCAATAACCGGGTTTTCAGATCCTGCAGTACATTATTTCGGATGTTGCGAATAGGTTCGCGCATGGCCTTCTGCACTGTACGGGTTTGCCTGGCCACTATGGCATAAACTATTTGCTGATGTTCACGGATTGCCGTTTCCTGAGGCCGGGAGAAGATTAGCTCCTTTTCAAACCTGAGATACAAAAAATCAAGCAAATAGCGTAAGATCCAGATGCTGAGCGGTCAATTCGAAATTTCAGCCAGTGTGATATGAAAGTTAATGTCCTTGGCCAGTCGAAGCTTCAACGATCCAGTTCGACATGCTTTGAGGTAGGCATTCATTGCGGCTTTAAGTCGAATCTCGCCATCTTTATCAAGTTGCCCTACCATCCCGGGTATGAGATTTATCTCCACCATTTCTCGCAGCTCGTAAGCCTCGGTGATGTTTTCCGTATCTATCGGCTGGACAAAAAAGCCGTGATTTGGCTCATGACGCAACAGCCCTAAGAATTCCATATGTTTTAAGGCCTGGACCACGGGGGTCAGGCTTATTCCCAGGCGATTGGCCATATCCCTGTAGGCCACCTTCTGATCCGGCTGTAGTTTTTTAGAAATATCATGCGCCGGATATCGTTATAGGCCTCGCGGGTCAGGTCCGCCTTAGTTTTTTGGCTTTTGCCGGGTTCGGACTTAGATTTTCGAGCCATTGTTTCTTTTAACTTTCTTTGGGTACAATTTTTTGTGGAGGATTGCAGAGTGTCATGCTTGAAATACACTTTATAAAATACAAAATGTAATTGTATTAAGTCAAGTGTTAATCCGAGTCTGTTTTTTTCCTTTCAAGTAATAACTCCATCCTTTTAATCGTCTCAATCATAGACCTTACTGTGTGATAGTTGATTTTCCAATTATGGCTCATGTGCATCCAGATAGGTTCACCTTGCCTTGTTAGAAGCGGCCACCACTCACCTACTTTATGATGGATAATTTTATCAAACACAAATCGATGAACATTCAGGTAAACCGGCCAATACGTTTCCAGATTCAAGACCAGGCATCCTTGAGTGAGTGCAATTAACATTTCTGCATTTTGCCAAAACTCTTTTTCTCTATCATAAACTCTTCCAGCATGGGACCCTTCCACAAAGACGCCACCATATTCCCAGTCTATGCCTTGAGCCAAGGCGTGTTCATATAGTTTTTGAATGATATTAATATATTTCTTTATAGGGAGATTTAAAATATCGAGAGCATGCATCAGGAGCCATGCAAATTCCACATTATGTCCATAACTTGTATTGTCCGTGGCCTGGCCTTTGGATCCATTTTCTGAGAACCGGTCCCAACCCCAGATGATATCAAATTTAATTTGTGGGGCGGCTTTCCAATCTGCAAAAAATTGAGGAATTCCTGTTCTAAATTCAGGATGCAGCATTTTATGGATGATCAATTCAATAATTTCAATGAGTCTACGCCGGTGCAGGTTCTTGCCGATACATTCATAAAGTGTGGTGAATGCTTCCATCAGGTGCATATGTACATCCAGTGTTTTTCTGTCTCCTCCAGCGGCTCCTTGATCCTTCAGTTTCCAATTCCGTTCAAACATTTCGAAATATCCGCCGAAGTGTTTATCAACGCAATATTTTTCGATCAGATCAAATACTTTTTCTGCATATTCTTTTCCTCTTAAATCCCCGGTCGCCAGGGTGTATTCACTCAGACCATAGATAGCAAAACTATGCCCGTACAGTATCTTTTCGTCAATTTTTACGTTCCCTGCCCGATCTGTAATCCAATAAAAACCGCCATGTTCCGGATCCCACATTTTCTCGATTAGAAAATCCACCCCATGGCGCGCAAAATCAGCACTTTGTTCTCCCCCGTATCCATGTCGATAAGCTGATGAATAGGTATATATGCTCCTGGCTTGGCCAAGCATTGATTTTTCATCCTCGCCGGTATCTTTTCCATCTCTATCAAAATGTGTAATGAAACCTCCATGTATTTTGTCCATGGAACGGCTAAACCAAAAAGGAAGTAATTCATTATTCAAATGGTACTCGATTTCCTTTATACAGGATAGAATTTGTGATTTGACGTCTTGCATTTTTCAGTTTCCCTCATTGTATAGCAGAATAGATAGATGAGGTTTTGAAATCACATCTATAAAAATAGAAGCCACAGCGAAGATAAGGCGGCAAAGAATAAGACCAGATAATTAAATATCTTTTGAGAGAGAGCCGTCAGTAGCTTTCGACCGAGAAAGGTCCCTATGAGAATAAAAGGCAGCATCCAGGCAAAAAATTGCAGGGTATCAAGATTAATCATGTCATGATAAATAAAGATTGGCAGTTTCGATGTATTTACAATCAGAAAAAACCAGGCTCCGGTCCCCATAAATTGTTTCTTATCAAGGCCCATCATAATCAGGTAAATGCCCATGATGGGACCGGCTGAGTTACCAACTGTCGTTCCAAAACCGGCCATGATTCCAATCAGAACGGCAAATGTGCGCAAGCGCTTAATTTTGTCTAAATTCAGGTGTCGCGCAATCCCTTCCAAAACCAGCAAAAGCAGCACAAAACCACCCAGAAAATTGCGCATGGATTCATTGTCCAGCTGACCAAGGAACAGCCCGCCCATCAGCATCCCGACCGCAACGCCCGGCACCAATTTTACCAATTGGCCCCACTGGGCATGGTGCCGGTAATAGATAACCGCTATAATGTCACCGGCAATCAGCATCGGCAGCAAGGCGCCCACCGACTCCTTGGCCGGGAAAACCATTGCAATCAGAGGAACGACAAGTATGGCCATTCCGCTGACACCGGTCTTGGCAACCCCTACCAGGATTGCCGTTACAACTGCAAGCACATTAAATCCCGATGGTAACTCAGTTATGTAATTTATAAAATCCAAAATATCCCTTCTGAAAAATTAAAATGCACTATGCAGCGGCTGAAAGAATCCCTCAGATTATTTTTTACCTTGATACTTTCTCATAGAATTAAGACCGGAAAAAGATTGACATATTCAGAATAGAATCATAGCGGAAAACCAGTTATGACACCAATGCTATTAGAATTCAAATTTTTAATCATCGCCGTTTTAAATTAGATAAATTTTCAATGGCGAAATAGCTTTCATATGCTGCCGCATATATTATTCACTCCTCGATATTAGGCCTATTTTCGCCTTGTTCTCCGTACTATTTAGAATAATAACTATTTCTTGGCTTGGCCCGACACCATTTCTATGTTATAAGCCTCACAAATTTACAATGAGATGATGAAACAGATCTGAAATTTTTTCTTAAGGAGATAGGCTATGTTTCAAGGATATACAAGCACTGTAATCAATGCGCCAATAGAAACTGTATGGGATCAAATTAAGGATTTCAATGGACTATCAGAATGGCACCCGATGATTCAATCCAGCCGCATAGAGGAAGGTTATGCAAATGGGGCTGTTGGCTGCATACGTGAGCTTACTTTAAAAGATAGTGAAGAACGTGTTCGCGAGCAACTTTTAGGTTATTCAAATAAGGAATATTCTATTGTTTACAATATTATAGAATCAGATATGCCAGTCTTTGACTATATTTCAACAATGAGACTTAGACCAGTCGTTGATGGAAATATTACCTTTTTTGAGTGGTCAGTTGCATTTGAAATCGACCCTGGACATGATGGAAAAGAGCAGACAGATTTTTTTATTTCGAGCGTCTATCAATCCGGTTTTGATAGTTTAAAAAAAAGGTTTGAAATTTAAGGTAAATATTTACATGGTCATTTCGTCATATGCTCCATTCCGATCAAAAAACAACCGAAATTTATTTTGCAGTGAATAAATCACCCCATCAGCCGTGAAAAAATATGATGTTTGTGGGAGCACGGCTTTACTATCAGCTATAAATTGGCCGAAGAGCCAACAACCCATTCTCAATTTTTTCCGCTTTCAGCACAAAATCGCAAGGCCCGATATTTAAGCAAAGATCGAAATCTTTTTCGGGAGCCCATTTAATGTCCGGATCAAAAAATATCTTTGCGGTTTTCGCAACCTTAAGCTTGTTGTAGACATCCTCCCTGCTTAGCTTTTTACTATTCAGTTGATCTGCAATATACTCTGCACAAAGCCTGTCTTCATCAGCGGGCGTGACGGCCCATGTTCCCATACAAACCAGAGACACTCTCTCGGGTGCCTTCTTTTTAATAAATGAAACGATTGCCCCCGCATTGACAAAGCTGCCGGATATTAACTCATCGGCCTCTTTGGCATTGGCAAACCCCTGGGTTCCCGCAGAGGTGGTCTGTATGATAGTTTTTCCTGAAAAATCGATCGCCTCGATTTCAGTCGGTGAATTGCCGTAATCAAATCCGGGCAGTATTTTGCCCTTTCGTTCTCCCATTAAAACACAGTCTGAATTTTCCTCTTTTAACTGGTATGCCAGCTCTACATCGCCCACCGGAATTATCTCATTGGCACCGTTTCGCACAACATAGCAGGCGGTGGAAAAGGCGCGAAATACATCGATAATGACCGTCAGCCCTGGCCTTATCGTCAGCGGTCCGCCAGGGCAACAGCCCATGCGAGCCGTAACAAATCAGTACCGGACTTCGTACACGCCCCCTATCCTCTGCGATTAGCCCTCACAGGCAGAGAAGATCATCGCCGCCGGGGGATTATGTCTTTTGGGGCTGGCTCAGAGCTAATCGCAGCGGGATAGCTGCCGTAGATTAGTTCCCCGATAATATTGTTACGGCTCGCATGGGCTATTGCCCTGGCGGGCAGAGCACCGATCGGAAAACTCCCCGACCCCTCAAATATTTATCTATTAAATGGTAGCTTGGCAACGAATATTTTTTGCATTTTATAAATGGGGACCAGGCGTATTATTTGGTTGACATGAGAGTGATTTTGGCCCAATTTTGGAGCGTTTAGATCAGCCAAAAGCATTAATGATAACCCAAAGAAAGCGGTTAAACCCTCGCTATAGGAAAATTATCCAATCAAGCGTTCTAAAGGAGTTTAAAATGGCCAAAACAATAGCCGTAATCGGTGCCTTGGACACCAAGGGCGAAGAATTCCTGTTTGTCAAAAAAGAAATCGAAAAGCGGGGCCACAGAGCGCTGGTAATTAACGTCGGAATTGTGGATGAGCCCGGGTTTGAACCGGATGTAACGGCCGATGAAGTGGCCAAGGCCGCCGGTTGCAGCCTGTCAATTCTGAAGGAAAAATCGGATCGCGGATTGGCGATTGAGACGATGTCAAACGGTATTGCAAAGGTCACTGCTGACCTGCATTCAGCCGGTCGAATCCAGGCCGTCATCTCCATGGGTGGATCGGCCGGTACTGAAATCGGTACAGCCGGTATGCGAGCTTTACCATTGGGGATCCCCAAGGTCATGGTCAGCACACTGGCATCCGGTGACACCAAACCCTACTTAGGCACGCGGGATATTGTCATGCTGCCGTCCATCGTAGATGTGGCCGGCATCAACCGCCTCAGCGCACGGGCATACGCCAATGCAGTCGGAGCGGTTATCGGCATGGTTGAGACGCCCGCACCGGAGATTGACGATAAGCCGCTTTTGGCGGCGTCCATGTTCGGCAATACAACTCCGGTGGTCAATCGCTGCCGATCGATTTTAGAAGAAAATGGCTATGAAGTTTTAATATTTCACCAAACCGGTACGCCGGAAATCCTGGAAAGCCTCGTGGCCGATGGATATATATCCGGCGTACTCGACATTACGACCACCGAATGGGCCGATGAGATTACCGGCGGTGTTTTACCCGGCGGTCCCAACCGCTACGATGTCGTCTCGCTAAAGGGAATCCCTCAGGTTGTGGCTCCCGGCTGTATTGACATGGCCAATTTCTGGGCCCGGGAAACCGTTCCCAAACAATACGACGATCGGCGCTTCAACCAATGGGCGCACAACATTACCCTGATGCGGACAACGCCCGAGGAAAATGCGGCCATCGGACGCATCCTGGCCGAAAAGGCGAACCGGTCGTCAGGCGCTGTGGCTTTTTTTCTGCCCCTAAAAGGCGTCTCCATGCTGGATGCGCCAGGCAAAGAATTCTGGTGGCCGGAAGCCAACCAGGCACTTTTCGATGCCGTTAAGGACAACCTCAAGCCGGAGATCCCCGTCTACGAGATGGATTGCAACATCAATGACGACGGATTCGCCGATGCCATGGCAAATAAAATGCTTGAATTCCTGAACTGATAATCTAATCAACCAATTAAACTAGTTAAGAGGCAAAATAATGGGCCAACGCATACCAAGAAACGAAATCATCAAAAACCTCAAAGATAAAATAGCGCAGGGGGAGCCGATAATCGGGTGTGGTGCCGGTACCGGCATATCCGCCAAATTTGAAGAAGCCGGTGGCGCCGATTTAATGATCATTTATAACTCGGGGCGCTACCGCATGGCCGGACGCAGTTCGCTGTCGGGGTTGTTTGCCTACGGTGATGCCAATGGTATTGTTGTCGAAATGGGGGGTGAAGTACTACCGGTGGTCAAACATACGCCCGTGCTGGCCGGCGTAAACGGCACCGATCCTTTTCGCCAGATGCCTGTTTTTTTAAAACAGCTGGCCGAGATAGGTTTTTCCGGCGTCCAGAACTTTCCGACGGTCGGTTTGTTTGACGGAGTGATGAGAGAAAACATGGAGGCCACCGGTCTCGGCTACGACCTGGAAGTGGAGATGATTCGTACTGCAGGCGATATGGATTTGTTCACCTCCCCGTACGTATTCAATGAGGATGAAGCCCGGGCAATGACCCAGGCCGGCGCTGACCTGCTGGTTCCGCATGTAGGAC
>Ga0316198_10002731_pt1 | contig 10632 bp, 12 predicted proteins | sample OudBieAanoxic_MG_FD_204935 | JGI IMG/M metagenome (GOLD analysis project Ga0316198, IMG submission 204935) | Coastal sediment microbial communities from Oude Bieten Haven, Netherlands - site A anoxic | ecosystem: Environmental > Aquatic > Marine > Coastal > Sediment | place: Netherlands... | reverse complement strand
GGCCTCACGCGCCCGGAATATTCTGGAGCGCACTGTGCCGATCGGGCAGTCCATCGCCTGTGCGATCTCCTCATAGCTAAGCCCTTCCAATTCCCGCAGCATAATCGCTGTCCTCAGGTCATCCGGCAGTTCGTCCAGGGCTGCCTGAATCGTCTGCGCAATCTCGCGCTGCAAAGCCATCCGCTCCGGCGTGCCGGTTTCCTTGAGCCGTCCCCCCAGATCCATCTGCTCCGCAGTCTCGGCCTCGATGTCATCCCCGGGCGGCCGGCGGGCCTGCGCGGCGAGGTAGTTCTTTGCCGTGTTGATCGCTATCCGATACAACCAGGTGTAGAAAGCGCTGTCACCACGAAAGTTCGACAATGCCCTGTAGGCCTTTATAAAAGCCTCCTGGGTCACGTCCAGTACCTCGGCCTGATCGCGGACATAGCGGGATATCAAATTCGCCACCTTATGCTGATACTTGAGCACAAGCAGGTCGAAGGCTTTTTTGTCCCCCCGCTGGACCCGTTCCACGAGCACCTGATCCGCTTCCCTCTCAGAGCCCATGGTCAGCGCGTTCCAGCCGAACCCGAGGTGTGCGGGCACACCTCATGCGTATTGACCAATGTTGATGGCCAAAGTTCGAGATTCCAGGTAATTTTCGGAGATCGGAGCATCTTTTCCGTATTGTGGTGCCCAGGCGGACAAATCTCTGCCCCAGCGGTATTTGGATTCGTCGGGCCGGAAGCGGCTGAACCAGGGTTCCGGTCATTGGGCCTCCGCCCTACCGCAACCCCTGGACGTCGATTATGGCGGCAGAACAAGAGCCCATCAATGTTATGAACCAGACAGCCGACCTGAACCTTGACGTCCTTATCATCGGCAGCGGAGCCGCCGGCCTTGGACTGGCACTCCGCCTGCCTGCCCATATCAAGACCGGGCTGGTGGCCAAACGGGAGCTCGAAGAGGGTAACACCCTGTACGCGCAAGGCGGGATTTCGGCGGTCCTCGATGCGCGTGACTCGGTCGATTCACATGTCGAGGATACCCTGGAGGCCGGAGGCGGGCTGTGTGACGAGGAAGTCGTCCGCATGGTGGTCGAGCACGGGCCAGACAATATCCGCTGGCTGTTCGAGGAAGGGGTCGAATTCACCCGTTCACCGCAGACCGGCAATTCCGGGTATCACCTGACACGCGAGGGTGGACACTCCCACCGCCGTGTCGTGCATGCCGCAGATGCAACCGGCAAGGCGGTCGAGACCACTTTGATCGGGCAACTCGAAGCGCACCCGAACATCCGTGTGTTTGAACACCATATCGCAGTCGACCTGATAAGCGCGGAACACCGCGAAGATGGCAGTGTGCGACGACGCTGCCACGGCGCCTACCTTTTGGATATCCCCGCCGACCGGGTCATTACTGTGGCGGCACGCTGTGTGGTTCTGGCTACGGGAGGAGCCAGCAAGGTCTACCTGTACACCAGCAACCCCGATGTGGCCACAGGCGACGGCATTGCTATGGCCTGGCGTGCCGGTTGCCGGGTCGCCAACATGGAATTCAATCAGTTTCACCCAACCTGTCTTTATCATCCCGCTGCCAAATCATTTCTGATCAGCGAGGCGGTGCGTGGCGAGGGCGGCAGACTCCTCCTCCCCGACGGTTCGCGTTTTATGGAGCGATTCGACAAACGTGCAGAACTGGCGCCGCGCGATATTGTCGCGCGCGCCATCGACCATGAAATGAAACGCCTGGGTATCGACTCGGTCTTCCTCGATATCAGCCACAAGCCCGCTAAAGTGATCGAAAAACTGTTCCCCATGATCCACCAGCGCTGCATGGACCTGGGCTTCGATATGCGCAAACAGCCACTCCCCGTGGTTCCAGCGGCGCATTACACCTGTGGAGGGGTCAAAACCGACCACCATGCGCGCACCGATCTGAATGGGCTTTACGCGATCGGGGAAACCGCTTACACGGGATTGCACGGAGCCAATCGCATGGCCAGCAACTCACTGTTGGAGTGCCTGGTTTTCGGTGAACTGGCACTGGCCGACATTCAGCGCGAACTCGAACGCGACGATATGCCGACGTTGCAGATCGAGCCTTGGGACGAAAGCCGGGTGACGGACTCGGACGAAGAGGTCGTTGTGTCGCACAACTGGGAGGAATTACGCCGTTTCATGTGGGACTACGTGGGTATCGTGCGCAGCAACAAGCGCCTTGAGCGGGCGCGGCGCCGGGTCAACCTGCTGCGTCACGAAATCAACGAGTATTACGGCAACTTTCGCGTTTCCAATGACCTGCTCGAATTGCGCAACCTGGTCGACGTGGCCGAACTGATCATCGGATCGGCCCAGCGCCGTCGAGAAAGCCGGGGCCTGCACTACAATATCGATTTTCCAGATCGCGACGCTAACCAGGCGGTACCTACGGTCCTGATTCCAGACCACTATGTTCCACCACGCTCACCCACCTGAAGTGAGCTAAACCCGATAAGTGCCCGACGCAAGCACCAGTGCGACTCCTGGTCGAGCGACGATGCCGGCACGAAAAGGTCGGCGTGCTCGCCTTTGTGCCCACTCAGACGTGCGCTGACCAGGGCTGGAGAGATGATTCCGGGCAAAACGGTTGTCACCGCAAACTGTCCACCGCCCGCCTGTAACAGGCGCAGGTCGCCATCGATTCCAATCTGCAGGCTTGCGGGGCAGCGCTCCAGGTAACGGTGCCACAGCCAACCGCCCCACAGTAAGAGCACCGCCACCGCGGTCAGTTTCACCGGCCAGCCGAGCCGGAGAGAGAGGGTCAAACCGACAATGAGCACCATCAGCAGCGCCGCGTACGCCATCATTTGGCGGCTCAGGGGCAGATCGATCTTTCTCACTCGCAATCCCTCCACAGAGGCAACGAGCAACCCGGCTCGCCCGCCTCGGATACGTCCATGTTTCCCGGGGCCTGAATCGCCCCTGCAGCGTACTGCGCAGATTAACGATTGTCAGCGGCGCTGAACAGGCGGTAGAAATTCTGCTCTGACTGCTGCGCCAGCCGCTCCGTCGTCACACCCCGCAGCTGTGCGATGGTTTCCGCGACCAGGCGCACATAACGCGGCTCGTTTGGTCTGCCGCGATGCGGCACCGGTGCCAGATACGGAGCATCAGTCTCGATCAGGAGGCGATCGGCCGGCACTTTTACTGCGACCTCGCGTAACTGATCGGCACTCCTGAAAGTGACGATACCGGAGAACGAGATGTAAAAATTCATCTCCAGCGCTGCCTGCGCCATCTCCCAGGTCTCAGTGAAGCAGTGCATCACACCACCGACAGCCTGTGCGTCCTCCTCCCTGAGGATACGAATCGTGTCTTCGCGCGCATCGCGTGTATGGATGATCAGCGGTTTTTCTGCCTGATGGGCGGCACGGATATGTGTGCGGAAGCGCTCCTGTTGCCAGCCCAGCGCGCCTTCGGTGCGAAAATAGTCCAGCCCGGTTTCGCCGATCGCCACGTTCTTGGGGTGCGCAGCCAATTCGACCAGTTCGTCGATCCCGGGGTCGCGCCGCTCCCGCTCGTTCGGATGCACCCCGACGGATACCGATATCTCCGGATAGGCATCGACCAGTTCAAGCATCGCGGGGTACGACTCCAGATCGATAGACACGCACAGCAGGTGGGAAACACCCGCCTCACGCGTCGCCTCCAGCAATGCCGAAAAATTTCCGCCATACGGCGCAAGGTCCACGCGGTCCAGGTGACAGTGTGAATCAACCAGCATCAGATTTTGTCCGTAAAGAGGTTTGCGGTCCCATGCATGTTACATTGCATGGTCGCAGCAACAACGCGCAGGTGCTCAAACGCCGACCTGCTGCGGCTGCCAGATTTACATCGTGTGAGTTGGCTTTTCCGTTTTCAGTGCGCCCGCAAGATAACCCTCGATCTTGTTGCGCGCCATACCGCCGTCCTGGTCACTGAACTGGACGCCGATGCCGGCCGCGCGGTTACCCTCCGCACCAACCGGTGTGATCCATATGATGCGCCCGGCCACAGGCAGCCGTTCGGCTTCCTCCATCAGGCTCAGGAGCATGAAAACCTCGTCGCCGATCTTGTACTTTTTCGACGTCGGGATGAACAGGCCACCATTCTTCACGAACTGCATATATGCGGCATAGAGTGCATTCTTGTCTTTGATCGTGAGGGAGAGAATCCCCTGACGAGCACGAGGCATGCCTGGTGCGGACATCTCAACGGCCTCCTGGGCGGGTTATCTGTAACCAGCGATTTACCATGTATTCCAGCTGCATCTGCACATTCAGATTATTCGAGGAGTCACGCTCCATCCGTAACAGCTCGTCGTTGTAGCCATGCAGGCTCTGCAAGTCTATGCCCTCGCTCAGACATTGCAAATCGGCCCGCACCCCAGGGTGATAAATCACCGCGTCGCGCAAGCCGCTCGCAAGCTTCACCAGGTCACTCAGACAGCGTTTCAGGCCATCCGACAACAGGGGTAGCGGCCGTTTTTCCCATTCCTCAACTATTGTGACGGGATTCACTTTACGATTCTTCAATTCGAGCAGTTCTTCGATCAGACGCCGGCTTTGTCCCAGCCAGTCCTGTTCCCTTGCCAGCAGGGCCCGCAAAGGCGCCCCACCGCTGACCGCGAGCAGTTCATCCAGAGGTTCGCTGCCCCCGGTCTGAGCCGCCAGCCAGCTGCGCACCTCGGTCTGTGCCGGAATCCGGAAATTCAGCGTCTGACAGCGGCTGCGGATGGTCGCGGCGAGCCGGTCGGGGTGGGAACTTACCAGGATCAGGAGCGTGCGCGAGGACGGTTCCTCGAGTGTTTTCAGCAGGGCATTGGCGGCCGAGCGGTTCATTGCGTCGGCCGGTTCGATCACAAACACGCGGTGGCCGGATTCCTGTACCGACAACACGCTCTTTTCGGTCAGGCCACGGATCGCATCGATTCGGATGTGCTTTCCCGTCTCTTCGGGCATCACGATCTGCAGGTCCGGGTGGCTGCCCGCCACGGCCTGCCTGCAGGCTCTGCACCGGCCGCAGGCGTCGCCCGACTCACCAGGCTCTATGCAGACCAGGCTGTAGGCCAGGCGCCTGGCAAATGCCGCTTTACCGAGGCCGGAAGGTCCCGCCAGCAGGATTGCGTGCGGTAAGCGCGCGGATTTGTGCGCACGATTTACCCGCTGCCAGGGTTCTTGATGCCAGGGAAAAGTCGTGTCGCCGCTCATGTCTGCTGACCGGCAAGAAATGCATCGATCACCGCGCTGATCTGCTCGGAGACCTCGGGCAGTGATTGTGAGGCATCGATAACCCGGAACCGCTCTGGTTCGGCCCGCGCCAGGCTGAGATACCCGTTACGTACCCGTTCGAAAAAAGCCAGTGTCTGGCGCTCGAAACGGTCCGGCTCCGAGCGCCTCCCCGCCCGCTCCAGGCCGATCTCTACCGGCAGATCCATCAGCAGCGTCAGGTCCGGGCGGCGCCCCCGCTGCACCCATTGCTCGAGCTCGGCGATCCTTTCGAGCTCGATTCCCCTGCCATAACCCTGATAGGCGTAGGTCGCATCGGTGAAACGGTCGCATAGCACCCAGCTGCCGGAGCTGAGCGCGGGGATAATCTTGGCGTGGAGGTGCTCCGCCCGTGCCGCAAACATCAACAGCAGTTCCGTGCTGTCTGCCATTCCTTCGTGCCGATGGCCAAGCAGCAATTCGCGCAGATCCTCTCCCAGTTCCGTGCCGCCCGGCTCACGGGTGACCTCGAGCGGCCAGCCATGCTGCCTGATGCAATCCCGGATGAGATTCAGGCAAGTACTCTTGCCGGCACCCTCGATACCCTCGACGGTTATGAAGCGTGCCCGCGTCATTTCCCCAACTGGTACTTTCGAACCGCGGCATTGTGTTCGCTCAGGGTTGCGGAAAAGGCATGCGTACCGTCACCTTTGGCAACAAAATAAACCGCCTTGCCGGGTTCGGGGTTGACCGCGGCAAGCAGCGCATCGCGGCCCGGCATGCAGATGGGTGTGGGTGGCAGGCCGGTGTGAACATAGGTGTTGTACGGCGTATCCTCCTGCAGATCTCTACGCCTTATATTGCCGTCGAAACGTTCCCCCATGCCATAGATGACCGTGGGATCGGTTTGCAGTTTCATGCCTTTGCTCAATCGCCGCGCAAATACCCCCGCGATCTGGCCCCTTTCGGCTGCCTGTCCGGTTTCTTTTTCGACGATCGAGGCAAGAATCAGGGCCTCGTAGGGATTCTTGAGTGGCAGCTTGTCGGCCTTTTGCGCCCAGGCGGCGGCAAGCTCCACATCCATCTTGCGTTGGGCCCGGCGCAGAAACTCCAGATCCGTCATCCCCCTTGTGAAGCGGTAGGTATCCGGGAAAAAACGCCCCTCCGGGTGCTCGCCAGGCAGGCCGAGCAGCTCCATGAGTTCTGTGTCGTTGACGTCTTTCAGCGTCTTCTTCAGCGCCTCGTGTGAGGCTACCGCAGCCCTTACCTGGCGGATATTCCATCCCTCGAGCAGTGTCAGGCTGTAATTGACCGATTTGCCGGAGACCAGCAATGCCAGGAGTTGGTCCGGCGTCATGGTGTCGGTCAGACGATATTCCCCTGCCCGGATGCGGTTCGCCAGTCCGGTATAGCGCCCGTACCATTGCAGATAAAGCGCATTGCTTATCAATCCCGCCTTTTCCAGATCCCGGGTGACGGACGCAAAAGAGACACCTTTCGGTATTTCGAATATGACGCTGCCGTCCGCGATCGTCAGCGGCGTTTCGCGAAAATCATTGTATTGCATCCAAGCCCAGCCCAGCAGCAGGCTGCCGACCAGGACGCTGAAGCCGATCAGTTTATTCATGCTGGGCATCCCAGGCCTCGGGCTGGTGGCAAAGACGGCGGGCCTCGACTACTGCCTGATGTGTGTCCACGCTTGCCCGGTAATCGATATTCTCGTAACGATCGACCCGTACCAGACCCATCAGTGAGTTGGCCAGATACAGGGCGTCTGCCTCGTGCACATCCCGCAGCGAAACCCTGCCCACCTGGACAACCGTCGCCACCCGTTCACCCGCATCCAGCACCAGTTTGCGAACCACACCGGCTATGCCCGCCGCCGCCACGGCAGGCGTATGCAGTTCACTTCCCCGCTGCACGAATACATTGCTCATGGTTCCACTGACAACGCGGCCGTCCTGTCCCAACATCAGGCCTTCCGCGACCGAAGGGTCGTCCCATTCCGCCCGTGCAAGCACTTGTTCCAGGCGGTTGAGATGTTTGATCTCAGCCAGGCCTGGATTCTCACCAAGGCGATGCGTGCATTGACGCAGATGCCATACGACGGGTTGTGTCGGCCAGTCCGAGCGGCAGACAATTCGTTGCGGCTGCAGCGCTGCCGGCCTGCGGTAGCCGCGCTCCGAACGACCTGCCGTCCAGTATATCTTCAATACCGCCCGCTCCAGGCCGGCACATAGCAGACTTGCCTCGTCGGCGAGGCGCGAGAAATCCGGAAGAGGCAGCCGCAGGCGGCGGCACCCTTGAGCAAGCCGGGTCAGATGGGCCTGCCAGAGGCAGGGTTTACCCTGACGGATGGCGACGGTCTCAAACAGTCCGTCGCCAAACTGAAAACCGCGTTCCTGCAACCAGCCCGCGTCCGTTTCGACGCCGTCGACAAGGACTTCCGCCTGCATCCCCTACGGCCCGGGCGCCCGGCCTCAGCCGTCGAAACGACGGAACGCAAGCGTACCGTTGGTTCCACCAAACCCGAAAGAATTGGAAAGCGCGACGTCGATCTTCGCTTCACGTGCGGTGTGTGGCACGTAATCCAGGTCACACTGTTCATCCGGATTATCGAGGTTGATGGTCGGAGGCATCACCTGGTCACGTAACGCCAATACTGTAAACAGGGCCTCCGCACCACCGGCGGCACCGAGCATGTGACCGGTCATCGACTTGGTCGAACTGACCGCCAACTTGTATGCATGGTCGCCGAAGGCGGCCTTGACCGCCATGGTCTCGGCCACATCGCCGGCCGGGGTGGAGGTGCCATGGGCGTTGATATAGTCCACATCCTCTGGATTGAGTCCGGCATCCTCGAGCGCAAGGCGCATGCAGTCTGCCGCACCCTCGCCACCGGGTGAAGGAGATGTCATATGGTAGGCGTCGGAATTCATGGCCGAGCCTGCCAGTTCGGCATAGATCTTTGCGCCTCGGGCCTTGGCGTGCTCCAGTTCTTCCAACATCAAGACACCAGCACCATCGCTGAGAACGAAGCCGTCCCGGTCCCTGTCCCAAGGCCGACTGGCGGCCTGCGGGTCGTCATTTCGCGTTGACAGCGCACGCGCAGCCGCAAACCCGCCGAGCCCGGTCGGCGAGGTCGCCATTTCGGCACCGCCGGCAACCATCATGTCGACGGTACCGTACTGGATCATGCGCATGGCATCGCCGATGTTGTGGGCCCCGGTGCTGCATGCAGACACGATCGAGATATTCGGGCCCTTGAGTCCGTACATGATCGACAGATCGCCGGCGACCATGTTGATGATGTTGGCTGGAACGAAGAACGGCGATATCTTGCGTGGCCCGCCCTTCAGGTAGGCGCCAAAGCCGTTTTCGATTCCGGTCACGCCACCGATGCCGGATCCTATGGCAACACCGATACGTTTGGCATTCGCGTCGGTGACCTCGATTCCGCTGTCCTTGATGGCCTGGACACCGGCCGCAATCCCGTAGTGGATGAAGGCGTCCATTTTGCGGGCCTCCTTTTTCGGGATGTACTGCTCGACGTCGAAACCGTAAATGGGCCCACCGAAATGAACACTGAAAGGCTCGATCTCGAAATGTGTTATCGGCTGGATGCCGCTCTTGCCGGCAAGAATGCTTTCCCAGCCGCTGGCGACATCCAGTCCCACTGGTGCGACAAGGCCAAGACCCGTTACGACAACCCTTCTTTCAGACATCTGGGAGAACCCCTATGGACAGGCTACTGATCGGACCAAAAGGCCGCGGCCCCGGCGCGCGGAACCTGCAGCCGGAAATCGAGCGGCCAATGCAAAATCAGCTGTGTGCGGTGACGTAGTCTATCGCCTGCTGAACCGTCGTGATCTTTTCAGCCTCTTCGTCGGGAATCTCGGTCTCGAATTCCTCTTCCAGGGCCATGACCAGTTCGACCGTATCCAGCGAGTCAGCGCCGAGATCGTCAACGAAAGACGCAGTCAGAACCACTTCTTCTTCTTTGACTCCAAGCTGCTCAACGACGATCTTCTTTACGCGTTCTTCGATAGTGCTCATGCTGTAAATTCCTCCAGAGATACGTGATCAAGACGCCACATTGTGTGGCGGTATTGTATTCAGTTTGTCAATTCCTTCATAGCCAGTCGGCGGTAATTTCGGGACTATTGCAGACTCGGATCAAATACTTTATCCGACAATGGCTTAAGTCATATACATGCCACCATTTACATGGATTGTTTCACCGGTGACATAGGCCGCGGCATCCGAGGCCAGAAAGGTAACGACAGAGGCTATCTCCTCCGGTTGTCCGAGGCGTCCCAGGGGGATGCTCGCCAGCAGCGTGGCACGCTGGGCGTCGGGCAGTTCACGGGTCATATCCGTGTCGATCATGCCGGGGGCCACCGAGTTCACGGTAATGCCACGGGAACCCACTTCCTGGGCGAGAGACTTGGTGAATCCGAACATCCCGGCCTTGGCCGCAGCATAGTTGGTCTGTCCGGCGTTACCGCTGGCGCCCACCACCGAGGCAATATTGATGATGCGCCCGGTTTTGGCCTTCATCATGGGTCGCAGGCAGGCTTTCGACATACGATAGACGGAACTGAGATTGGTGTTGACCACATCGTCCCATTCATCGTTTTTCATTCGCATCAGCAGGTTGTCGCGCGTGATTCCGGCATTATTCACCAAAATGCCAACCGGGCCGTATGTATCGCTGATCTGCTTCATCACGGCTTCGACCGACACGTCGTCACTGACGTCGAGGCGCATACCCTCGCCCTGCAGTCCGGCATCTGCAAAACGCTGGCTGATGGCCGCAGCGCCCGCTTCCGAGGTGGCGGTACCGATGATGGTGGCGCCCTGAGCACCCAGCATGTCGGCTATGGCCTTGCCGATGCCACGGCTGGCGCCGGTTACCAGCGCGATCTTTCCCTCAAGCATTGATTGACTCCAAAGCAGTATCCAGGCTGGCCGGATCGAACACTGGCAAAGCCACAAGTGATTTGTCGATCCGCTTGATCAGGCCGGCCAGCACCTTGCCGGGCCCGGACTCCAATACGATCTCTGCGCCACGACCGGCGATCGCCTCGATCGTCTCGACCCAGCGCACCGGGCGGTACAGCTGTTCTACCAGTAACCGCCGGATGGCATCGGGTTCGCTGGCCTCGCTGACGTTCACATTGTGCAAGACAGGTATCTGCGGTGGATTGAAGCTGATGTCCCGCATCGCCTCCGCCAGCCGTTCGGCCGCCGGTTTCATCAGGGCACAATGCGAAGGTACGCTTACATCCAGGATCAAGGCACGGCGTGCGCCGGCGGCCTTGGCCAGATCCGCCACGCGCGCGATTGCCTCGGCATTGCCTGCCACGACCACCTGGCCCGGCGAGTTGAAGTTGACCGCTGCGGCGACCTGATCCTGTGCGCCC
>Ga0316198_10002728_pt1 | contig 10635 bp, 6 predicted proteins | sample OudBieAanoxic_MG_FD_204935 | JGI IMG/M metagenome (GOLD analysis project Ga0316198, IMG submission 204935) | Coastal sediment microbial communities from Oude Bieten Haven, Netherlands - site A anoxic | ecosystem: Environmental > Aquatic > Marine > Coastal > Sediment | place: Netherlands... | reverse complement strand
CCTCATTAAAGTAGAATATCCTTTTGGAAATGTTTGTACGAATATCCCAAGGTCCTTATGTGATGAATTGGAATTCTCAGGAGGGGATGTGCTTCAAATAGAAATATTTGAATCTGATGGTTTGATTCATCAAGGTGAACTTCTGTTTGTAAACACGTTTGGAGAAGTGGATAAGGAAACTCCCATAGCCTACATCGACTCTTCAAACAGACTGGGGCTGGCTGTTAATATGGGAAATTTCAGCAGTAATTATAAGATCAATGCAGGACTGACCTGGCGGATACTGGTGAAACACGAGAAGCGTTAAATCTGGTTAAAAATTGTTAAATAATTTATCTCTTAATTTTATTTACCGTTTATTTGAATTAGATGCAAATACTAGTTCTCAAGGTCATGAAATCTCTCAGTATAATTTGTGCCATATTATTGTTTTCCATTTCAGTTTTTAGCCAGGATGACGATCAGGAGCAATCTGACAATAAGGAACCACAGGTTAAAACAGAGACCCGGAAAGAATTTGATGAAGATGGTAATCTTACAAGGTATGATTCTGTACATACAAGGCAATGGTCCGGCACAGAAGAACTAAGTGACGAATTTTTAAAAAAGTTCGAAAAAAACTTCGATCGGTTTCGTGAAGATTGGGAAGGTTTTGGAGATGAGTTCATGTCAGGATTTTACCTGGATGATGAAATGATAGCGCATTTCAGGGATGGAGATTTTGAATTGAAGTTCAGGGATTCCCTGTTTCTTGATGAACATTTTAACAAGTTCTTTCATGAAGATCAGTTTGAAAAATTCTTTCATGAAGACCAGTTTAAACCGCACGGTTTTAATTTCAATGGAGAAAATTTAGAAGAAATGCCTTTTGATAAAGAAAAGATGGATGAATTGCAAAAGCGAATGGAGGATTTGTTCAATGGTGAATACGATGAGAGAATAAGGAAGTTCATCGAAAAACACAAAAGCGAAATCGATGAGATCAGATATCAGATAAGAGAATCTATTCCTAACCGGAGAAAGGCTATTTGATCATCATTCGTTTGCAGATCTTTTGAGACGAGGCAGAATAAATTACCGCTTCATCTGTTCAGATATTGAAAGATCATTAACCCCCACCACTTTTTAGATACATGAGATTATTTGCTATAACATCCATTTGGATTTCATAAATGCATTAACCGGCTCATCTAATTAGATACGACAAAACATTAATCTGTACATCTCTTTAGATACGGCAAAACATTAATCTGTACATCTCTTTAGATACGGCAAAATTATTTGCCCTTACATCTAATTAGATATGATAGATTCATTAACCTCTACCTCTATTTAATTACGTCAGATTATTTACCCCGAAACCTGTTGAGATATGACATGGTTTTTTGTTCTCTGGCGGACAGTTTGACCGATGATGAACATTCTTCCCTACCTCTATATTTTTACAATTAATTGATTTCCAGAGGTTTGCCGCTTTGGCATATAACTTGCAAATTTGAGATCATCAGTTAGGAACTGAGCAAGATACGTATGCCCATAAGATATCCCATGTAAAAATCATCTGATATGTTAATAAGTTTTATAAAGATCGGGATCCGTAACCTGGTAAAAAACAAAATTTACAGTGCCATAAACATATTGGGGTTGGCGGTTGGACTGGCCGGGTGTATTTTGATCGGATTATTTGTCGAGGATGAGATGTCCTATGATAAATTTCATGAAAACTCCGATAATATATACAGGCTGGCACTTGAGCGCATTTATCCTACCCATTCCACCTACTATGCGATCACTCCGCATTCCTTTGGTGATGTCCTGGGTGAAGAACTGCCTGAAATAGAACAGGTTGTCCGGCTTTTTAATTTCGTTAATCCCGTCGTTATCCGGTATGAGAATGAGCATGGTGAAGAGTTGGCCATGGAAGAAAAACATGTATTACTTGCTGATTCGAATTTCTTCAAGGTTTTTACCATACCGCTGTTAAAAGGTGACAGAGAAACAGTAATGCGGGGTGCTAATAAGCTTGTGATGACTGAATCAACCGCCAAAAGATACTTTGGTGATGCAGATCCTGTCAATAAGATCCTGGTTACAGGGGCCGGAGAGTTTACCGTATCCGGAGTTTGCAGGGACCTGCCGGAGAACTCCCATTTCAAATTCGACATTATCGGGACCCTGAATACACTGGATTTCTTTAATAATATGAATTATACCGGATTTTCAGCCTACCAGTATTTAGTGCTCAATGAAGGGGCAGACCCTGATTTACTCGAAGAGAAATTACCTGAAATCGTTAAAAAATATGCCGGGCCCCAGATCCAGGAGAACTTAAGTATATCTTATGAAGATTATATAGCAGCAGGGAATGGTTACAATTATTTTCTGCAACCCCTAACCAGTATCCATTTACACTCACAATTGGAAAATGAGATGCAGGTCAATGGTAATATTGCCATAGTATATATATTTATCTCCATTTCGCTCTTCATATTAATTATAGCCTGTATAAATTTCATGAATCTCGCTACGGCGAGATCTTCTGATCGGGCAAAAGAGATCGGGATCCGCAAAACGCTGGGATCTTCCAGGAAAAAGATCATAGTCCAGATAACCTTGGAATCGATAATTATAAGCCTTATCAGCCTGGTCATCGGTGTATTGATCGTCAGTTCATCATTACCTTATTTTAATCAACTGGCAAATAAAAGCCTGGAGTTAAACCTGGAAAGTATGATTCTGCCTGTATTGCTTGGTTTTGCTATACTTGTGGGTATTCTATCCGGCTTGTACCCGGCCATATTTTTATCCGCATTCAAACCTTCCGTGGTTTTAAAAGGACGATTTGCATCGGGTACCCAGGGTATATGGTTGAGGAATAGCCTGGTGATCGTTCAGTTTTTTATTTCTATCATTTTAATTGCCGGCACCTTGCTCATTTATAAGCAATTGAATTTCCTCCAGGAAAGGCAGCTTGGGTTTGACAAGGATAATGTGATCATCGTTGAACGTGCTTTTGCATTAGATGAACAGTTTGATGCTTTTAAGGATGAGCTAAGGACATTTAGTTTTGTGAAAAGTCTGGGTGTTTCAAGCTCAATTCCAGGCAGGGATCAGTTTTTTGGCGCTTTTTTCCAGGTCAATGAAGGATCAGAAGTTTTGACCACCAAGAATATGGTTATCGATGAGGATTATATCGAGACCCTGAACCTTGAGATGTTGATGGGTAGGGATTTTGATAGAAATTTTGAAGATTCATTGTCACTAATTATCAATGAAACAGCAGTTAAAGCTTTTGGGATAGAAGATCCGGTTGGAGCCACCCTAACAACACCTGCAGCCGGAGAAGTACCGGCAGTTACTTTTACCATCGTGGGCGTTATAAAGGACTTTAACTTTCAGTCATTGCATACTCAGATAACACCGCTAACCCTCTGGTATGCCAATAACAATGCACAGTATATAAATATTAAAATGAATTCCAGTGATTTTTCCTCTGATCTATCAGAATTGGAGGCACTCTGGAAGAAATACGTGCCTGATGAACCATTCAAATTCTCATTCCTGGATCAAAATCTTAATACACTTTATGAAGCTGAACAGGATTCCGGAATGATCATGTTGATATTTTCCATTCTTGCCATTATTATAGCCAGCGTTGGTTTATTTGGTCTTGCCGCATATACCACGATTCAGCGTAAAAAAGAAATTGGTGTGAGAAAGGTAATGGGCTCCTCTGTCGGCGGTATCATTACACTTCTTTCAAGGGATTTTGCGAAGCTTATCATTATTTCATTTCTGATAGCCGTGCCTTTAGTATACGTCGGGATGACTAAATGGCTTGAAGGATTTGCATATAAAGTTAAAATCGCCTCTGTTTATCCTGCAGTAATACTTATTGCAGGTGTGATTTCTTTTGGAATAGCATTTATTACAGTCAGTTATCATTCCATCAAAGCAGCAGTAACCAACCCGGTTGACTCGCTTCGGTATGAGTAGATCAAACATTGAATTCAGAAAATAAAATGATTACATATGCTCCTAAATTATTTTAAAGTCGCCTACAGGAATCTCGTAAGAAATAAAGTTTTTTCATTCATTAATATATCCGGCCTTGCATTCGGCATGGCAGCCTGCATACTCATCAGCCTGTATATTCTGGATGAATTAAGCTATGACACCTACCATGAAAATACTGAACGGATCTACAGGCTATCCAGGGAATTTCTGAATGAGGATGGCGTTACAAATTTGCATCTTGGGCAGATCGCTCCTCCCTTTGGCCCCCTGATTGATGGTGATTTTGAAGGAATTGTTGAATATTCGGTGAGAATGCTGCCATCCGGGGGATCACTGATTAGTTATGAGGATATCCACCTGGAGCAGGAGGGTGTATTTTTTGCTGAGCCAACATTATTTGATATTTTCTCATTCGAAGTCCTGAAGGGGGATAAAAGCACCATGTTGACCGAACCCAACAGTGTCGTTATATCAGAATCCTTTGCTGAAATTTATTTTAAGGGAGTTGATCCAATTGGAAAAACGATGCGTTATGACGATATGTTGGATCTGAAGGTGACAGGTGTTACCAGGGACGTTCCCCGGAATTCCCATTTCCACTTTGATTGTCTGATCTCCTTTGTTACTGTAGAGAATTATTTTGGACGGGAAAACCTGATGAGTAATTGGGGAAGTAATAATTATGCCACCTATATATTATTGAAGGAAGGGTATGATCCGGATGACCTGGAAGCTGAATTCCCGGAATTCCTCAACCGCCATATTCATTCTGATAATTCTGATGTAAAAGCCTCGGACTGGACCCGCCTGAACCTTTGGCCCCTTACTTCGATACATCTTCATTCCCACCTGGATACGGAGCTGGAAACCAATGGAAACATTACTTTTGTAATTATTTATGGGGCGATAGCAATATTTATATTGCTTATTGCCTGTATCAATTTTATGAATCTTTCCACAGCCCGGTCCATGAAAAGGTCCAAGGAAGTGGGATTGAGGAAGGTCATGGGGGCATACCGGTTCAATTTGATCAGCCAATTCATCGCCGAATCGATTGTTTATTCCTTTCTGGCCGTCATCATTGCTTTGATGATATCCGCCCTGGTGCTTCCTTACTTTAACAATTTCGTGGAGAAGAACCTGGCATTGAGTTTATTGATACAGCCTAAGCAACTTACCGTCTTCGTCTTAATAGTTTTACTGAGTGGTTTTATAGCAGGCAGTTATCCTGCATTATTTCTGTCTTCATTCCATCCGGTCAAGGTGATCAAGGGAACCCTGTCGGATAAGAAGAGCACGCTTTCTTTCAGATATTTACTGGTTATCTTTCAATTTCTTATCTCGATCGTGCTGATCATCGGTGTAGGCGTTATCAACGACCAGTTGGAATATGTTAAATCAAAGGAACTCGGATTTGATCGTGAAAATATTCTTGTACTCCCTGCCAGTGATGAGATATTCAATAAATATGAATTGGTAAAATCCAGGCTACTGGAACATCCGGGAATCACTAAGGTAGCGATGACCAGCCGCGTTCCTTCGGGCCGGTTACTGGATTCGAATTCTACCAAGGCTGAGGTTAATGGTGAACTCAAACCCATACCCTTCAGGGTGGCAGATATCCACGTCGATCATGATTTTCTAAGTGTTCTCGGCGCAAATATTCTTGCCGGGAGGAATTTTGATGAAAAAAGAGCCTCTGATTCTGTGGGAGCATATATATTGAATGCAACTGCCGTAAGAGAAATAGGATGGAGCAGTGCAGAGGATGCGATCGACAGGGAATTTCATTATGGAAATACTGCGGGCCGTGTGATAGGCATTGTACAGGATTTTCACTTTGAGTCACTTCACCAGGAAATTGCTCCTATGATATTTCTTATAACTTCAGGAAGAAGGAGCAGTGTGATGATCAAGTTCCAGGATACCGATAAAAATGAAGTCTTTGAATTTTTAAAGAAAGAATGGTCCGCACTTCGTCCTAATTATCCATTTACTTATTATTATATAGCGGAAAATTTTGATAATCAATATAACGCTGAAGACAGGCTCAGTAAACTGATACAGTATTTTTCAGGGCTTGCCATACTCATCGCTGTCCTGGGATTATTTGGTCTGGTATCCTTCTCCACTGAGCAGAGAACCAAGGAGATCGGGATACGAAAAGTAATGGGCGCCTCAGTGACCGATATACTATTGTTATTAAATACAGCGTTTCTGAGATTAGTGCTTATTGCCATTGTGATCTCGATACCTCTTGCCTGGTGGGGAATGAATAAATGGCTGGGTACTTTCGCCTATCATACCAATGTAAAGATAGTAACCCTTTTAGTATCTGGAATTGTTGCTTTTCTTATCGCTGTAATGACCGTAAGTTACCGCACCTGGCGGTCCGCAAATACGAATCCGGCTGTTACATTAAAGTATGAATAAGTTCGATTTCTGAATTCATTATTTTCAAGTACAAAATACCCTGGGTAAACATATGAAATCTGGTAATAATTTTCCTGAAAAATATGCTTAAAAAGCTATTGATCCTGACCTGAAATGCCGTGGGGATTGTTGAACAGAATCGGTCAAAAAAGACCCTGAAAATTGGCCAAAAAGACTTTAAAATTACACACGTAATATGGGCCTTATTTTTTACTATTTTATAAGATCCAAATCTGGTTTAAATTCCCTGCCCTCCTATAAAGTATAACTTTATGTTGGAGCCAGTAATAATCAATTATTCAGTATATTGCTGTAGGGGAAGGATTCGAACCTTCATGGAGTAGTTAGTCCCGCGATCGGTGGGATTTGTCCTATTTTTCTCCACCCTCGAGACAGGAGGGCATGGCTGCCTGTTTCATCACCCTACATTTTTTAAAATTTCAACAAATGTAATGAATAGGCTTTTTATATAAAAATATTTCATCTAAAAAATTCAAAAAATGAAAATAATTAAAAAAAATTATATAATTATTAAAATAATCGTATTTAAAATTGCCTAAAAACCGAAATTTTTTGTAAATTTTTTGTAAAAAAATGTCCTCAAATTTTTGGAATATAAATTTTTTTATAAATTTGTAGAACATAGCTGGTTGAACAAAGGACTTGAGTGAAGGTAGAAACCCCTTTTATCTCCTCAAGTCTTTTTTTTATGCCCTTTTTTTAATCGCAAGCCTGATGATAAAAACCACCTGATGAACACCTGGAACTCGGGATTTTTAATGGCCGGAAAGTACAAGGTTAGAGGGCTGGTTTTAACATACGGATTGTGAGAAATTTATGTTGGTTTCGTGATCTCTCTCTGTTTGAAGATCTGAAGAAATTATTTCAGATATTTGGACCCCTCAAAAACAATTTAATCTTTGATATTCTCTCCGCAGTATTTACAAAAATTTGCATCCGCATCATGACCGGATTTATTACAGTTACTGCAGGCTTTCTGGTTCTTCATTTTCTGCTCTTGAATGAACTCACCTGTAACAATACCTGTTGGCACAGCAATAATTCCATAACCCAGGATCATGATCACGGAAGCCATTACTTTGCCAAGTAAAGTGATCGGTGTGATGTCGCCATATCCCACGGTCGTCAAAGTGACTATGGCCCAGTATATACTTGAAGGGATATTGGAGAAACCTTCATTCAGATGGCCTTCAAACAAATACATGAAAGTCCCCAGGATGATAGTCAGACTAACTACCGCGACGAGGAATACCACGACCTTAGGTATACTTGCCCTTAAGGCGGAATATATTGTCCTCGCTCCCCCCATGTATCTCGCCAGCTTAAGGATCCTGAATATCCGGATCAGACGAATAGACCGTATAACAATGACCGCGTGACTTCCCTTAAAGAATATGTTAAGAAAGGTTGGCGTGATTGCCAGAAAATCTATTATACCCAGAAAACTGAATATATATTTAAATGGTTTGGGTGATGTAATAATACGGGCAATGTATTCAATAGAGAACATGATCGTAAAGATCCATTCAATAATTTTAAGCTCTTTCCCATAGTGAATTGATATACTTTTCACACTTTCAAGCATTACGGTGAGTATGCTGAGAATAATAACTATCAGCAAAACGATATCAAATATTTTACCCCATAATGTATCTGTCCCAAAGATGATCACATTTATTTTCTGCCGCCATCCGGTCAGCGACGTACTTTCATGTTCAGGCGCTTGATTATTCATATTTTTTAATTTGAATTCAGGATTTTGTCTCTTTCGTTAATATAAAGAAATTTAAATTTAAATCTGATTAATTTACTTTTTATACATTTTGGGCATTCTTTTGTACCTTGTAACCAAGGAAAATCGTTTTAGGGCCCTTATAATTTATTGGTCAAGGTGGATAAACTCTATATTCAGAAGTTATTAGTTCGAATAGCACGACATTCCGATGAAGAAGCTGCAAGGGAGTTTTTTGAGATTTTTCACCCCAAACTGGTACGGTTTGCAGCCATCTACATTTCTTCGGCAAGTATGGCCAATGATCTAGTCTCAGACGTTTTCTTAAAGCTCTTCAGGAACAAAAGTAAGCTGGCGGATATTAAAGATATCCAGTATTATCTATACAAGTCGGTTAAAAACCAGTGCATTACGTATTACAAGAAAAGAAGAGAAGAAATCTCACTGGATGATATTGAGGATACTGGTTATGCTTATGAGATTGTAAATCCTGAAAGTGAATTCCTGACCAATGAGCTATCTGCTAAGATTGAAGACATAATTAACAACTTCCCACCAAAGCGTAAGATCATATATAAAATGGTGGTCATAGATGGCCTTAAATATAAAGAAGCAGCTGAAATACTGGACCTGTCAGTGAAAACTATTGAAAATCACCTGGCATTAGCAGTTAAAACGTTGCGAGGAAGTATTAGGGAATATTTAGGATCCAATGATGCAAAACTCAGTGGAAAAATTTCAAAGCATAAAAATATTTAGACCATTGCTTGGGGGTTTATACAAAAATATTGGTCTAGTATAATAGAGCCGCAGTCTTGGAATATATGACTCCTAAAAAAGGAAATATTGACCGAATAATATCCAGAACCCTGGCAGGTGATGCCAACAACAGGGAAGAGAAGGAGTTAAAAGACTGGATCCTAGAAGAAGATGAGCATTATCTCGAATTTAAAATTATACAGGAATCAGCGTTAAAGGGATTTAAGGAACGAAAACTTTTAAACACAGACAGCACTTTTGAAAAAGTCTGGGAAACGGAAGAATCTGTTAAAAAGGGTTCTCACTTCAAAATTGGGTTTTCTGTTTTTAAGACGGTTGCAGTGAGTGCTGCCGGCCTTGCCCTGATACTTCTCAGCGTATTCTCCTACAGGCAACTGGTTATAAACCAGGAGATTTCTCAAATAGACGGCCAGCCTGTAATGATTGAGAAATTCAGCCCAATGGGGCAAATATCCAAAGTGTTCCTGCCTGATGGTTCCCTTGTCTGGTTAAATGCTGATAGTAAGTTACAGTATTCTTCATATTTTGGCGAAAGAACCAGGACTGTTTCCCTCACAGGGGAAGCATATTTTGAGGTAAAACAGGATCAAGCCAAGCCTTTTCTGGTAAAATCAGGTAACGTAGCGATCACCGCTACAGGTACTTCTTTTAACGTGAATACATTTTATAATAATAGTGATATCGAAATTGTCCTTGATGAGGGGGAATTAACGATAGAAAATCTTTTTTCTTCCTTAATTCCGGGAATGCCTTTAAAAACAACCCTTGTGCCAGGGGAAAAAGCGATTTATTCACTCAGGGAATCCTTATTTGATGTTGATGATATACAGGATTCATTTGACTACACCTGCTGGAAAGATGGTGTGTTATCATTTCGGCATGCTGATTTTGAAACTGTAGTCAATTCACTTGAACGCTGGTATGGTGTGGAATTCACCTGGGATGGGGAGCCTGACAGGGGCTGGAATTACACTGGCGCCTTTAATAACGAATACCTGGAAAGTGTATTGAATTCGCTTGGTTTGGATGGACAATTTTCGTATGAGATTAACAATAATGCTGTTCAGCTTATCTTTTCTGATAAGTAGGACTTTTGATTAAATGAGTTCTTTTAGGTTTTTATTTTGGTATGGCCATTAGCATTTAACGGACGGGCCCCGGCAGTAAATAGCATCGTTGAGATTAGACATTTTTCGGATAGTTTAGCACTGCAAAAACAAGTTGTCAAGAGATTTAGGCTGCAATAAATGATTGACACACAGGAAACCCCAATGCCGGGGTCTGGTCCAATGGCTCTTAAGAATTTTCATCAGCTCTTTTTTCTAAATCCCGGTATGGTTTTATTATTCCTCTTCATCCTGGCAACATAAATGTATCCTATCGGTGCCAGTAAAATAGTTGGAATAGTGGATTCAAATGGTTTGGGAGTTCCTTTCATACTGTGCACGAGATAAACCAGTCCAACCGTAATTACTGTTGCTACAATCACGGAACATATATAAGCCAGAATCTTGTTGTTGATCCCCGTTACGATCAATTCCAGGATCTTAAGAATTATCCCTCCGATAAAAAAAGTATATAAACCTTGCTTAACGGCGGCTGTTGAGGCTAGAAATGGGCCATGATCGGCATTGATGTAAAAAACCACACTA
>Ga0316198_10002727_pt1 | contig 10639 bp, 10 predicted proteins | sample OudBieAanoxic_MG_FD_204935 | JGI IMG/M metagenome (GOLD analysis project Ga0316198, IMG submission 204935) | Coastal sediment microbial communities from Oude Bieten Haven, Netherlands - site A anoxic | ecosystem: Environmental > Aquatic > Marine > Coastal > Sediment | place: Netherlands... | reverse complement strand
AAAAGTCCACAGGTAAACGTGGATAATACGAATTGTTATTTCTTGTCCGCGAAAAACGCGAAGGACGCAAAAAAACCATGATTATTTAGTTTTTCCTTTTTTGCGTCTTTTGCGGGGGGCGTGAAGCGGCAGGCGGACAATACAGTTCTTATCTGTGTTCATCTGTGGATTTAAGGTTTTATTTGCCTGGGGCCGTGTGGCGGCTGGCAGATCATTACGTCCTGTGAATATCCAAGAATGCCCAAACACAGTATTTAGGGAAACTCTGATTAATTCAGAGTTTCCGCAGCACAAGGATGTGCTGCCATTTTCAATGACTAATAAGTCATTGAAAATGAAGAAAAAGGGGGAATCGCATTTTCCCTTTTTCGTGCTCTGATAATTCATAGACGAATTAATCAGAGCTTCCTTAGATGAAAAAATACGGCTTGAGCATATCTGACACTGTTTATCAGATCAGCTCCTGAACACTACTCATTACGACTGTTTTAACCCGAGTTACCTTTGCGTCCTTAGCGCCTTTGCGCCTTTGTGTTGATTAGTTTGCCTGGATTTTCTCAAGACCATTCATATAGGGTTTCAAAGCATCGGGTACGACGACACTGCCATCGGCTTGCTGGTAGTTTTCCAGGATCGCCACGAGGGTACGACCGACGGCAAGCCCCGACCCATTGATGGTGTTTACAAGCTCGGGTTTGCCGGTTTCAGGGTTTCGCCAGCGCGCCTGCATGCGCCTTGCCTGGAAGTCGGTAAAACAGCTGCACGAGGATATCTCACGATAGGCTTGCTGACCTGGCAGCCAGACCTCAAGGTCATAGGTCTTGGCCGCGGAAAAACCAATATCGCCGCTGCAAAGAACTACCACGCGATAGGGCAGTTCCAGTCTCTGCAGCACAGTTTCAGCATGCGCGGTGAGTTCTTCCAGTGCATCCCAGGCGTCGTCCGGCTTCACCAGCTGCACCATCTCAACTTTCTCAAACTGGTGCTGGCGAATCATGCCGCGCGTGTCCTTGCCGTATGAACCCGCTTCAGAACGAAAACAGGGTGTGTGGCTGGTCAGTTTCAACGGCATGTCATCTGCATCAATTATTTCACCGCGCGCAAGATTGGTCACCGGCACTTCTGCAGTAGGAATCAGGTAATAACCGGCATCACGATCGACACAGAACAGGTCTTCTTCAAACTTGGGCAACTGCCCGGTACCGCGGAGGCTGTCGCTGTTGACGATGTACGGCACATAAACTTCAGTATAACCATGTTCGCTGCTATGAAGATCGAGCATAAACTGTGTGAGTGCGCGGTGCAGTTTTGCCATCTGCCCGCGCATGACAACAAAACGCGAACCGGTGAGTTTGCTGGCCATATCGAAATCGAGCGCATCGAGCCCGGCACCAACATCAACGTGGTCTTTTATTTCAAAGTCGTACTGTCGGGGCTCACCCCAACGACGGATTTCGACATTATCAGTCTCGTCTTTTCCATCAGGTACTGATTCGTGGGGCAGGTTCGGAATGCCCAATAGTATCGCGTCTAACTGTTCCTGGATTTCACCGAGTTCGGCTTTTGCCTTATCCAGTGATTCACCCAGGCCGGCAACCTCATCGAGCAATGGCTGGATGTCTTCACCGGCAGCCTTGGCCTTGCCGATAGACTTTGACTTGGTATTGCGTTCACTTTGCAGTTGCTCAGTGTGGACCTGGCATTGCTTGCGTTTTACCTCGAGGCTTTCAATTGCAGACACATCGAGAACATAACCGCGTCGTTTCAGCTGCGTCGCAACGGCTGAAATATCGGAACGAATCAATTTGGGATCAAGCATTTCAGGTTATAACCACTCAGGAAAAATCAGCGGCAAATGTTAACACATGGCCGGGAGAAATCAGGTCGCCTATGGAGTCCAGTGCGTTTTTAACCTTGTCCCCGGCATCAAAGAACTCGACTACAACCGGCATATCAAATGACAGATCGAGCAAGGTGGATGAATGTGTTTCACCTGATTTCCCAAACCCGGTTATGCCTCGATAGACCGTGACACCCTTGACCTTGTGTTCGTCATGTAGACGCTGAAAGATCTTCTCGTGGATGTGTTTACCTTCAGTAACATATATACGTGCAACAGTAACTTTCATATTTGACGCCCTATCAATACCCCGAACCATACCGCGACCAGACATACCAGCACACTTAACAGAATGTTCGTCACAGCGCGCATTACATCACCCTGCTCAAGCAGATTAAGTGTTTCAATTGAAAACGTTGAAAAGGTTGTGAATGAACCCAGCACGCCGACCAGTACAGCAGCCCGCCACTCAGGCCCTATATTAAATCGTTCCAGCATCAATACACCGAGCAGGCCCATCAGTAATGAGCCTGTTACATTGACGAACAAAGTGCCATAAGGAAAGCCCCTGCCCATGAATGAATAAACACCCAATGAAGCGCCATAGCGTAACACAGCCCCGATTGCCCCACCCATGGCGATAAATATCAGGACCTTCAACTTTTAATCCTAGGTGAGCTCTACGCTTACTGTATCTGCAATTTCCGTGTAATCCGGCATCTGATCAAAATTGAGGTAGCGATAGATATCCGCAGAGGCCGCTTCGAATGACTTCATACGCTCCATGTATTCATCCATGGTTGGAATATAACCCAGCGTTGCAGTAACCGCACTTAGTTCTGCGGATGCAAGGTAGACATTGGCGCCATTACCCAGTCGATTAGGGAAATTACGTGTCGATGTCGATAACACCGTTGCATTGTCAGCCACGCGCGCCTGGTTGCCCATGCACAATGAACAACCCGGCACTTCGGTGCGCGCGCCGGCTTTGCCGAAAATACTGTAGTGGCCTTCTTCCATCAACTCATGCGCGTCCATTTTTGTCGGTGGCACGATCCACATGCGCGTAGGCAAGCTGGTAACACCATCGAGTACTTTACTGGCAGCACGATAATGTCCGATATTGGTCATACATGAGCCGATAAAGACTTCATCGATTTTTTCGCCACTGACTTCGGATAACGGCTTGATGTCATCGGGATCATTCGGACATGCCAGCAGTGGCTCCCTGATTTCATTCAGGTCGATCTCGATAATTTCTGCATATTCAGCATCAGCATCCGGTTCGAGTAACTGAGGATCCTGCAGCCACTGCTCCATCGCATCGATACGACGCTGCAATGTGCGTTTGTCTTCATAGCCGTTAGCAATCATCCATTTCAGCAACGTGATATTGGAATTCAGAAATTCGATGATCGGTTCCTTGTTCAGGCGCACCGAACAACCGTTGGCTGAGCGTTCTGCAGATGCATCCGACAGTTCAAAGGCCTGCTCAACCTTCAGATCTGGCAAGCCTTCGATTTCCAGCACGCGACCATTAAATACATTCTTCTTGCCTTTCTTCTCGACGGTAAGCAGGCCTTTCTGGATCGCTACGTAGGGAATGGCATTGACAAGATCACGCAGTGTGATGCCGGGCTGCATCTCGCCCTTGAAGCGGACCAGCACGGATTCCGGCATGTCCAGCGGCATTACTCCGAGGGCAGCGCCGAATGCCACCAGGCCGGAGCCCGCCGGGAAACTGATACCAATCGGGAAACGTGTATGCGAGTCACCACCGGTACCGACAGTATCCGGTAATATCATCCGGTTCAGCCATGAATGGATAATGCCGTCACCCGGACGTAAGGCAACACCGCCACGTGTCTGCATGAAATCCGGTAATTCGTGTTGCAGTTTCACATCCACCGGCTTTGGATAAGCTGCTGTATGACAGAAACTCTGCATCACCAGGTCAGCCGAAAAACCGAGGCAGGCGAGCTCTTTCAACTCATCGCGCGTCATCGCACCCGTTGTATCCTGGGAGCCAACAGTCGTCATCTTTGGTTCGCAGTAGGCACCCGGTCTGACACCTTCAACACCGCAGGCACGGCCGACCATTTTTTGCGCCAGCGTGTATCCCTTACCGGTGTCCTTAACCTCCGCGGGTCTGCGGAAAATATCTGACGGGCCGTCACCCAGAAATTCGCGTGCCCTGTCTGTGAGACCACGCCCGATGATCAGAGGAATGCGTCCATTCGCGCGCACTTCATCCGGCAGCGTCGTTGGACGGCGCTCAAATTTAGATAATTCATCGCCGGCCTCGTTCAATATAACGCCGTCAAACGGGCGAATACGTATCACGTCGCCCATGTCCATGCCATCGACATCACATTCTATGGGCAAGGCGCCGGAGTCTTCCGCGGTGTTGAAAAATATCGGTGCAATTTTACCGCCCAGCACCACACCACCTTCGCGTTTGTTGGGAACGTAAGGTATATCAGTCCCCATGTGCCATAAAACAGAATTGATTGCGGACTTGCGTGAAGAGCCGGTTCCTACCACATCACCGACATAAGCAACGGGATGGCCTTTTTTCTTCAGCTCTTCCAGGGTCTCGAGCGGATTTTCCATTTTGCTGACCAGCATCGATTTTGCATGCAGCGGAATATCCGGCCGGCTCCAGGCTTCGGTCGCCGGTGAAAGATCATCGGTGTTTGTTTCACCCGGAACCTTGAATACGGTGACTGTAATTTCTTCACTCAACTCCGGAAGCGATGTGAACCATTCAGCATCCGCCCAGGAGCGCAGTACACGAGCAGCATACGCATTCTTATCCGCTTTATCAGAAACATCATGAAACGCATCATAGATCAGGCGGGTATGCGACAAGGCTGTGGCTGCGGCATCGGCAGTCACATCATCATCGAGTAATTCGATCAAGGGCTGAATGTTATAACCGCCGAGCATGGTACCGAGCAACAGGGTCGCACGATTTCGATCAATGATGGCGCATTCAGCACTACCCCTGGCTATATCGGCCAGAAATGCCGCTTTTACATAAGCTGCCTGGTCAACTCCGGGTGGGACACGGTTAACCAGTAGATCCAGCAGAAATTCCTCCTCACCAGCTGGCGGATTCTTGATATTTTCGACCAGATCGGCGACTTGCCGGGCATCCAGCGGCAGTGGCGGCAAATTTTCTGCTGCGCGTTCAGCTACATGTTTACGATAAGCCTCAAGCACGTGATTTCCTCGGTTGATGTGGATATGGGGGGCGTATTATAACTTTTGATGCGAATGCACACAAAGTTACCAGATTGCACAAAAAAGCCCGCAGAGCGGGCTTTTTGCTGAAGCAGTCAGAATATCGGTTAATTGTGCTTATCTTTGTAGTCTTCAATAGCGGCATGAATCGCATCTTCTGCCAGTACCGAGCAATGAATCTTTACCGGCGGCAATGCCAGTTCTTCTGCAATATCGGTGTTTTTAATCGATCTTGCTTCCTCCAATGACTTGCCTTTGACCCATTCTGTCAGCAGGGAACTTGATGCAATCGCACTGCCGCAACCATAAGTTTTAAATACCGCATCTTCAATAATGCCGTCATCGTTGACCTTGATTTGCAGCTTCATCACGTCACCACAGGCGGGCGCACCGACCATGCCGGTACCTACATTCTCTTCATCTTTATTGAAGGAGCCGACGTTTCGGGGATGTTCATAATGATCAAGTACTTTTTCACTGTAAGCCATGGCGAAATACCTCTATATCATGCCCTGAGAGATTGCTTCGGCCTGGCGCCTTGCCAGAATAAAGCGCCCGTTCATCTTGTCGCGCTGTAATGACAACTCGGGTATACCCGGTCTGTCAACAAACTGCGAAAGCGTAATATTGTCGAGGAAGTCATAAAGCCTATTGCTGAGTTCGGTCCACAACTCGTGCGTCAGGCAGGCTTCGCCATTATCACAGTCAGACTTGCCTCCACAACGCGTCACATCAACGCTTTCATCAACGGCACTGATAATTTCACCAATGCTTATTTCACTGGCGGGACGGGCAAGACGATATCCTCCCCCCGGTCCGCGCACGCCTTTCACCAGGCCACCTTTGCGTAATTTGGCGAACAACTGCTCAAGATAAGATAGTGAAATGCCCTGGCATTGGGAAATATCCGCCAGAGTTACCGGACCTGCCTTATCATGAATAGCCAGATCCATCATTGCAGTCACGCTATATCGCCCTTTTGTTGACAGTCTCATGTTACACCTCATAATTCCTGACTAAAATAGTATGGATTAGTCTACAAATACCTACTAAATTAGTCAAGTATTATTTTGACCGGAATCGATAATTGTTCCGGGATTTGTCTTGAGTATGCGATCTATGCCGGGTGGGAAATCTGGATAAACAAGCACCGCCTGATGGTGCCTGGCGACATTAACCATAATTAATGCAGGGTTTTAGTCCTGTTAGCGATATATCGTCGCCCGCGCAAGCTCTCGCGTGTAATCCTGCTGCGGATTCTCGAACACGTCCTCGACATCGCCCGACTCAACGACTTTTCCTTCACGCATCACTATAACCCTGTGGGACATCGCGCGTATGACGCGCAGGTCATGGCTGATAAACAGGTAGCTGAGCCTGTGCTTTACCTGCAACTCGGAGAGGAGGCCTAATACCTGCTTTTGTACCGAGACATCCAGCGCACTGGTGGGCTCGTCCAGCAGTATGATATCCGGCTCCAGTATCACCGTACGTGCTACTGCGATTCGTTGTCGCTGACCGCCAGAAAACTCGTGGGGATAGCGCCATAATGCACCTTCATCCATACCCACTTCTTCCAGGGTTGAAATAATACGATCATCACGCTGCGCCTTGTCCAGCTCCGGATAGTGCAATTTCAGGCCTTCTCCGACAATCTGCTCTACTGTCATCCTCGGTGACAGCGAAGAAAACGGGTCCTGGAATACGATCTGGAAAAACCGTCGCAGCGGGCGCAACTGCTGTTCACGATAATTCGAAATGATGTGGTCTCTGAAACGAATCCTGCCCGTTGAATCCTGCATTCTCAACAGCGCCATACCCAGCGTGGTTTTACCGGAACCGGATTCGCCGACAATACCCAGGGTTTCACCCTGCCTGAGCTCAACATCGATATCATCGACAGCCCTGACTTCATCCACCTTGCGTTTGAAAAAACCTTTTCGAACTGGAAAGTACACCCGAATATTTTCCGCTTCGATCACCGTATTTTTACCGGGTTCGATTTCAGCAATACGTGATTCCGGTTCACTATCAAGCAAGTACCGTGTGTATTCATGCCGGGGATGTTTGAACAGTTCCGATGACTGCGCCTGCTCGACAATTTCACCTTTGTGCATGACGCAAACACGATCGGCAAAACGACGCACAAGATTAAGATCATGTGTGATCAGCAGAACCGACATGCCTGTTTCCTTTTGCAGATCCTTGAGCAAATCAAGAATCTGCTGCTGCACCGTAACATCAAGCGCCGTAGTGGGCTCATCCGCAATCAACAATACCGGATCACAGGCAAGCGCCATAGCAATCATTGCACGCTGGCGCTGCCCCCCGGACAGCATGTGAGGAAACGAATCGATTTTTTGCTGTGGTTCCTTGATGCCCACCCGATCGAGCGCTTCTATTGCAATTTTTCTTGCTGTCAAAGTACCCATCTTCCTGTGCAATTTCAGCGTCTCCTGAATTTGCACACCCACCGGATACACCGGATTCAATGATGTCATTGGCTCCTGGAAAATCATTGAGATATCCTGGCCGCGAATAGCTCTCATCTCGGCTTCACTGGCGAGCATCAAATCACGGTTATTATAGATAATGCGGCCATCCGGATAATCAACATGCTTCTGGTCATGCAGTTTCAACATGGATAAAGCCGTAACTGACTTGCCTGAACCTGATTCACCGACGATGGCGACATTCTCTGATTTGTCGATATCGAAACTGACGCCTCGCAAAGCTTCTATATCACCACCCTGTGTTTTAAAAGTGACTTTGAGATTCTCGACTTGAATAAGCTTTTCAGTCATATTATTGCTTCCTGGTATCCAGTGCTTCACGCAAGGCTTCGCCTATAAATATCAGCAGCATCAGGGTACCCACCAGCACGATAAAGGTGCTCAATGACAACCACCAGGCTTCAATATTCTCCTTTCCCTGTGCCAGCAACTCACCCAGACTTGGCGTGGTTGGCGGCACGCCCAGGCCGAGGAAATCAAGACTGGTCAACGCCAGGATCGAACCGCTGATGCGAAAAGGCATGAAGGTAATCACCGGCGTCATGCTGTTAGGCAATAAATGGTGGCGCATAATCGAAATATCCGATAATCCCATTGCGCGTGCCGCACGCACGTAGTCCATATTGCGGCCACGGAGAAACTCGGCGCGCACGTAATCCGACAGCCCCATCCAACCGAACATGGACAAAAGTATGATCAGCAGCCAGATGCTTGGCTGAAAGATCGAGGCAAAAATGATCAGCAAATACAGTTCCGGCATCGAAGACCAGACTTCGATAAGCCGCTGCATGATCAGATCGAGCCTGCCCGAAAAATAACCCTGCACGGCACCTGCAAGGATGCCTATCGCCACACCGATTGCGGTCAGCGCAAATGCAAACAACACAGACAGACGAAAACCATAGACAAGCCTGGTAAAGACGTCTCTGCCCCGATCGTCTGTTCCAATCAGGTTCTGTGACGTCGGCGGTGCCGGATTGGGCAGTTCCGATCTGAAGTTGATGGTGTTATAGCTGTAGTGAATCAGCGGATCGATTACCCAGTTATCACCCGTTGTGATCAGATCACGCACATAATTATCCGAGTAATCCGCCTCGGTTTCAAAGTCGCCACCGAATGCCGTCTCGGGATAAGCAATCAGAAATGGAAAATAAAGCTCATCCTGATAGCTTACAATCAAAGGTTTGTCATTAAACAGAACTTCAGCAAACAGACTGAGCACAAATATAATGCCGAACAGCCACAAACTGATATAACCGCGCCGGTTTGCCTTGAAGCGCAACCATGAACGTCTTCCCGGTGAAAGGTGCACATTATTCGAACTGCCATTGCTATTCACGCTGATTCACCATCGCCCGCATATTGCATGAAGGATTTGGATTTTAGGGGCAAGCTGGCTAAGCAGGTTGGACGATCGCCCGCGGATTCATAGCCATAGCTATGGATCAAGGGGGATCGTTCAAGATGCAACGCCAGGTTGTTCGTCTCATCCATGAGACTTACCCCTTCGGGGCTAACGCGATATTTTGTTCCGGACAAAATATTGTTCATAAAACCAAATAGGACAAAATGAAACTGGTTGAAATCCATTAAATTAGTGTAACTTCTTGTGTTCATACACTATCGATCAATATGTGTTCGCCTTCGTGCAATATGCGGGTTAATCAACTGATTCAAAGTGAATGCGTGGATCGATGAGCACGTAACTGATATCCGCCATCAATTTTGCAAACAGGCCAAGCAGGGTAAACAGATAAAGCGTACCCAGCACGACCGGATAGTCGCGTTTCAATACCGACTCGTAGGAAAGCAGGCCGAGGCCGTCGAGCGAGAAGATTGTTTCGATCAGAAGGCTGCCGGTAAAAAAAGCGCCAATGAATGCAGCCGGAAAACCCGTCACCAGTGGAATGATCGCATTCCTGAAAACATGGCGATAGAGCACATTGTTTTCACTCACTCCCTTTGCCCTGGCGGTGAGCACATACTGTTTGCGGATCTCCTCGATGAAGCTGTTCTTGGTCAGCATGGTCATCACCGCAAAGCTGCCAATTACCATTGCCGTAATCGGCAATACCATGTGCCACAGGTAATCCAGGATCTTGTCATACCAGGGCATCGCATCCCAGTTATCCGAAACCAGTCCACGCAAAGGAAATATATCGAGGAAACTGCCGCCTCCAAAAAATACCAGTAAGGTGATACCAAGCACGAAACCCGGTATGGCATACCCGATCAGGATCAGGGTACTGGTAGTAACATCGAATATACTGCCGTCCCTGACGGCCTTGGCAATCCCGAGCGGAATACATGTCAGGTAGGTAATGAAAAAAGTCCACATGCCGAGACTGATCGACACCGGTAACTTGTCAATGATCAACTCCATGACCGAACGGTTATGGAAATAGCTTTCACCAAAATCAAAACTTAAATAGTTTTTCATCATGGAAAAGAAGCGTTCATGAACCGGCTTGTCAAATCCGTACAGGGTCCTGATCTCTTCTACGTGCTCTGGATCCAGGCCACGAGCACCACGGTACAAACCTCTCGCACCCGTACTGGCCTCGCCTTGAGCAGACTTTCCTTCCAGCTGACTCACCAGCTGCTCAACCGGACCACCTGGAACAAACTGTGTCACCAGGAAGGTAATCAACATGACGCCAATCAGTGTAGGAATCATCAGCAGAAGGCGTTTTGAAATATAGGCAAACATTGTTATTAATTAATAATGAAAAATGAATAATTAACAATTAACCCGGCAAAACGCAGCGGGAGATTGGAAATCCTCAAATTGTCATTTAATCCAGTTTCTTCTTTTTCATTTTTCATTTTTCATTTTTCATTTTTCACTGTTCACTGTCTTTCGCCGACCAGGTTTTGAGCAGCCATGAAAGAGGCTCAAAATACAGCGGCAGGGTTTCCGGCATATTGAATTTATCGCGATAGGCAATTCGATGCGTGTCTATGTACCAGTTCGGCACCAGGTATTCGCCATGTAATAATACCCGATCGAGTGCATGTGCAGAGATAATAAGTTCATCAC
>Ga0316198_10002725_pt1 | contig 10642 bp, 12 predicted proteins | sample OudBieAanoxic_MG_FD_204935 | JGI IMG/M metagenome (GOLD analysis project Ga0316198, IMG submission 204935) | Coastal sediment microbial communities from Oude Bieten Haven, Netherlands - site A anoxic | ecosystem: Environmental > Aquatic > Marine > Coastal > Sediment | place: Netherlands... | reverse complement strand
TTATCAGCCTTTATTCTACATTTATTTTGAAAATGGAAAACTCACCAGCTGGTAAAAGCAAAAAATTGAAAGGGAGCAATTTCATTCCAAACACAATCAGTTATTTGTGAGTATCAAGCCCATAACAGGATACGCAAAAGAATAAGGCCGACACTGTGATTTTATAAGGTCAATGAATTGGAACGAACTCGTAATTTGTCATGGATATTCCCCTTGGTGAGATTTTATTGAAACTGAAATTTTAACTGGTTATATGCGGATTGTTATATATGGGGTAATGAATGAATAAGCCTCAAGCACATAATAAAGAAGATTACATTCAATGATCGAAGAATTTGCAAAGAAATTATTTTTAGGACAACAGAAAGACTACAAAAAGTTAAATTGTGCTCAAGCGATTGCGGAAGCATTTAGACAAGAATTTGGTTTTATTACAGAGAAAACAGTAAAAACCTTTAAAAAAATGGGGCATGGTAAAGCTCCGAATGGTGAATGTGGAATGTTATATGCGGCAAAACATATTTTCAAAAAAAATGGCGAGCCTGATAAAGCAGAGATGTTTGAGAAACATTTTATTGAATTTGCGGGTACTACAAAATGTAAAGAACTAATTAAGAAAAAGATACCGTTTTGTGCATATTGTATAAATGAAACAGCTAAATTCATCAATAATGTCCGATAAACTATTTTCGTTACAATCTGTTTAAATTGAAACATATAACAAACCGCTCAAGCGGATGGAAAATGACGCCACCGCTTAACTTTCCCGTTGGCCGGTAAACCTGATTGGCATCGGCCACCGCCTAACTTCAAACATCACGTTTCTTACCAATTTTAAGCCGTAAAGACCTGTTTCTAAGGGATAAAATCAGATGGACCACCTCCCTGCATCCGATAATAAAAATCTCTGCTTTTGCGGTATTCCTCTCTTTCTTCCTCGGTTAAGTCTTTGTGGTGGACACAGCTGAGCAATAAAAGTGTTAATGCCGATATATACACAATGAGCTTTTTCATTTTTTCTCCATTTCATTTTTTCGCTGGACTAAAAATATGAATTAGAGTGGGATCGTCAAGAGATGGTGTTGTTAAATTGCGCAACTAGTTGGTGATAGTACAGGTTAATAGAATTTCATACATTCTGGTCATTTGTTCTGGACATACCCATCATGCCACGAAAGTGCCTGTTATGGCAAGATTTGGTCGCTTGTGATTGTTTTCGAACACCGGTATATTTTCGGAGCCCTGATATCTACCGGATTGTTGGAGATGCCTGGATTTATAGAGGTTGGGCTAACCGGGCGAAAACTTAGAAACGTTTAAATTAAGGATTTGCGTCTCAAGGGCTTTCTAAACACTTCGAATACATAGCCCTTCGACATTGCCTCCACCGTAAAAGGTATGCGACCGGTATTAATTATATTTCGACCATTTTGGTCTGTAAACATAATGAATTGGATGTGCCATTCTCCGGTTGAGAAGAAACGCGCCAACGAAGTTTTTGTCTGATGAATTGGGGCTAATTTTGTCACATGAATTAGAAAATCTCTCTCACCTTTGGCAGGAATGGAGATCGCGTCGGAATTGATATTAGTAGTGTCTGTCTGTTTGAATTCGTATCCGCATTCATAATCCCAACTATGTTCGGGTGGCCATAACAAGCATTGACCTCGCAAAGGAAGTGAAATAGATTCATTGCCCTTATTGTGGAGTTTAACTGAGAGATGGGGAATAGTGATTGATTTGGCATTTTCCGTTTTAATTAACCAAACAGCGTCCATAATTTTGCTAATGTTTGTTATAAGCCCACCAATGATTGCTATAGTCACAATTACCCAGAGTAAGGCGGTAAGGTTGAATTGCGATGTTTTCTTTACGTGGTCGCGTTCCTCAATTGGATTCATAATGGAATTGCCGGAAGCATCAGAAATCTTGTTGACATCGGTTTTAGTCATATCTTTTCCTTATAAAATAGAAATACAGACCTGGATATCATCCATTTGGCGTTTTTATCCAACCGAATACGAGGATATTTATCGTAAAACAGATATATTGAAATAAAATCTTATAATTACTGATACGCTGGAGTAACTTGAGGCTCAATTCGACTTTTCAATGAAGAAATATTTTTGCCTTTTTCCCAATACCAATGACGTTCCCATTTTCATCATAAGCTTTTACGGTGATTTCATAATTGTGCTTCATATCAGGAAATGGCGGGTCTGGCCCATTATAGGTTCCCTTAGTTGCACCACGGGCGATAATGCCAGAGCCATCATTGTCCACGAAACCACTTCCATGATCGAATCCTTTGACATTGAGATCTACGAGTTTGACAAGAAAACGCTTTGTGTCTTCCGGCACTCCTGTTAACCGAATCTCTGGATTTTCCTGAGAGCCTTTATCCATCTGCTGCCATTCAAAATCAATGTTCATCTCAGCGGTCTTTCGGGATTCGGTATTACAAGAACAAATGATGAGCATTTGTAAAACTACAACTAGTAGAAAGACCGCTCTTTTCATACATTCCTCCAAATGCAGCTTTATACTTCGAATTCAAAGATAATACGTATGGCGCCTGTACCTTTAATCTTTACAAGCGATGTCAACACAAAATTCGCTTTGCCGTTGTCCATCACTTTGCCCTCGGTTACGACGTGGTTATCCGGTCAACTTTTAATTTTGGGACGGTGTGATTTATTGAGAAATTGACCAATTTGACCCAAATTATAGATATCATTAGTATCACAACTTTTTCAACCGGACAAATTTTACCAATGTGTTGGAGATATGCCCATAGATGGCTCACTCTTTTAGAACTTTCTCAAGTGGCTTAATCATTTCCTTTTTCATTCTTTTTTTAACTTCTTTCCTGAATGCTGGTAATTTTGATAGAAACAACATCGTTGCATTTTGAACGCGCGTTTTATACTCTTTCTGAGGAAAATCGTATAAACCAAGTTTTTTATATGCCAAATGATCTGCTCTGAAAGGAAAGCGAAGACGTCCATAAATATCATCTCTGAAAAGTTTCGCCCCACCTACGCCAAGAAAAGTTTGCGGTCTAATGTAATCATTTTCAGCAAATTGGACCAAGCATTTTCCGAAATCCTGCAATAGTGTGCTGATCCTCTCCGAATCTCTATCTTCATCCGTAACGAAACCGGCAGAATTCGCCCGTTGCATCTCGACATAGGCCTCCAGAACTTGCCTGAGATTGGGTATCTGTCTTAATGGGCCGGAAATGATGAACCCTATCTGTTTCCCAGTCAACGATGGCGCGTGGTTATTGAAAAATGATCTATCAAAAAATGTTTTCCATCTTGAGCTCAAATATCTGTCCTTAATCGCGCCTGCCCAAACAAGTATGTCTGCAGTCTTGATCTTATTATTATAAAAATCAATAAAATCATCTTTGCCTTCATATACGCATTTATTATTATACCCGCAGCTAATACAGCCCAGACATGACCCCTTGATATTAAGGTCGTAAAGATTGATCGTTTCAATTTCGATGGAAAAAACCATTTTAAACATCTCAATCATTTTGACTAAATTGTTTTGATGATTTTCAGCATCGGTAACAATTAGGATCTTCTTTCCGCTCACATCTATCTTATTTTTTACATCTACTGGCGTATAGTTAAAATATTCCCGAATCAATGGCATATAGTTTTTTGAGGTATTAGTATTGCTCCCAATTGTATTGAAAAAGTTTTCAGCAAACAGGCATAATCTTCCTTTCTCTTCTGGCTTCTGTAAATCATACATATCCGCTGAAAACGATCCTATGTATCTCATATTTAAATCATCGCAGACGGCATTAATATAATTATGAGCTGTATGATCGAAAAAATGAATCGATGTCGTCAAAGATGCTGTGTACTTATTATGGAAAAAATCTTCCACACCTCTTTCTGAAATTAGCTCAATAAATCTCTTATAATTGGCTGGTATTAGCAGATAGTAAACGGGAGAAGCCCATAGAATACCATCAGAATCGCTTATCTCATCTAATATATCCTGAAAAACCTGATTTTCTTTTTCAATTTTTCTTATTCGTTCAGATATATTGTGAATTTTAAGCTCATTTTCCGGAAACTTTTTCTGGATGTAGTGCACATACTGCATCGTAATACTTGTGGACCCTTTGGGACTTCCATTCAATACTGCGATTTTCATTACGATATCCTTTTATCAACAAGATGAATAATTACAGCATGATTCTGTGCAAATACCTTACGCTGCTTTTAGATAAAGATATATTGAGATAAAACAAGTTAACAAAATTTGGCTGGTTGTGATTATTTTCGAACATCGTTAGTTTTTTGGACCCCTGATATCTACCGAATCGTTGGAGGTTTTAGAACAAGAAAGAAGCCTACATTATAAGGAAGCACGTATTTACAACAAAAATGTTAGGTTTACTTGTGGACCTCACTGACTGCGTCTTTTTGGTTTAAAAAACGGGTTATCAACGTGACAATGGAGCGTGGGGAAAACCGTATGGAAAAAGCCAAAAGCTTATTTATTAAACCGGGGATGACTATTTTTTTCTCATTCATTAAAGCAGCAAAGCCGGCTTGTGCAACATCAGCAGCCTTCATAATATATGGGCTCTTAGCTAATTTGGTATCGATCATTTCATTTCGTTCAAAAAACTCGGTTTGGGTAGGGCCAGGGCACAGAACAGTTACATTGACACCATCTTGCGCAAGCTCATTATTTAGAGCCTCAGAAAGCATCAGCACATAGGCCTTTGATGCATAATACGTGCTCATAAAAGGACCAGCCTGAAATGCTGCCGTTGAAGCAACGTTGAGAATGCTGCCGGAACGTTTTTTAACCATATCTGTGCCGAATAGTTTGCAAAGCATGGTCAGTGAGGTGATATTAAGTTGTATTAGATCCATGTGTTTATCTGTGCTAAAATCAGTGAACTTGCCATTAGTTCCAATCCCAGCATTGTTGACCAGCACGTTGATGTCGATGCCATCAGCAACTATATCATCATAGAGCTCTTGAGGGGCAGCTGAATTGGACAAATCTTTTGGTATCACCTTTGCCTGAATATCATGTTGGTTTTCCAATTCATTGGCGATAACTTCAAGTCTTTGTTTGTTTCTGGATACTAACACAAGATTATAACCGTTTTTTGCAAAAATTTTACTTAGTTCATAACCAATACCGGCTGATGCACCTGTAATCAGAACAGTTTTGCTCATAATTATTCCCCTCTTAATTTAAAAAATGCTTAAAAAAGTGATTTAGCTACGATCAAATCTGACATTAATTCACCCCATGCTTTCCTTTGTTCTTCATGCGTGGCGAAGATATAATCTTTAGCATGGGTTTCCCCCGTTTTTTATTCAATTTGAAATAATGGCTTATTGGGAATAAGTTGAAAGTATCTGGATAAATTTTAAGCTTCAATTAATGTCATTTATTTGGGAAATCCTTTATTATAACAATATACAGGCATTAAATTCGCTACTGCAGCAAAACATTTATTGCATGACACGCAGGCTACTGAGTCAGCCTTTACTTCCTTAATCTTATTAACGATATTGGGCTCTCTTATAAAAGGACGACTCATTGAGATAAAATCTACAAACCCACTATTCAAGACCTCTTCCATATGGGTAACCTTGCGTAATCCGCCGACTAAAAATAGCGGCTTTCCTTTAATAACTGGTTTAATTAGTTTTGCTGCTTCAAAATTATATCCCTCTTCCAGATCAAATTTGCCCTCCATGTTTTTCAACATCATTTTTCCAAGTATCTTTCGCCACCAGGGAAAATTCATAACAATTTCTTCTGTCGGCACATCCCCTCGAACCATATTGAACATCGAAAAAATCAAAGTGCCACAACTGACTTCCAATCCATCAATTGGTAAATCAGCCAACCAAGCTGAATATTTTTTAGCCAAATTAAGGGTAATTCCTTCCTCAGGTGTATAATCTTGCGTGTTTAGTTTAATCATAATAGACATTTCATCTGAGATGTTTTTCTTTATTTCTAAGACTAATTCTTTTATAAAGCGAAATCGATTTTCATCTGAAGATCCCCAAGAATCAGTTCTTTTATTGAAAAAAGGTGAAAGAAATTGATTCACTAAATATCCGTGTGCGGCATGAATCTGCACTCCATCAGCCCCTGTTTTACTGGCACGAAATGCAGCAGCACCAAAAGCTTTGATGATTCCATGAATTTCTTCTTCCGTCATCTCCTTGGGCTTTACCATATAAATATTATCTCTTGGGCCTTTTGAAGGTGCAAGAGGAGTTTGCCCGATGCAATCTTTGGACGTCTGCCTTCCTGAATGGACTAATTGAAAAGCTACTTTACTTCCCTTGTCATGAATATCATCAACCAATTTTTTAAGTCCCTCAATCATATCATCATTGTGAATTCCTGTTTGATTTTTCATAGCACGGCCATTAGTCATTATATAAAGATAGCCAGGAATAATTAAACCTGCTCCGCCTTTTGCTATTTGACCATATCGCTTAATCAGTTTATCAGTAACCTCGCCACTATCATTTGCCATACACTCATATGTCGCCGAATGTACGAATCTATTTTTAATTTCAATTTTCCCAATTCTTTTTGGAGTGAATAGAACTGACATTAGTATCTTCCTCTTTAACAGAAAAATTTCAAGGTCAATTAAACGGCAGAATCGGGAATAACTTTAAACAGATTCATCAGACGGTAGTATCCACATGAGATTTAGCGTGCAGATAAATTGAGATAAAACCTGTTATCTAACTCATCTGGATACGCTTTGGTAATCACGAAGGTACCACGAAAACCGCGATCAATGCAAGATTTGGTCGGTTGTGATTATTTTCGCACATCGGTGGTTTTTCGGGTGCCTGATATCTGAAGGATTGTTGGAGATATTTTCTAATACGGATTACGGATAACTGATGACTAACTTCCATCAGAAATGTCTACTTAAGGCTCCTAACAGGATACATAAAATCCTGTCAGGAGCTAAGCTGAAAGTATTATAGGTGATTCTCTCGAATACGAAGGCCACCTCATCCATCCATTTACAAAAGCACTCTGATTATTTATTTGGATAAAGCGTCTAACATCGCTTCTACTTGACCGACCGACATAACAGGATGAGTCTCGAAGTGAACAATAGGGGAGTACTGTTGCACCATAACAGAAATTTCTGTCTCGGTTCCCTCAACGACAGAGTATCCTCTGCCTTCGCCAACAAATGCTCCCCAATCCTTTGTTATCCCTTTCTCTAAGTCTTTTTTGACCATACCCATCAGGCCAGTCCATCCAGCCCCTCGTTCCTTAGGATCTATAGGAACTTTGGCCGGATCTATTTGCCACAATAATAGATATTTTCCCATTTCTTTTTCTCCTTCCTAACAGCGTAGTGAGTCCCATTGATAATTACAGGCAAGTAAGTCGATACGGCTGGATAATCTCCTAACAAAACTGCCCACGTTCCATTAGGAGCAAGGTAGACACAATTTGAGTGGTATCTCCATGAATATTACCAATCATAGATGGATGTTCTACTTACGGTAATAGACTCGATAATTACTATGTGCAGTTGTTATTTTTGCAGGACATTCATTGTTGTCAAAAACAAATTCACAGGTCTTTCCGGAATTGCTTAATTTATAAAGGCTATATCCTTCCTCACCTGAATTAGCAACCCAATGCCCTTTATACCAGATGCTTCCCTCTGAATCCTTCCATTTGTCAGTGATCTGAAATTTGGTATCCCACATAAGCATTCGAGATTCTGCATATATGGAGCTTCCAATGGTCCCATCAGACTTATACGTTAGTTTTTGTGGGGGAACACCTGTATTGTAATCCATATTTACCCACGTGCCATATAATTCTTCGTTATCCTTTGGTACATAAGCTTTTTCCCCTGCGAAAGCATTTCCAAAGAACATCATTAGGGTTGCACCCAGAGCCAAAGCTATGAGTAACTTTCTCATTTCACACCTCCATTTTTTTTGCAGGCATATAAGAATATTACTATACTGCAGACGATAGAATTGTGCTTTAGAATCCTAACAGATCCATAAACATTCTGTCAGGAATAAGGCTGGCACAATTTGAGGGGGATTTCCATTTCACATTTCCCGAAAATTGAGGTTTAAACTCGTGGGAAGCCGGAGCCTATTTTAATGGAGAAAGGAAATTATAAATTATTAAATCGTATAACAGGCGAATATGAATTGTAGAAAGAGTCGAGAAATAAAATCAACATCAACCGAAAATGAGATTCAAGAAGAGATTATTTGTTCATTATTTAATATAATTTTTAAAATGTCAAGAAAAATTTTATATTTTTTACAATAACAGATGGTTATGCAAGGTATTAATGTATTTTGATTGTGAGAGAAGCCGCTAAAATTCAGATATGTGATTGAGTTCTATTAAGTCCATGACAGCTGGCGAAATATATAGGCTAATATAATGAATGATAGAATAAACAGAAAAATTATTTTATCAACTTTAGTTAAATATCCCTCTAAGTCGGATAAAGGGTTATAATCAGTATCCTATATTGGCATCAACTTGTGATAGATTGAGATAAAACCAGTTATCAAACTCGCTGGAAATATTACCGATACGCTTTGGACATCGCCACCGTACCACTAAAACGGTCATTCCTGCAAGATTTGGCTCGTTGCGATAATAATCGCACACCGGTATATTTTCGGACTCTTGATATTTACCGGAATTTTGGAGAGTACCAGATATCAAAGGCTTCATACTTGATACCAATGCTACAATATGTGGTGCACAATACAAATAAGAAAAGCGTGGAATTATGACATCCACACTTTCTAATTCAAAGATTTGAGGCTACCCTCCTGACCTTCCTGTTCCCCTGCTCATCGAGCTTAACCACTACTTCGCAGCCGTCTTCGTCCAGTTCAACCACACCAGAGTGAAACAGGAGGTCCATCCATTTCTTGCGCACCTCCAACGGACCGCTGCACACCGTAATACAGTTGTTACAGGTCGTCTTCATATTTTCCAGGGGACGGTCCAACACGCCCCGGGGTCCGAAGGTGGTATTGCATTTGGCTGTAACATTGGCTGGGTCGTCCCGCAAGCGCGCGAAAAGTTTCGGCAGTCCCTCATCAATGTCCGGCAAGATGGTCCGCCCGGTGGACCAGGAACTCCAATTTCCCTTCTTTGAAAGGCCGGTAAACCCTCCACAGCCTATGAGGCACCGCAAATCACTCCGTTTGCTATTGTAATTGTAAACGAATTGCCTCCCATCGATCGACACACTGGTTTTATCTTTCTTGTTGATGAATTCCACAGGGCAGACATGGGTGCAGATACGGCAATTGTCACAAAGTGTCTCTTCTATGGGGCTGTCGGGTTCCAGCAGGGCGTCAGTGAGGACACCTCCAAGATAGACATTTGACCAGTATCCGGGCACCATCACATTTCCGCTCCACCCGAAGGTTCCCACCCCCGCACCGACCGCCATGTAACGCAGCGAAAGAGGAGGCTTCAAGTCGTGATCGGGCATCTCTTTTTCGAAAGTGTGGTCGGGGCGATAGAGCCCGTTGGGAATGATGGCATGAGCCTTGAACCCGGCGCTCTTCAGATATTTCGCGATGACGTTTGCGATACGGTATGCCTCATGGTAGACAAAATGCAAGTTGTCACGAATAACCATTCGTGTCACCTTGCCCAAGTAGTCTTCAATCCAGTTGGTGCCTGTAGACAGTGCGAATGAAACCACAGCGTTGGCCCACGGTTTCAGATACCGCATATCCGCGGATGGCGGCGTTTCTGAAAAGGCCTCTCTACGTGCGATTCCGGCCCTTATGCTCCCTTCCTTTAGTGCCAGTTCTTTTATTTCGGCTTCCAGCATTTTTGCTTTCCCTTTTTGATGGTGCTATTTGTTACAAGTTATGACGGGTACCACATGTTGCGGCATGACCCAAGACCCAAAAATTAAAGATACATTGAGATAAGTTGCAATTATCAATCTTACCGTAATTATTACCGATATCTTCTGGTCATCCCCATCGTACCATTAAAGTCCCTGATTCTGCCAGCATTGACCGATTGTGATTCTAATCGAACACCGGTATATTTTCGGAGCCCTGATATCTACCGGATTGTTGGAGCAATCAACGGGTTTGTGACACAATTTCCGCCTGTGATGTGTAGAACAAATTTTAACTTATCATATAGGAATCACCGTGTTCATTTTATGGTAGATTTAAGGAACCATCGCGCCCTTCGGGACGCGGCGGTAAAGGGTCAAAAGATGACAAATAAATCAAAAAAGGGTCTTAATCCTTAATACAACGGACACTGAGGCCGTACGCGCGGCGGTGGCTGCCCATACCGGTGCTGGTGCCGAAGGTCAGGTAGCGTACGTTGGTACCGAGAACCGTACTACTCCAGTAGAGGCCGGTGCTGCCTGCGTTGAAGACCGTGCCACTGCTGTAGTCGCGGTAGCCGGCAACAACGAGCTTCAAAGGCGAGTTAAAAGCGCCTGCGGAATTATTTTCGCTCCATGAAGCCCTTTCAGTGTTCCATTCCGTTTCCGTGGGCACTCTGAAACCGGCGGGACATGGGTTGTTGATACCGGACACCCCCTGCCACAGATTATTTT
>Ga0316198_10002723_pt1 | contig 10644 bp, 10 predicted proteins | sample OudBieAanoxic_MG_FD_204935 | JGI IMG/M metagenome (GOLD analysis project Ga0316198, IMG submission 204935) | Coastal sediment microbial communities from Oude Bieten Haven, Netherlands - site A anoxic | ecosystem: Environmental > Aquatic > Marine > Coastal > Sediment | place: Netherlands... | reverse complement strand
GGGACGCCGACACGGCTGCGAGCTGCCATCGCGGCCGGCTGTCTTCTCCGCTGGCGGGCGATGGGCGGGACGATCGCGTCGGTCGTGCCCTCCTGCTCGTCGGCCTCGAGCACCATGCGCACCACGCGTTCCCCGGACTCCGGCGGGATGATCGGCCCGGCTCGTCCGGTCGACCCCGTGGCTCCTCCTTGGTGGCCGTCCTGGGGTCTCCATCGGACCGGGTACACCCCAGGGTGCGGATCGTCGAGTCCGACCTCGGGGCGGTCGGTGGCTCGAGCCGCGATCGAGGACTCTAGCCTGAGGCCGCCTCCAGTCGCCCGATCGACGCAGCCGTGCGAGCCGTGAAGTCGACGAAGAAGCGGTCGCCGAACAAGGCCACGTGGATGAGCGCGGTGTGCAGCCAGTAGACCAGACGGCGCTGCTCGTAGCCGGGGCGAAGCGTGTGGTGACCCAGGTAGGCGGTGAAGAGGTCGTCCCGTGGGACATCGAACACCTGCAGGTAGGCGAGCTCACATTCCACATCCGCGAACTGGGCGGCAGGGTCCAGCAGGCCCGTGAGTCGCCAGCGGTCGGCGTGACGCTGGACGATGAGGTTGCCCTCCCAGACGTCGCCGTGGATGAGCGTCGGCGTACCGGCGTCAACCAGCAACGACGGCGCCGCCTCGAGGGCCGCGTCCACCGAGCGCAGGACTTGGGGATCCAGCCGTGCATCCACCATCGGGTGGGCCCGGGCCTCGGTCAAGCGCGAGACGAACAGCTCGGCCCAGGTCGCCGGCCCCTCCAGCTCGTCAAGGCCGCCCCAGCGTCGGCCCTTGTGCCTGTGCAATTCGACGAGCACGTCCGCCGGTTGACGCTGGAGGTCGGCGCGGTCGGACGGCTCGATCTCGAGACCATCGAGACACTGTCCCGGCAGATGCTCGATGAGCAGGAACGCATAGGGGACCAGTCGCCCCGTACCGTCCTCGAGGTAGACCCGCGGCACCGGGCACGTGGTCTCCGATCGCAGGTATTCGAGAGCGCGAGCTTCCGCCGCGAAGGCGTCCGCCGAACCGTCATGCAGCTTCACCACCGCTCGGTACGGTGGTTGGCCCAGATCGAGCCGGACGACGGTGTTCACGAGCCCGCCCTTGAGTCGCTCCATACCCACGCAAGCGACACGACGGCCCAACCAGGCTTCGAGGATCCGTTCGGCCTGGTCGGTACCGAAGTCCAGGTCGGGCTGCAGTTCCGGCGTGCTGGTGGACATGGCCACACATACTCTGCTCGAAGCCATCGACGCTATCATCGTCGCCCCGCCCCGCCTCGCCCCCGAAGGACCACATGTCTCCCACCCCAACGAACGCACAGCCGATCATCCGCGCCCAGGACGTGGTGAAGCGCTTCGGCAAGGAGACGACCGCGCTCGACGGCGTCAGCATCTCCATCGAACCCGGCAGCATCTACGGTCTCCTGGGACCGAACGGCGCCGGCAAGACCACGCTCATCCGCGTGCTGACGACGCTGCTCGAGCCGGATGCCGGCGAGGCCTGGGTCGCGGGCGTCGACGTGCTCAGGGACCCGGTCACCGCGCGTACGAAGATCGGCCTGGCCGGCCAGTCGGCGGCCATCGACGGGTTCCTCACCGGGCGCGAGAACGTGGAGATGATCGGGCAGCTCTATGGCCTCCCGGCGAAGGAAGCGAAGTCGCGGGCCACGGACGTGCTGCAGCGCATCGACCTCACCGATGCCGCTGACCGGCAGGTGAAGACGTACTCGGGCGGCATGCGCCGGCGCCTCGACCTCGCGGCATCGCTCGTCGGCCGCCCCGAGGTGATGTTCCTCGACGAGCCCACGACCGGCATCGACCCGCGCAGTCGCATCGACATCTGGGACATCATCCGCGACCTCCAGTCGGAGGGCACCACGCTGCTGATGACGACGCAGTACCTCGAGGAGGTCGACTACCTCGCGGACCGCATCGGGGTCATCGACCACGGCAAGCTCATCGCCGAGGGCACTGCCAACGAGCTCAAGTCGCGCATCGGCGGGACGATCATCGAGGCGGTCGTGCCCGAGGAGCAGCGCGAGCGCGCGACCGAGGTCCTGCGCGACGTCACGAGCGAGGAGCCGATGTTCGAGCCCAACAAGGCCTGCCTCGTGGTGCATGCGCCAGAGGGTTCCAAGACGCTCATCAGCGTGGTGCGGGCGCTCGACGAGGCCGGCATCGTGGCGGACGACCTGGAGATGCACAAGCCCACGCTCGACGAGGTCTTCCTGACCCTGACCGGGCACGTGGCCGAGACCGAGGACGGGGAACAGGCGCAACCAGCGACGGCCGCGGGTCGTTCGCGATTCGGGAGGCGGTCACGATGACCTCGACGACCCAGGAGGCCCCGACCCGAACCAGCATCAGCCCCGGTCATGCGCTGCGGGACATGGCCATCATCACCAGGCGCAACCTGCTCCGCTTCATGCGCATGCCGCAGCTGCTGCTCTTCGCGGTGGTGCAGCCGGTCATGTTCCTGCTGCTCTTCAACTTCGTCTTCGGCGGCGCGCTCGCGCTGGGCTTCGGCGGAGCCGACGGCAACTACATCAACTTCCTTATCCCGGGCATCCTCGTGCAGACCGTCGTCTTCGGAGCCACCAACACGGCGGTCGGGCTGACCGAGGATCTCAACGCCGGCGTCATCGACCGCTTCCGCTCCCTGCCCATGGCCCGCTCGGCGGTGATGGGCGGGCGCACGCTGGCCGACTTGGTCCGCAGCGCCGGGGTGCAGGCACTCATGCTCGTGGTCGGCATCATCATCGGCTTCCAGGCCGGCAGCTGGCTGGGGCTCGTCATCGGCTTCGTCCTGGCCGTGCTGTTCGGCTTCTCGGTCTCGTGGTTCTTCGCTGCCCTCGGCCTGACCGTGCGCAACCCCGAAGCGACCCAGGGCGCATCGTTCGTGCTCGTGTTCCCGTTCGTGTTCGCCAGCTCGGTCTTCGTCCCGACGGCCACGATGCCGGACTGGCTGGCCCTGTTCGCCGAGAATCAGCCGGTCACGATCCTGACCAACACGGTGCGCAAGCTGACGTTCCCGGACGTACCGGTAGCCGGCGGAGACTCGATCGAGTCGCTGATCGTCCGCTCGCTGCTCTGGATCGTCGGCCTCGTCCTCGTGTTCGGCTGGCTCAGCGTGCGCCAGTACAAGAAGGTCGTGGCCTAGCAGGTCCGGGCCGGTCAACCGACGGGCCGGCGGATGATGGTGCCGTTCTGCTCGTCACTGCGCGCGGGACGCTCGCCTAGAACCTGAGCACTTGCTTGCCGCGGGCTGATCGCCCCTCCACGTCCGCGAGCGCGCCCTGGACCTCCTCGACCGGGAGCATCACCCCCACGGGCAGCGTCAGCTCGCCGGCATCGACGTGCGCCGAGATGGCTGCCAGGTCGGCCGTCGTGCCGCGCATCCGCAGGTAGAGCATCGAGACGCTCGCGGCGACCGGAGCGCGCATCGAGTCGGCGAGCGTCGTGACCACGGGCCCGTCGGCGCGGAGGACCATCGCCGAACGGACGAGCGGCTTGCCTCCGACGAGGTCGAGCACGCCGTCGACCGGCCCTCGCAGTCGCGCTACCCAGTCGCTCGCCTGGTCGAACGTCGCGTGCGCGCCGAGCTGACGTGATCCGTCCACCTCCCACGCCGGCACCAGCGCGTGGACGGTCAGGCCGCGGACGCGTGCCAGCTGGATGGCTGCGCGCCCGACACTGCCGCCGGCCCCGAGGATGAGCAGCGATGCCCCGGGCGGCAGCGCCAGCATGTCGAGTGCCTGCAGTGCGGTCACGCCGCCGACCGGAAGAGCCGCCGCGTGTGCGTCGTCGAGCGACGAGGGGGCCGGTCCGCAGGTCGCGGCCTTGATGACTACGCGCTCAGCCCAAGCGCCGACGATGCCGGGGTTGGCGATGATGCGATCACCGACCGTGAAGCCATCGACCTCGGAGCCGACGGCGGTCACCCGGCCGGCCAGCTCCGCGCCGAGCACGAACGGCGGCTCCTGCCCGACGAAGCGCGCCAGCCGTCCGCTGGCCACGCCGACGTCCCAGGAGCCGACGCCGACGGCTGTGACCTCCACGCTGAGTTGCGCGCGGGCAGGCGCGACAGGCGGAGAGATGTCGTCGATCCGTAGCGGCTCTCCATAGGCGTGGACTCGAACGGCGCGCATCCGCTATCTCCTGCTGGGCTCGCGACCCATCAGGTGGCCACGGTCAGGGTCTCGGGCCTGGCCCCAGCGGCGACAACGAAGTCTCGCAAGGCACGCTCGCCCTTCGGTCCCCACAGCTCGACGTGGAGCACGAGGCTGTCGATGCGGACGGCAAGATGGTGGCTGCCGTTCTCGGAGTCGATCTCCCCGACCTCGACGACGTCCCAGGGCGCCAGATAGGTCATCCAGCCGTCGCGCCGTTCGGGGTCGCCGATGATGACCGCGACCTCGGCGGGCAGTGCGACGAGGAGCGCGTCACGCGCAGCGATGGCCCCGCGAACGGGCAGCACCGTGAGGACCGGCTCGTTGCGGAAGCGGTCCTCGACCGCGTAGATGGGCAGATCGACCAGACCTGCAGCGTTCCTGAAGCGCACAGCGTGCCTCCGACTACGGTGACGAGACGGCGGGCACGGACCAAGGGTACGACGTTGCGCAAGGGGTGGAGGAAAAGGCCCATCCTCGCGGGACGGGCCTTCTCGCTCAGGTGTGCGGGAGCGCAGGCCTACGGCAGGATCGTCGGTCCTCCGATGCAGCGCAGCTCGAACCCCTCGACCTCGGCGGCGTTGCCCCTGATTCGGAACATGCCGGCCGCCTCGGAGGACAGAAATGATGGTGCGTTCGGTCACCATCTTGTGGCGTAACACGCCCGCCGGAGGTCGTCGATGGTGCGGTCCGGTGCGGATACTCCTGGTTGGGATGAGTGAGGCCGACTGGTGGCTCTGCAGGCGATGTAACAGCCTCAACAACCTCGCCGCGCGCAAGTGCTACTCGTGCCGGGAGCGCAAGCCGAAGGAAGCTGAGCGGGCGAGCGAGGTGCTTGAGTATGTCCCGGAGATCTCGTGGGATGGAAAGGTCAGGTTCCGCGGACGACCGGAGGAGGAGCCGGACCCAGACTCGGAGGCGATGGACGCTCCGAGTGGACCGCCACCCATCCGCGAGCCGGTGCGCCGTGACATCCGCGCCATCGCCCCACGTCTGCCGAACCCGGCAAGGATCACCTATCGACTGGCCGAGCCGTTGCCGCCGATGCCGCCTGCCCCAGGCATGCCTGTCCGGCCGACGCAGGCACCTGGGCCGACGCAGGGGCCCAGGCCGTCGCCCGCACCCGGGCCGACGCCAGCACCCGGGCCGACGCCCGCACCTGGGCCGACGCAGGGGCCCCCGGTCTCACCCCTGGCGCCCCGGCCCGGGGAGCCCGGACCGCCATCGTGGTTGAAGGAGCCCCCGACATCCCCACAGCCGCCGGCGGTCGCGGTCGGTCCGGGGCTGCCGCCTCCGATGCCGGGCCAGACGCAGATGTGGCCGCACTGGCGCGAACTCCTCGACGGCCCCAGGCCCGAGGCCGATCGCTTCCGGTCATCGCCTGTCGCCGACTCGAGTGGCGCGGACGGCGCGGCCCAGGGCCGAGGCGGTCAGACGCTCAACGAGGCCATCAGACGAGCGCGCCTCACGCGGGCGGCGCAGTCGCGCTCCTTCATCGCCTGGCCGGCGTCCGACCGTCCATCGGCCGGGTCGGAGGAACTCGACGAGCAGGAACAGCCCGTCGAAGCAGACCAGGACGGACGGCACGAGTGAAGCCCTGGCGGGCGAAACCTGCCAGGGCTTCAGATGGCGCGAGCTAGCAAGACGCTAGCGTGGCTCCACCATCGTATCGACGAAGAACTCGACATCGAACCAGTCGCCGTCTTCAGTTCCGTTCTCATCACCAGAGCCGGCCTTGTTCGGTGCGCTCGGCGAGCCGCCGTTGACTTGGAACCAGCGGTAGACCTGGTCGTCGTAGTAGTAGTAAAAGTCCTCTTCGGCGAAGTAGGTGTACTCGCCCTTCTCGGACTCGTTGTACGACAGTTCCTGGTAGCCCTCGTACCACCAGTCTTCGAACTCAGACTGGTCGTACTTCCAGAACCAGAACCTGTCCATGCCAGAGTAGACGTGTGCCCACTGGCTGGTAGTGGTCGCAGCTGATCGGACTCTCTTGGGAGCATTCGAGGCGGCCGGACCGACGTTGGCGTTCTGGGCCGAGATGCCGTCGACCGCGGTGATGCGATGGGTCTCCACGCCGAAGCGGCCGCGCGACGTGGCCTCGAAGTCCAGCGGGTAGCGATAGGTGCGAATCTCGTCGCCGACGGAGATGTCGCCGTCGCGGTTGACGTCGAAGATGCCGGCGATCAGCGTGTCGTTGGCCTTGGTGTAGCCGTCGACACCGTCGTCGTTGATGTACGCGACCACGAGCACCTTGTCCTCGCAGGTGCGGACCGGGCCGGTCCCCTGGCCCTGACGGCACTGGTCGACGCCGGGGCCACCGTAGACGTCGTCGTCGCCGTGGCCACCGTCCATCTCGTCGGCGCCCTTGGCGCCGAAGACGCGGTCGTTGCCGGTTCCGCCATGGACCTTGTCGGCACCAAGACCTGCGGCAAGGCGGTCGTTGCCGCTGCCGCCGATGAGCTTGTCACGGCCCGGCCCGCCACAGATGATGTCATTGCCGCCAAAGCCGTAGATCGTGTCGTTGCCGCCCCTGGCGTGGATGACGTCAGCCTTGGCGGTGCCCTTGATGGTCTCGCTCTTCGCCGTCCCGACGATGGTGGCCTTCTTGCCACCACAGGTCGGTTCCCCGGCCGCCGTGGCGGGCCCAGCGAAAGCCGCTCCGGCCACCAACGCCAGACCGATGGCGATAGACAGTTGGGTTCGCATCCAAGTACTCCTAGCGATGAAACCGGCGCGCGTCTCTGAGCGTGGCGCGCCCCCCACGCGAGCCTGCTTCGGCCCTTGGAAGACATGGGACGAAGCGGGAGGTCCGCAGACCTGTGGGCACCTTAGGAAGCGTCTGGCTACCTGGACACCGTACGGTCGCACCAGGTGCGCGCTGCCCGGACGTACGTGGGGGGGTCGACCAGACCAGCCCTGATGGCCCCCCGCTACGCAGGACTACCTGTCGTCTGCGTCAGGCTCCGTGTGGTTGGATCGAAGGCCGGGGATGGCGTCGAGCGGCGCCCTGCGACAGCTGCCACCAAGACCGTGATGGAGGCAAGGCCATGACCGACGAGCTCGCCGAGGCCACGGACCACCTGCCGCTGCCGCCGATGGCCCAGGCAGGACCCGACTTCGCAAGCCGGACGATCGATGAGGAGGCCGACGGCTTCCCCGTCACCGGTCTGCAGGCGCCGGACGTCGGGCTGGCGCTCTCCGGCGGCGGCCTGCGGGCGATGCTCTACCACCTCGGCGCCCTGTGGCGGCTGCGCGAGCTCGGCTATCTCGGCCGGATCGATGCCATCTCCGGGGTCAGCGGCGGGGCCATCATGGCCGCCATCCTGGCCAAGGCCTGGTGGCAGCTCGAGCGCGACGGCTTCTCGGAAGCGACGTTCCAGCGACTCGTGGTCAAGCCGGCACTGCGCTTCAGCGGCCGCAAGATCGACGCCTGGGTCATCGGCCTCGGGCTCGTCCCGGGCGTCAAGCCCGCACACATGCTGGCCCATGTCCTGCGCTCGAAGCTGCTGGGCGACACGCGTCTGTACGAGCTGCCGGACAGGCCGCGCTTCATCTTCAACGCGGCGCACGTCGCCACCGGCGTGTCGTGGGTCTTCCAGAAGGCCTACATGGGCGACGCGCGACTCGGCATCGTTCCCGACCCCCAGGTGAAGCTGGCGGACGCGGTCGCCGCCAGCGCCTCGTTCCCACCGGTGGTGGCGCCGTTCTGGCTGGAGCTGCCGGAGACCGGCCTGCTGCCCATCGAGAGCTCGGACCTCTTCGCCAGCGCCGTGGAGACCGGCCTCTCGAACCAGGTGCTGCTGCTCGACGGCGGCGCCTACGACAACCTGGGGATCGAGCCCATCGAAGGCCGCTGCGAAGTCGTCCTGGCCTCTTCTGCAGGTGGCAACCTCAAGGTCGACCCGCGGCGGGATCGCTATCGCTTCATGTGGCCTCTCCTGCGCCGGACGCTGGACATGGCCGTGGAGGTCGGCCGGGCCCAGCGACGCCGGGCACTCATCGACCGTGCGAGTGCGGCCTTCAGCGGTAGCGGCTACCGGACGCGGCACGTCGCCCTCTGGCGCACGTCCAACGACATCCGCGAGGCATCCGGTCAGCGAACCGATGACTGGGTGCCACTCCCGGACGGCTTCGTCGTTGCCGAGGGCTGGAACGACTACCTTGCGTCGCTCAAGACCCGACTCTGGCCGATGCCGCTGATCGATCGGCAGCGCCTCATCAACTGGGGCTACCTCACGTCCGACACGATGCTGCGCTCCTACGTGCCGGCGCTGGAGGGAACGGCGCCCCCGCCCCGCTATCCCTTTGACGGCGCTCGTTTCGAGGAGCGGCCGCCGGCTGCGAGCTGAGGCCGGGATAGCGGTCTGGCATCCAGAACCGGGCCTGTCCCTCAGCCGCTCTCGGGCCTAGCCGATAGCGTCGTCGTCCTCGAGGACGAAGGTTACGAGCATGTCGACCTGGAACGAGTCGATCTCCCCGTTCCTGACCTTGATCTTCTGCTCCTTGACCCAGGCACCCTCGACGTTGCGGAGGGTCTTGGTCGCCCGCTGCATCCCGACCCGCACGGCGTCGTCGAAGCTCTTCTTCGAGCGTGCCGAGATCTCGGTGACTCGTGCGACGTTTCCCATCAGTGGTCCTCCCTACGGGTGGCCGCCAGGCGCAGCCACGTTCAGGGCCCATTGCACTCCGCTGCGGAAGCGAGTGCAAGAGTCCAAGGTCGTAGCTCAGTCGCAGCCGGTGGCCGCCGCGAGGCACTCACGTACGGGCCGAGCGAAGTGAACGGCATCACGCCGATGAGCCGCGAGACAGGCGCTCGCATGCCCGACATGCGGCCACCCGTATAGTCAGGCCGAGGACTCGATGACACAGCGCCGCAACAGGACCCCGATCCGTTCGCTGCTGGGGACGGCCATGGCCACGACCATCGCGGCGGCCGCCTGTGCACCCGAGGCTTCCTCTTCCCTGGAGGAGACCGCCGAGGTGCAGACGAGCCTCACCGCGATCTTCATCCAGGAGCTGGGCGCCGAGCCGGATGACGTCATCGTCAGAAGGAACGAGGAGCGGTGTGGTGGACTGCGCGGTAGCGCGCTTGAGCTTAGCTCGGTCTGGACGGGCGACCTGGACCCCGCGAAGCTGGAGGTGGCCATGGCTGCCGCCGATGCGTACCTCGACGACCGCGGCACCGTCGGGTCGCAGCACACCACCATCGATGGGTATCCCCAAGCCGCCAGCGGGGACTTCGGCTTCCCGCAGCAGTACCCCTACGAGGCGTGGGCAGGCATCGCGCCCGACGGCGCGATGGTCCAGACCTTCAGTGCCTGCCTCGATCCAGGGTCCATCGATGTCGCCGAATGGGAAGGCCGGTTGATCGCAGCCGGTTCGTGACCCGCGCTGCGGCCGCCGAGGGGCCAGCCCCTCCCGTTCGGGCATCTGTTCGTAGAGGTGCTCGAACCACCTCGTACCGCCACGGCTGTCAACTGCCGCCAGGAGTTCGAGCGGCCGCGTCGATCCGGCTGCCCGGTTCGAGCGCCGTCTGACGGCTACGACGCCAATTCAGCGGGCTCTACCAGCAGACGGGTGATGCTCGCACCACGCACGACACGCAGCTCGAGATCGGCACCGATGGATTCCTCCGAGAGAATCGACTGGAGCCTGCCCACCTCGGAGACGGAAGTGTCGTCGACCCGCAGGATGACGTCGCCGGGGCGGAGTCCCGCCCGTGCCGCTGGGCTGTCGGGCATGACCTCGCTGACCTCCACGCCGCGTGGCTGCTGCTCCTGGGTCGCGAGCCTGGGCGGCAGCGCGCGCGTACCGCCGGCGATGCCAAGGTAGCCGCGCCGCACGCGACCCCGGTTCATGAGCGAACCGACGATGCGCCGGGCGGCCGTGTTGATGGGCACCGCCAAGCCCAGACCGGTGCCGACGTACGATCCCACCACGGCCGTGTTGATGCCGATGACGCGACCGCGGCTGTCGGCGAGGGCGCCGCCCGAGTTGCCCGGATGCAGGGCCGCGTCGGTCTGGATGACGTTGTCGATGATGCGCCGCACGCGCCCGTCGCTGGTGGGGAAGGAGCGGCCCAACGCGCTGACTACGCCGGCCGAGACAGATCCGGCGAACCCGAGGGGGCTGCCGATCGCGACCACCAGCTGACCAACCCGCAGATCCTCCGCGTCACCCAGCGTTGCCGCGGTCAGCTCGTCCGTCTCGGCACGCAGGACGGCCAGGTCGGACAGCGGGTCCGTCCCCACCCGTGAGAACTCGAAAGCGCGCCCGTCGCCGAGGACGGCGCGGCCGCTAGAGGTGCCCGCCACCACGTGCGAGGAGGTCAGCAGGTAGCCGTCGGACGTGATGGCTACGGCCGAGCCGGCGCCCTGACGGATGCGGCCGTTGCGCCCGCGACGCTCGAACCCCACGCTGGCGATCGAGGGCAGCAGCTTGCTGGCCACG
>Ga0316198_10002722_pt1 | contig 10644 bp, 9 predicted proteins | sample OudBieAanoxic_MG_FD_204935 | JGI IMG/M metagenome (GOLD analysis project Ga0316198, IMG submission 204935) | Coastal sediment microbial communities from Oude Bieten Haven, Netherlands - site A anoxic | ecosystem: Environmental > Aquatic > Marine > Coastal > Sediment | place: Netherlands... | reverse complement strand
GGTTTTACAGTGATTAAATCATCAGATAATCCATCAATAGCCAGCAGGTCATGCTTTTTGGCAGACGAATCACAGCAGGTCGCCCTGGCAAGAGACGTAGCACAGCACCTGTCTTCGTCGTTTGTCATGCTGCTAAAAGGTGATCTGGGTGCAGGGAAAACCACTTTCGCCAGGGGATTTATTCAGGCGAGTGGTTTTGATGGCGTGGTCAAAAGTCCAACCTATACATTGGTGGAGCCTTATCCCATCAGTAAAAACAGGATGTGTTACCACTTTGACCTATACCGCCTGGCAGACCCTGAAGAGCTGGAATTTACCGGGGCACGCGATTATTTCAACGAAAACGATGTCTGTTTAGTGGAATGGCCAGAAAAAGCGGAAGGATTTTTACCGCCAGCTGACTGGATTTGCGAGTTTAGTTATCATAACGAGGGACGAAATTTAACTATTTTGGCGCAATCTGATAAAGGCAAAGAGTTGATGTTACAGGTCTTTTCTAACTGTTGACTATAGGAAGGTTGTGTATGTGTATAAAAAATAATAAAAAAATGCTTGCAATATTTAAATATTTTGCCACAATAGATTTACCTGAAGCCGATAGTAATTTTACGCTAAGTAAAACATAAGGGGCACATTAGCAGTAACTCCCAAGCTTATGGATCAACAATGATTGAAAGTGATCGCCGAAAATTTCTTAAAAGTTTAGCTGGACTGAGTGGTCTGGCTGCTTCTGCTGTGCCTGGCCTGTCGTCAGCGAAAGCAGCTGCTGGCGCGCAAATAAAAGATATCAGGCTCTCCAAGAATAAGAATTATGTAAGACTTGTGTTTGATCTGGATAATATTGCAGATCATTCTCTTTTTGCATTACAGGGCCCGGACAGGGTGGTGCTGGATGTAAAAAATGCCAGGATGCCGCATGGTATGGTGGATCGGGTACAGGCAAACTCCTTGATCCGCAGCATCCGTAGTGGCGTTAGAAATGATAATGACCTGCGCGTTGTGTTCGACCTGAGTGAAGAAGTGTCTCCGCGAAGCTTCCTGCTCGCCCCATCCGGAAAATCAGGTCACCGTCTGGTCATTGATCTGCATGACAAGAAAGATACGTCAAAAACAGTTAAAAAGGCCAGTAAACGCGATGTCATCATTGCCATCGATGCCGGTCATGGCGGTAAAGATCCAGGTGCCACCGGTCGCTCAGGCACACATGAAAAAAATGTTACCCTGCAGATAGCCAAGCGATTAGAAAAAGATATCAATGCACAACGTGGTATGAAAGCGGTGCTCGTTCGAAAGAATGACCGCTATATGCGGTTACGTGATCGAATACACAAAGCGCGTGACAATCATGCTGATATGATGATTTCATTACATGCAGATTCCTTCCCGGATCCGCGCGCTCGGGGTTCCTCTATCTATGCTTTATCTGTCGATGGCGCGAGTTCTGAAACAGCAAGAATGCTGGCAGAAAAGGAAAATGCAGCGGATTTATTGTTCGGTGATGTCAATCTTGACGTCGAAGACCAGATGGTAAAAGAAGTACTTTTCGACCTTTCTCTGACGGGCACCATCGAATCGAGTCTTGATATAGGTAGTGAAATCATAGGACAGTTAAAAGCTGTCAACCGTGTGCACAAGAAAAAAGTGCAGCAGGCGGGGTTTGCGGTGCTAAAAGCACCTAATATCCCATCGGTTTTACTGGAAACGGCTTTTATCTCTAACCCGAGAGAAGAGAAAAACTTACGCAGTGCATCACATCAGAAGAAAGTTTCAAAAGCGATCACACGTGGGGTGAATAAATATTTCTCTCGTAAAGCACCGCCAGGAACCTGGCTAGCCTCTTCAGAATGCGAATATGCTGTGTGCGAAGGAGATAATGTTGCAAACGTTGCTAAAAAGCACGATGTTAAAGAATCAGATTTGCGTGCACGAAATGCCTTGTACGCTGATAACCTGCTAGCAGGACAGGTGATTAAAATTCCAGTGAGTTAGATATATAAAAACAATAATAATAAAACAATTCACGGAAATACTGCTAATGACCCTTTTTAGGGTCATTTTTTTGCTTGAAAGTACAATGAGTCATTAGATCCAGGTTAACCTGGACATTGAAAATAACGTATAAGGTTTCAGGCGGTTAGCGCTGATTGATATAGGTTATACCGTATATCAGTAATATTTCTCACTTAAGCTGAAATACACTCCAACTTCCTTTACTTTTCACGGATTTTTGCTTGAATTACCGTATAAAGTAAAAGCTGCATCGACAGTTCGATGAATTATGTTACAGGCATAACGCCAACAGGGATGAGTATGCGTTTCAATAAACCTGGCAATGAGTCCTTCAAAACAATATCTAGATTAGTGCAAACATGGCAGCAGACAACAAACAAGTTGATACCAGATATACTGGCGTGCAACAGTCAGTGGATGATGTTTCTGCGAGTAATCCTAAATTAAAAGGCGAGGCAAGCAGCCCAAAACGTCAACGTAAAACGCTGTTATTGATATTACTTATGTTGTTGATCATTTCACAGTTAATTGTACTGCTAGCTAATAATGGATTCTATGATGAATCAGCCGAACAGGTAAAAGTCAGTGGACCGCAGGTGTCGCTCACGCAGATAAAAGAGACCGAGGCAGACTTGAGAAAAGTGGTTAATGATCTTAATGAAATCAATAATAAACCAGATTTAAATGAAGAAGTTGATACGAAAAAAGCATTTTCTGAAACAATAGTAGTACCATCGCTACCGGCAGCATTCAAAAAGGAACAACAGGCGACAAGGCCGAATCGAGTTGACACCATAAAGAAAAAAACCAAAACAGCAGCAACTGTACCTTCAGTGACAGCAGCAGTACCTGTTGTCCAGACCAGTGAAGTAGAAGTCAAGACTGATACAGTGAGCGATGAGTTTAAACAGGGATATATCAAGCATGATATACAGGGTAGTTCACTTGATGATAATGCAGATCAATGGTCATGTGTACACGACACTAGTACAGGTTTAATGTGGGAAGTGAAATCTGAAAATGATGATATGCGAAAATCCAGTTATTTATATTCTTGGTATAATCCTGTCGGTCAAAATATCAAAGGAAAAGCTGATGGAGGGCGCTGCAAAGGAGGAATAGCATGCGACACCTATAGCTATGTACAGGAAATGAACAGGAAAAATTACTGCGGTCATAGCGACTGGCGACTGCCTACAAGAGAGCAGATGCAAACGCTTGTTAATTTTGAAAATGCGGGGAATAAATCGAAGATAGATAATAAATACTTTCCAGAAACGATTCCCAGTTGGTACTGGACTTCAACTGAAAACAACAACAGACATGACTATGCATGGTACGTTCTTTTCAGAAACGGTCATGCTTTGAGTGATTTAAAAGAGCGGCCTAAACATATACGCCTGGTGCGTGAGACCAATACAGTAGTATCGAGCAAAGAATGAATAGACAGACAGTAACTTATTTGAAGCATATAGCCATGATTCCCGGTCTGCTATTTTCTCATCTTGCATATTCAGCACCACCACCTTCGGCTGCAGAATGCGAAGCGATGTTACAAGTTACTGTGACGGATATGGATTATGGGACTTATCTTGGCGGTTCATCAGGAACAATCGTTATGGATACTACTGGTGCTATGACATATGCTGGTGTAGTACCCGTTGGTGGGACGGTTGGCGTACCTGCCACATTTGATCTGGTCGCACCCGGAAAAAACTGTGATAAACGTAATATCACTTTTACGATGCCCGCGAGTATAACTATGAGTAATATTAGTGGGGCTCCCGCCACAACAATTACAATTACCAACCTTGTTACAGATCTCCCCGTCAACCCTTTCCAGGTGAGAAATGTGTCTACTATCAGGATAAGTGGAACACTAACTGCGACCGCGGGGGATGCTCAGGCACCTTATACAGGCCCTTTCGATGTCAATTTTGACTTTTAGTGGCCATTTATCAGGTGATTTCAACGTTATATCTCAAAGTAGAAGAATTCTAACTGTTTATGACTATAATATCCGATATGGATATAGTAAGACTTTCAATTCAGAATCTTCGGGGCAAGCAAATAGTTGTCTTTGTGGCGATTTCATGTCTGTCACTATTGACTGTTCACGATCTGCGTGATGCATCTGCGGCCACCACAACAACGACAGTCGAAGCAAATATCGTGTCGACGATTAACCTGGTCGCACAAAACGGGATCGTGTTTGGTGATATTGCTGCAAGTTCGATTCCTGGAACTGTCTCTATAGATACCGATGGTTCACGCACCACAACCGGCGGCGCTACGGTTAATACAAATACTTCCGGAACACCTGCAAAATATGAAGTATCAGGTGATCCAAATGCGTATTTTAGCATTACATTACCGACATCCGTTGTTATCACAAACGGTGCCGGTGACAATATGACCATAGTTAATTTTCAAAGTGTCCCATCAACCAAAGGACAGACAGATGCAAGTGGAAAGCAAAACCTGAATATTGGCGCTACGATGAAAGTGGGAAGCTTTCAACCATTTGGTTCTTACAAAGGCACCATGTCTACAACCATTGAATATGACTAATGGTAAATGTTGATAAAGTGACATGGTAAATGTTGAATATATGACACAAGTTTATGAAAGTATTAGTAAAAAATTATGCATATTCGCTTGAATAAGATGAAATGATATCTATACTTATGCTATCAAAAAGTTTGAAAATTGAGATGAAACATCTTTAACATATATTAAATTTAGAGAGAATAATCATGAAAAACATGAACAAAAAATTAGTATTAGTTGCTGGGATAACTTTAGCATCAGCTAGTTTCTATTCTGCTTCACTGACTGCTGCTACAGTATCAGGAAATGCCAGCGCAAACGTATTAACCCCTCTTGCCATTGCTAACGGTGCAAATGCTATGAGTTTTGGTGATGTGGCCGGTGATGCTATAGCTGCTACTACTGTGGTACTAACAACCGCTGGTGCAACATCATCTGCCGATGGTGCAAGTACTGCAGGAACACCAACAGCTGGTGATTTCGATGTTACCGGTGAAGGAACACTTGCATATACTATTACCCTGCCTGCTAACGGTGTTGTTGTATTAACGAATGCCGCTGGTCCGGATATGTCTGTTGATGGTTTTGCTGACAGCTTAGGTGGTACTGGTGCGTTAACTGCAGGAGCACAAAGCTTTACTGTAGGTGCAACACTGACAATCAATGCAAACCAGCCTGCTGCTTTGTACACTGGTACATACGATGTCACTGTTAATTATCAGTAACTATTTTAAGACATATAAATAAAGGGGGGGCAACATGTTAACCCCCCTGTTTATTTAGCTAGTACTAGGCTTACTTTTTTTCTAAATAAATGTTTCAAAAATAATAATAATAATGAAAAAAGAAACAAGAAAAACACCTGATTCAAAGCGGCTATCGACATTTATCTGTTCATTAGTTGCCTGCCTATCCTTAATTACCAGTTTTAATGTCTCTGCACTTGGTCAGCTTATGGTTTCACCAACGCGCATTGTATTTGAAGGTAATGAAAGAACCAAGCAGATAAACCTTATTAATAATGGTGCTGAAACAGGCCGTTTCAAAATTTCATTCGTACGTAGAAATATGACTTCTTCAGGAAAAGTTGAAGCGGTTGAAGAAAATGAGCCTGGTATGTATGCAGATGAAATGGTCAGGTTTTCTCCCAGGCTGGTTACCCTGGCGCCTGGACAGTCTCAAACTGTACGCTTAATGTTGCGTAAGAAAAAGGGTATAGTCGATGGCGAATACCGCTCACATATGTTGTTTCAGTCTTTACCGGATCCTGCGACAACAGATGTAAGTAAAATCTCCTCAGAAAAAGCCGAATCATTGTCGATTAAGTTGATACCAGTTGTGGGAATCACGATCCCAGTCATTGTTAGACAGGGCAACCTGAATTCAAAAGTTAGCCTGAGTAATTTTGAAATAAAGCAGGCAAACACTGTTAAGGCGAATTCTGTTTTATCGTTAATGCTGAACAGAGAAGGTAATAAGTCAACTTACGGTGATTTTCGTGTATATTTCACTCCCAATGGTGGTACACCTGTTGTCGTAGGTCGAATCAACGGTGTTGCGGTTTATACATCAACAGATACCCGAGCACTTGAGATACAATTGCAAACCCCTTCAGGTTTCAATCTCTCTAATGGTGAGCTTCATGTGGTATACCTGATGCCAGGTGAAGATGAAAAAACTGGCTTAATAGCAGAAGCACGACTATCTGTACCCTAAATAATCGGGGAGTAGAAGTTCGTGAACTTCATCCGATATTTCCTACTATTATCACTCCTGCTGTTTATCCCTGAGTCATCTATAGCGGAAGAGGTTAATCATGAAAAATGGACCCCTCGTGATGAAGACTTGCGCATCCTTGAAATGCGTGTCGAAAAGTACAGATTAGAAGATGTACTGCCTACATATCAGCGAAAAGACTATTTACTTGTACCGCTGGGATTTTTGTCCGAAATTCTTGACCTGGCTATCGACGCTGATATCGGAACTGGTATTGCTCAAGGGTTTATATTCAATGAAGACAATACTTTCTATCTAGATACTTCACGAAATGAAGTTATCATCCAAGGCTCTAGTTCTTCATACAATGAACGGCTGGTCTATGTATTGGATGATGATATCTATGTTGACGGCAGTCTTCTATCAAAATGGTTTAATATAAGCATCAATGCCGATTTACTTGCATCTACTGTAACTGTTAAATCTGAAGAAAAATTTCCATTCATTGTCCGCATGGAACGTGAAGAGAAAATTGCAAAGGCAAAGGCTAGTCTCAATATTGATACGCCGTACTACCCTTACCACTATGAGCCTTACGATATGTGGAATGTGCCTTTAATTGATCAAACCTTTGAAGCCAGCAGCCGCAAGAGTGATGAAGGCTTAACCGGTACATTCCGTTCGACCACCTATATGACCAGTGATTTATTGGGAATGGAATCTTCACTATACCTGTTTGCGACGAATGACGAAGCTATTGATGACTTTCGTTTTACGATCGGCAAAAAAGATCCTGAAAGTGAACTGCTTGGATTTGCAAAGGCGAGCGAATATGCCATGGGGCACATCACCGAGCCGCGATTAAGAAATATTACTGTACCCGGAGACCAGGAGCCTGGAGTTGTGGTTAGTAACTTTCCACTTGACCGCCAGGCCGAGTATGACCGGCATCGTTTCATTGGTAATCTTCTTCCTGGTTGGGAAGTGGAGCTTTATCAAAATGATCGACTGATCGGTTATCAATCAGTCGCTGTTGATGGCCAGTATGATTTTAATGATATCCCCATCTTGTATGGCCGTAACTATTTCAGATTGGTCTTTTATGGGCCTCAGGGACAGGTACGTGAAGAGGAACAGTTTTTTGAATTGGGCCAGTCGTTAACAAAAAAAGGCCAGCACTTTTACCGTGCTCTTGCTTCAGATAATGAGCGAGGTGGTAGCCGTGCAACAGCGCAATATGATGTAGGATTGAGTAACCAGGTTTCAGCAAGTTTTGTCGGAGCAAGCATCCCTCTGGATGTCAATACAACAACAGTTGAGCAACATAATTACGTACAGGTAGGGCTCAGAGGATTCTGGGAATCTTTCTTTGCTACCGTCGATGTGATTGATGATATTGATGGCGGCGAAGCAATAAGTTTTGACCTGCAGACCGGTATTGGCAGAACCACGATCAAGTTCAACCATACCGTCATGAATCAATTCTTCAGCGAGGAATACAGGCTGACTGCTCAGGAGTTTAAAGATGATACGGAGTTCAGGATTGATACCTCCATACCGCCTTCTTTTTTACCACGTATCCCGTTTAGTCTTGAATTGAAGATGTCGGACTTTGTGTCTGGCAATGATAGAAATGAATTGATAAACCTTATATCACTACAGACATACGGTTTATCATTCAGCAACCAGTTATCCTATGTTCAAAACTCTATTGCACAAAATATCTTCACAGGTACATTTGGATTAAGTAGTTATATCGATGGCACCGGCGTTCGCGGTACTGTTAATTATGCATTTCAACCAGAAGAAGAAATAACCAACGTCGACATAACCGTAAGGCCACCACTCTATAAAAGATTTCAGTTTACATATGGTCTAAACCATTCATTAGTCGCTAATTTGACCGAGCTGAGTGCATCTGCATCTAAAGCTATTGGTAAATATAATTTATCATTCGGTGCGCGCTATAATACAGACGATGTCGCCAGTATTGATGCAAGATTATCTATCGGCATTGGTCGGGAACCAAGACAGAAGCAATGGCATGCTAATGCATTGTCCATAGCTGGCCGAGGCAGTGTTTCTGCCCGAGTCTTCCTCGATAATAATCAGGATGGTTTATTCAATGAGGGCGATGAGCCGATTAAAAATGCTGGTTTCACCATCAATGGCGGCTATCAGAAAGTCGAAACTGATGAAAATGGCATTGCCTTTATTACAGGCATACCTGAGCACAGGCCGGTTAATATCGCTATTAAAAAGTCTACATTGGATGAACCTCTCTGGACTGCAGCGCTAGATGGTATGCGTGTCGTACCTAGACCTGGACAGGTAATGCAGCTTGAGTTCCCAATCTTTACCAGTGGTGAGATCGATGGCACGGTATATCTCGTTAAAAACAATAAAACCATACCTGCTGGACGCGTGAAAATTGAAGTGGTCAATCAGCAGGGACGTGTTATCAGGACTGCCGCTACCGAATACGATGGCTTTTATGTAATCAGCAATATACCGCTAGGCAGTTATAGCGTCCGGGTATCTCCGTCACAGATGAACAGTTTAAATCTACAGGCTGAAGTCGAACCATCTCTCGTTATTTCAGCAGAAGATCAATTTGAAAGCGGTGTTGATTTCAAACTGTTACAGATAGCACAATAATGCATATTAGAAACCAGGAATAACTCACCCAGGTGACTGCACAATGTTGTTTAATATTCACGAACACATTTCAGTTGATCAATGACTATTCCAGGAAAGCGTCGTTTATTTTTTGCATTGTGGCCATCAGATAACGTCAGACAGTCTATTATTAAGGCTTCTAAACCGTCAATGCATAAATTGAAAGGGCGTGTCATCAAGCCGGACAGGCTGCATATCACGTTACATTATATCGGCCCGGTTAATGAAGAAGTAAAACTATGCATGCATGAAGCGGCACTAACAGTGTCCGGCAAACCCTTTGAACTCAACCTGGACTATCTCGGACAATTTATCAGGGCAAGGATACTCTGGATGGGGACACAGGAAATACCCGTCGAACTCAACCAGCTGCACAATGATCTTGGCCAAGCGTTATCAACATGCGGTTATCAATGTGATAGACGGCCCTTCAGTCCCCATATAACACTGATGAGGAAGTGCGTGAAACCCGTTGTGCATCAGCCTGAAATCAGCATACCATGGAGGATAGACGAGTTTGTGCTGGTCGAGTCTGTGCAGGATAAAACAGGTGTGAGTTACCAGGTCCTGGAAAAATATTCATTGATGTAACTAAAGCCTTTGTGAATCATGCAGGCAGTCGGGTTTACAGAACCGCTGCTACACGCAGGCACGCTCCTGTAGGAGCGGAATTTATTCCGCGATAACAAACCTTTTGATACTCACCGGTACCAGCAGAAGGAGAGCGAGGTATGTAGAGGTACAACACATACTGAAAAATACGATAAACTAGTGTGTTCAAGAGCGTGTGAATATCAGCAAAGATATCTATGACAACAGACAGTCGAATTCAACCGATGCCGGTCCAGCTGGTTAACCAGATCGCCGCTGGCGAAGTCGTCGAGCGCCCTGCGTCAGTGGTTAAGGAGTTACTGGAGAATAGCCTGGATGCCGGTGCGACAAAGATCAGTATCGACATCGAAAAGGGCGGTACTAAGCTTATCCGCATTACTGATAATGGTCATGGCATCCATAAAGATGACCTAGTTCTGTCGCTATCACCCCATGCGACCAGTAAGATCCATTCGATCGATGACCTCGAAAAAGTACGCAGTCTGGGGTTTCGTGGTGAGGCACTACCGAGTATCGCTTCAGTGAGTCAACTGCAACTGACCTCGTGCTGGAACGGTGGTGATGAGACATGGCAGTTGACGATGAATAACAGCCAGGCCAGCGATATTGCGCCTGCCGCGAACAAACCGGGTACCACTATCGAAGTACGTGACCTGTTCTTCAATATCCCAGCAAGACGTAAATTTCTACGTACAGAAAAAACCGAGTTTTCTCATCTTGATGATGTTGTCAAGCGTATCTCGCTGAGCCGCTTCGATGTAGATATTACATTACGGCACAACCAGCGAGTGGTTAAAGCCTTACGTGCCGCCGGCACTCGAATCGAACAGGAAAAACGCATCGCTGAATTACTCGGGCCGGCATTTATCGAGCAGGCGGTGCATATGGATTTTGAATATGAGGGCCTCCGTCTCTGGGGCTGGATAGCCCAGCCGACGTTCTCTCGCAGTCAGGCAGATATGCAGTATTTTTACGTTAACGGCCGGGTTGTAAAGGACAGGCTGGTTACCCATGCGGTAAGACAGGCCTATGCTGATGTGTTATTTCACGGCCGGCACCCGGCATACGTATTGTTTT